>Ga0209373_10000956_pt1 | contig 38743 bp, 26 predicted proteins | sample Higcelweek5metaG_FD_187173 | JGI IMG/M metagenome (GOLD analysis project Ga0209373, IMG submission 187173) | Freshwater pond sediment microbial communities from the University of Edinburgh, under environmental carbon perturbations - High... | ecosystem: Environmental > Aquatic > Freshwater >... | reverse complement strand
GCAGATAAGTGGATTTGAGTTATTACTACCAGAAGGAGTTTTAGATTACTTTGAGATATTAAAAGTAGATCAATCAAAAACAGAAACATCTATTTTTTTACAGGAAAAAACATAATTCCTGAAGAGTATATTGGTCGAAGATTAGAGTCAAAAGGCTTTTATGAAGATAGTAAAGTACAAGATTTTCCATTAAGAGGGAAAGCCGTTTATCTGATTGTACGCCGAAGAAGGTGGATTGACAAAGATACAGGTGATATTGTAATTAGACACTGGGAATTGGTTGCAAAAGGCACGCGAATGACACAAGAATTTGCGACTTTTTTAAAAGGAATATCTCGATACTGAGCCTATAAGTGCAAAGAGTTTAGGCAAATACTACTGTGTAGATGGAAAAAGATTAGAACAGCAGTATATTGCATTCCTGAGTGATTATTTTGAGTGGAATCAAAAAGAACATGCCGCAGACTGGTTATTGTTTCCTGAAAATATCGGTCCATATTTAAGTATTGATGAAACAAGTCTGTCCCAAGGCGAATTATACACCATCGTAACTAACAAACAGGCAAAAGGGAGAAAAGGTGCATTAGTAGCTATTTTAAAAGGTATAGATGCAGATCAAATCATTCAAAGGCTGAAAACGATAAAAGAAAGTAAAAGATTTACTATTAGAGAGATTACCCTTGATATGTCTCCCACTATGGTAAAAATAGCTAAGAAGAGTTTTCCCAAAGCAACCATAGTGACCGATCGGTTCCATGTGCAGCAATTAGCTTATGATGCCGTACAGGAAATGCGTATTGCTTATCGTTGGGAAGCCATTGAACTGGAAAACAAAGAAATTGAACTGGCTAAAAGTACAAAACAGAAATATATTCCGGATGTATTGGAAAATGGAGACACTCTAAAACAATTACTTGCACGAAGCAGGTATATTCTGTTTAAACGTGAAAACAAATGGACTCCTTCCCAGCATAGAAGAGCCGAATTACTTTTTAGATATTATCCTGATTTGGAATTAGCTTACAATCTGGCAATGAAATTAGGCGAAATTTATCACACTGTAAAAGATAAAGGTGTCGGATTTTCAAAGCTTGCCAAATGGTACGATGAAGTAGAAAGGTCAGGTTTTAAATCATTTGGTACTGTTTCTCGAAGTATACAAAACAACTATCAATATATTTTGAATTTCTTCGAAAATAGAAATACGAATGCATCGGCTGAATCTTTCAATGCTAAAATCAAAGCTTTTAGATCACAATTCAGAGGAGTGAGAGATATTCCTTTTTTCCTCTTTAGACTATCAAAAATATATGCTTAAATTTTTATCCCCCACAACTTTTTGACTTGATCCCTGTTTTTATGTCCTTTTAGTGGGAACGTAAAACAAAGAAAAAACCCTACAAATCACTGAATTTGTAGGGTTTTACCGTTCTTTGTCGCTAAATGTCTTAGCTATTTTGCGGAGAGAGAGGTTTATGAACCTCCTATATTATCCTATTGTAATTCAGTTATTTATCTATCAATACACCCTTGTGGGGTACGAATTAGGAAATATACCTATAAGAACACTTTTTGACTGTCAATGACTTGCGCTTGTCTGCTTAACTTTCAGGTTCAAATGTACACAATTATTTTTGAATACGCAAGTATCATATTACTAAATATTTATACATTGTGCAAGGTGCAAGTTTCTATATAGAAACGCTTGCACCCTGCACTAATAAATGTCTCAATAAACATGATTTTGAGTTTTTGGATAAATATCTTAAGAGTTTATCTGCTTGGAACAAGCTGTTGTTTTATATATATGATTGTCAGGTATATATTTGGAAATTTCATGTCTTGATTATAAATAAATTTGATCTATAAGCTAAAATTTGAATTTTTCTTGCTCTAAGCAGATAACAAGTATATCATATAACTAAGAGGGTGACTGCCTAAACTTCTAAAACCTATCACAAAAAGATTACCCCATACCTATTGTAACTGAATAAGATTATCTTAAGAATATAAAATCATTAAAGAAATGTATTGACTGCATATATTTCTATAAATTATAGCTGTCTTGGCTTTATGTATTTTATTTGTTCATATTTGATTGATACAATTCGCTATTATTTATGTTTTACAACATATTTCGTTTTTTTTCCTAATATTTATTTTGTCGATTCAATTTAATTTCTCAATTTTGCATTGTAATAATCAATTCAATAATGTGGAATTTATAAGATATAAAATTAAGCTTTATATAAAATATAGTACAATGCACTTTAAGTTATATATTGGTATACCAAAGCAACGCAATTTGTTTAACCATTAGAATAATTATTAATTGAATATTGAAACATAAATTTTATCACTTAAAATAATACAAAACGATGTCAAACATTTTATCATGAAGAAACAAAAATCACAAAATCGAAAATTCATGCTTTCATTTTTCTTTTCTTTTATGCTTATTGCAGTATCTGCACAAGACATACAAGTGAAGGGGAATATTAAGGATGTATCAGGAGATAACCTTATAGGTGTCTCTGTGAAAGTGAAAAATTCCAGTAAAGGTACAATTACTAGTGCAGATGGGAATTTCGATATTAAGGCAAAGCAAAACGATGTGTTAGTAATATCGTACATCGGATATCTATCACAAGAAATCTCAGTTACAGGGAAATTTATAACAGTAATTTTAAAAGAAAATTCAGTCGCACTTGAAGATGTTGTAGTAATTGGATATGGAAGTGTAAAAAAGAGTGATTTGACTGGATCTGTATCATCAATAAAGACTGCTGAATTAAAATCTATCCCTTCAAATTCGATTGATGGATTATTGCAAGGTCGTTCTGCAGGTCTACAAGTTGTTAGCTCATCTCAAGATCCCGGGTCTGGCTCAACCATTAGATTGAGGGGTGGAAGTTCCTTAGTTGGATCAAATTCACCATTAGTGGTTGTAGATGGCTTTCCAATGGGTGATGCTGGTAATATGAAACAAATAAATCCTGATGACATTGAGTCAATAGAAATTCTTAAAGATGCTTCAGCTGCATCTATTTATGGGTCACGTGGTGCAAATGGAGTTATAATGATAACTACAAAGAAGGCAAAAAGAGGTACAACAAATATATCAATAAAAAATCAATTAACGGTATCTCAGTTCTCAAGTAATTTAGCAAGATTTAAAGATCCGCTATTAATGATGCAACTAAGCAATGAGGGAAGAATAAATTCAGGATATACTCCATTATATATTGGTGATTATAGTACAAATGGCGTTTACTATCCTTCTCTTCAGGAGGTTGAGAGTGGAGCTTGGTCTACAAATACTGATTGGGCAAGTATTTTATTTAGACCTGCTCCCATATTAAATAATACTTCGATATCAATAAGTAATGCGAATGATAAAACTACATTTAATTTGAATGGTAATTTTTATACTCAAGAAGGAGCTTTTATAAAAGATGATTATTCAAAAGGTATAGTTAATGTAAATATCACTCATAAATTAAAAGATAATTTTACAATTACTTCAATGAGTAACTTTTCTAAAGATGAGAGAAATAATAATACTGGACTTTCATACTCTCGTAATCCACTTTTCCCAGTGTATACAGATGATGGTGACTATTATTCGATAGGTACTCAAGATTATTCACATCCTCTTGCTCTAACAAATACAAAACTTAACAAAACAAAAGGAGTAGACATCATGTCTTCGCTAATGTTAGATTGGCAAATTCTCAAAACATTGAGTATTCGTTCTCAAGCCAATTATAGATATAGATATGGAATAACGGATTTGTATTATCCCAAAAAATATACTTCATTAGGTGCTGCAAATAATGGTGCTGCTGAATTGGACAACAATTACAGAGAAGATTTTTCAACAGATACTTACGTAACATATAAGCCCACATTGAATACTGGACATGAGCTGAGTGTGATGGGTGGATTCTCATATGAAAGTTCTTTAGGTAGATCTTTTCAAATGATGTCTTATAATTTTGTCAATGAAGCCCTACAAAATGAAAACATGGCAGCAGGGAGTGCTACTCTTAACTCACATTCCAGTAGCTACAGTCAGACTAAATTATTGTCTTATATGTTTCGGACAAATTACACATTTCAAGATAAATATTTAGCAACTATCACTGCACGCGCTGATGGTTCTTCAAAATTTGGAACTAACAATAAATGGGGATTATTTCCTTCAGGTGCATTAGGTTGGAAGTTACATAATGAGAATTTTATTAAAGATTTAAATATTTTTGATGAATTCAAAATTAGAGCAAGTTATGGTATCTTAGGAAATCAAGGAATATCACCCTATCAAACTTTAAGTCGATTTGGTGTAGATAGCTATTTTGTTAATGGTGAATGGAAAACTGCAATTGGACCTGGCTATGTTACAGCAAGAACCGGTTCTGACTCTCGTTATACAGAATGGGGAGGCATACCAAATAATGGTTTAAAATGGGAATCAACTCAACAAACTAATATTGGTGTGGATTTAGCCTTTTTCAAAAGAAGACTTCGCTTGACACTTGACTATTATGATAAACACACATTTGATCTTCTACGTCAGTCATATTTGGCTCCATCATCTGGATTTGACAAGATGTGGATTAACGATGGAGAAATCAGTAATAAGGGATTCGAATTTACTGTCGATGGGGATATTATAAGTACAAAAGATTGGAAGTTATCTGGAACTTTCATTTTCTCAACTAACAAAAACAAAGTACTTAGTTTAGGAAATAGCCAAAGTGCGGGCTTACAAACGGATCCACTAACTGGAATGCAATATGAATATTATGGGACTACATTAGATCCATTTCGTCAAACTAGCCCAAATATCTTAGCAATAGGTCAAGCAGTGAATGTTATTTATGGTTATAAAACTAATGGAATAGTGCAAACCAAAGCACAGGGTCTGGCTTCGGGAATGACGGGTTATGAAGCGGAACCGGGAGAGTTTAACTTTGTAGATTTATCTGGTGATGGAGTTTGGAATGAAAATGACAGAACAGTTATCGGAGATCCAAATCCGGATTTCACAGCCAGCTTAAACCTTAATTTGAGATATAAGAACTTTGATGCTGGTGTATTTCTCAATGGTGTTTATGGTAATGACGTGATTGAGACGGATTTATATAATTCTGCTCAGTTTACTCCATTGAGATGGACGGCTGATAATCCTACAAATAGTTATCCACGCTTAAGAGATAATAGACTTTATTATGTTTCAGATTGGTTTATCCGTGATGGTTCGTACTTGAGAATCCAAAATGTGAGCATCGGTTATACATTTACTAAGCCTAAGTTTATTCAAAACTCTCGTATTTATTTGAATGTAGATAATCTATATACATTTACTAAATTTAGAGGATACGACCCGGAAGTAGGACTGAATGGTAGATACTCGGGTGGTTACCCCCGATTTAGGAAAATTACAATAGGCGTTGAACTTAATTTTTAAAAAGTACCACAATGAAAACCACAATTAGAACTTTCATTTTTTTTATAATTGCAAGTATAGGGCTTGGCTCTTGTGATTTAACAGAGACTCCAAATGGGTTTTATTCTGATGAGAATTTCTTTAAAACTCCCGAAGATGCGCAATCAGCATTATACTATGCATATAATGTTCTTACATACCGTGAATATATGGATGGGATGTTTTTTATTAACGACATAGCATCCGAAGAGGCAAATTATCCCACTACAGGTTCATTTGGTGTCCCTGATTTAGACTATTGGAACTTCAATACTTTTAAGAATAATGATCAACTTGAATTTGTTTTTAAATATTGTTTTATAGGTATTAATAGAGCTAATTCAGTTATTGATAATGTTCAGAATAGCGAATTCGACATACAAGTAAAAAATCAGATTTTGGGTCAAGCTTATTTTCTAAGGGCTTATCATTATTTCTATTTGGCTCGAACTTTCGGATTAGTACCTATGCAAAAACACACTGTTGCTACAGTTGCTCAAACACAAGCAGTAATGGCAAAGAATTTTGATGAGTTATATGACTTTATAATTGATGACTTAAAGCAAGCAGCCACATTAATGAAAATTAATAAAACGCCAAGTTTGGCAGATAAAGTTGCTGCGCAATCTTTACTCTCTAAAGTATATTTGAATATAGCTTCTGGCAAAGAAAGCAATGCAACATTATACTCTGATATGAATAAAGATGTGAAATCCATGTATGATAGTGCTTCTGTCTGGTCGCACAAAGTTTTATATGATCAAACAGCTTATCACATGGACTCTGTTTTAATAAATATTTATGATTATAAAAAAACCGATGGTCCTGAACATATATTTATTTTAGGGAAAGACCAAACGGGTAAAGAAGGTTGGAACTACTCTGTTCTTGCAAAAATGTTTATGCCAAGTAACTCAAGTCAGCCTTTGTATTTCAAAAGACCTGATGGTTCATATGTAAAAAATGTTTATGGTTATGGTTCGTTCCTTTATAACGATGACTTCATAAATACTTTTGCTCCAAACGATAAAAGAAAAACATATCTAATTTCAAAAGATTTTTATACAGACAATGTAGGCACTACTAAGAAAACAAATCCGACATATCTATCTTTAAAATATACTGTACAAGATTGGTTGGGAACTGGACTTACAAGTAGTAAACCCTTTCTGATCCGTTTTTCTGATATTGTTTTGGTATATGCAGAAGCACAGGGACCAACTACTGAAGGATATTTATGGCTAAATAAAATACGACAAAGAGCTGGTGTTGCAGATGCACCTGAAGGAATGTCTGAGTCTGAATTTAGAAATTATGTAGTTAAAGAAAGATCTTTTGAGTTGACTGCCGAAGCAAATAGATTATTTGATTTGAGAAGGAAGGCAATTGTAACAACAACCGATCCGAATACTGTTGTTTCAGGCATTACAGAAAGTGAGGCTGCATTCTATCCTATTCCACAAAAGGAAATCGACTTAAACAATAACTTTTAAAAATGGATTGTCATGACAAATTTTAAATATATAATAATTCTTATTCTGTCAATTATATTCGTATCATGTGAAAAAAATTTGATGGAAAATATTGAATCGGGATCTTGGAATAGTGAAAGGGGAATTTTGAATATAAAATTTTCTAATCAGTTAGGAACTGCAAATATATCAAGAGACTCAATTGGAGTTGGAAAGGTAAACTTTTACTTCATGGACACCTTAAAATCTGGAAATATGAATCTGGAAATTACGGAAATGAATCTATCATACGGAGCTAGTGCTGACAAAAAAGCTGGAGATATACTATCTTTCGGACCTGACTCAACAGCCTATATCACCGTAACTTCTCAGAATGGAAAAACCAAAATTTGGACAATAAAAATGAAAACATTTGATGATATCATTTTAGGAACTTGGAAAATACAGCGACTATGGTTATATGGAGGTATCGCACCTGATTATAGTGCAGTGCTTAATATGGCTACATGGGATCCCTTTAAGAAAAATGTTTTGCCTGCAAGTAAAGAAACTGATAATCTATTAACCTTTACTTTAGAAGGAGCTTTAGGAAATGGAGATTCTTATGGTACAGTTAATAATGACGCAGGGCTAGATGGTGCTTATGCTGATTTCATTTTTATTGATTCTGGTGATACAATTAATGTGAATAATTTTTACAGAAAAATTCCAAAGGGGATAAGTAAATGGTCGAAAGATGTTTCGGCAAACACAATTACATTTACTCCATTAGCTGGAGGAAGCTCTACAACATTAACTTTCGTCGAGACTGGAACTTATAAGTTAGATACTAAAAAATCTATTACTATTGCTGACAAAGCACTTGTATTTGATTTAAATCAACCGGCAAATGTTACGACACGAGGTAAAAGGAGAAATTACGCTGTAGATAGTCCGCAGAAATTTTATATCGAAATTCAAAAACAAAGTAACTAATAAATTTAGACCCGTGAAAAGAATCATATTTTCATTATTCATTCTCGCAATATTTGCAGCTTGTAAAGAACCTTTACCGGATGAACCAATAGTAGATACCAAAACAAATCATGAAGATACTGTTTCTGTGGGATTTATGGGAGTTGGAGCTCAACTTGGAGGGTATGATAATCTATCTCAGTTGATCAGTAGCCCGACTTTGAGCGATGCTGATTGGGAACAATTATTTGATAGATTAAAGTTTATGAGACCAGGCATGGTTCGACTTACAGGGTCGGAAGGTTGGAATTATTCTTCAGGAGGAGTTTACGATCCGGAAAAAAGCAAAGATGTGCTATTTAAAATCCTTAATTTTTGCCAAGCTAATAATATAAGTGTTATTTGGGGAGAATGGGGCCATGTTGGAGGTGCTTCAAGTTACGATCTTGATTGGTTAAATCGTTCTCTCAATTTTTTGGAATATATGGTCAATACTAAAGGTTACACTTGCATTAAATACTTTACCATGGTGAATGAGCCTAATGGAGATTGGTCGACTATAAATGGGAATTATGCTTTGTGGAAAAGTCTTGTCGTTAAAACATATCAAATTATGTTGAGTAAAGGATTAATTGCCAAAGTAAAATTTATGGCTCCAGATATTTCTATTTCAAGTGGTGCATACACCGGTAGTTCAACTGTTACAAACCCATTTGTTACGAACACTGTAAAAGAAATAAATAATATTGTTGGTGCCTATGATTACCATTTGTATCCGGGAAATGATCAAGTTGAGAATGACAAATTCTACAATACTACACTAGCTTATAAAAAACTTTTACCAACTGATAAAGACGCACTAATTACTGAATTAGGTTTTAAATATTTAACCGATTCTCCAAAGGGAATATTAAACGAACAACTTAAAAGTGCTGATCCTTATGCTGATGTAAGTGCTTGTGAAATGGTGTATGAATCAATATATGGAATTGATATGTCAGCAGCAATCATTCAATTACTAAAAGGAGGTTATAAAGCCACATTGGTTTGGAGAATGGATGATGCTGCATATATCAGTGTGTCATCAAGCGGTATAAAAACAAATCGTTGGGGTTTTTGGAACAGTTTAGGTTCGGAGAAATTCGGGAATCCGGATGATGAAAAACTGAGGCCTTGGTTTTTCCCGGTTTCGCTGCTTTCCCGGTTTTTCCCTGCCGGGAGTACAATTTTAAATGTTATAGTACCGGTTAAACCTGGTTTATATGCCATTGCTTGTAGTAAAGACGGTAAATATACTATTGCTTTGGTCAATACGAGTAAGGATGCATATACATTCGATTTAAAGATGAATGGTGGAAAGCTACTTTCCAACATGAATCAATATAAGTATATCTCTTTAGATCGCAGAAATTATACCGGTGAAGTTGATGCCAATGGATTCCCTAAATCAATTGCAAAACAAGATATTGATTTAAGCAATAGTAAAGTTGTTAGCTTGACTATGGAAGCCAGCTCATACATATTGCTAACAAATATGGATTAGCAAACAACTCATTTGTAATTAAATCTAATTCACCATGAAACGAAAATCAACATATAAGTTTATAATACAATTAATACTTTTAATTGTGATGCCTTACTATATTGAATCGCAAACATTGTTTCAATCACCGTATTATTCTTTTCCTCGGAATTCGAGTCAGCAAATTGATTTAGAAAATGATTGGGAACTGTCATTTCGGAGTGATACATTGAAAAATGTCTGTGATTTATCAGTTAGTGACTGGTTAATTGTAAAAAATCCTACATCGGTACAAATGGCCATATTCAAGGCAGGCAGACTACCAAATCCATACGTTGGTCTCAATTCAGTTAAGTATAAAGAGTTGGAACAAAAGGTTTGGTGTTATAAAAAATCCTTTTCATTCCCTGTTTCTGCAAAGGGAAAAAATTTGATTCTATCTTTCGATGGGATTGATTATTATGCTAAAATTTGGTTGAATGGTCAACTTTTAGGCACCCACGAAGGCATGTTTGGTGGTCCTGTGATAGATATAAGCGGAAAATGTTTGGTTGGAGAAAGAAATGAGTTGATTGTTCAGGTTCTATCAGCAAACTATAAAAAAGGTGATTATTTACCAAGACGTCCAGGAAAGGTCATAAAACCATGGTTTTTTACAGGAGGATCTGGTGTCGAACCATTTTTTCATGTGGGAATGTGGCGCGGTGCCCGGATTGATATTCTACCTTCATATCATATCGAAAGACCATTTCTATTCACAAAGAAAATAGACAGCAACAAAGCTGTTTTGGGACTGCAATTGGAATTATTTAGTGGCAAAAATTCATTAGATTATTCTATGCACCCTTGGGACAATAGAATGCTTGCAACTTATCATTCACCATTATCAAGTCAGGTTACACAGAACAAAAAAGTGAAAGGCAATGTGAACGTTGTTTTGGAATTATCTCAAGCAGGAAAAATATGCTATCAAAAAGAATTTACTTCAGACATGATCGAAGGAAGGTCATGGCTGGAAGAAGAATTTGAAATGCCAAATCCAAAGCTATGGTTTCCTAATGAAATGGGAAATCAAAACTTATATGTTGCAACCCTTAAATTAATGGTAAATCAAGAAGTTGTGGATGTAATAAATTTTGACTTTGGCGTGAGAACTATTGAGCAGGTTCGAAGTGCAGGGATTCGAACCCAAGATCGTTGGGCCAATTGGCAATTTGTAATAAATGGTAAAAAGCAGTTTATTAAAGGAATGAATTGGATGCCGATTGATGCCCTTTCCGATTTATCTATTGAAAAATATAACTGGTTAATTTCTGCGGCCAAAAACGCAGGAATTCAAATGTTTCGTGTTTGGGGAAGCGGATACATTGAAACTAAAGAATTTTATGATTTATGTAATAAAAATGGAATACTGGTTTGGCAGGATTTCCCTATTGCAAATTTTGATACTCCCGATTGGAATCAGGCAACTTGGGAAGAGCAAGTATGTCAGAATATCTTTAGGCTACGAAATGAGCCCTCATTAGCAGTATGGTGTGGAGGCAATGAATTCAACCCATATTCCAACCGCAGCGCAGCTACCATTGGCGTGCTAGAGCGCAATTTACGTGAGTTTGATCCAACACGATTATTTCTGAGAACCTCACCTGAAGCAGGTAGTATGCATTCATATCCGGATTTTGATCCTAACTGGTATAAAGGATTTAGTCTTATCCCTTTTGTTGCAGAAACAGGTATTCATTGTATGACAGATGCTAGGGGAAACAGAGAGGTAATAGACGATAAAGAATTTTATGATTTAAATAAAATGGCTGATTCAGCCTTTGCAAAAACTCATCCTGAATTTGTTCATCATTTTGTTGAATATGTCCCAACTAGAGTGCCTCGCATGTTAAGTCGTGCTAGCCATATTGTTGATATAAGTAAAGCTTCTTATGATGATTTAGTAGAAGCAACTCAAATAGGAGCAGGTGAGTTTTATCAGATAATGTCTGAATCTTTTCAAAACAATTATCCTGTTACTACAGGTCTTATGCCTTGGACGTATAATAGACCTTGGCCTACTGTGGCTGCAATAAATTTGATTGATGGCTTTGGTCAACCGACAGCACCATATTATTTTTTGAAGCAAACATATCAAAAGAACAGAATAATGTTGGATTTACCACGCTTACTATGGAAATCAGGTGAGAGAGTTCCATTAGATGTAAAATTATTAAACTTGGGAAATTCAGAAGGTTATACCAGCATTATTACTGTAAAGATTCTCGACAACAACTTTAAACAACTTTTTAAAACAAATAAAGAGATAACCGTAACAGCCAACAGCACTGTCGAAAAAGTTAGTTTCAATGAATTTAAATTGCCGGAGAACTATAAGAACAAGTTTTTCTTTATGGTTGTAGAATCGAGAAACGAAAAAGCTGAATTAATGTCTCAAGCGGTATATTGGCCGCGAACAATACCGCAAATGGAGACAGATGATTTTTACAAAAAGTATACTTCAGAACCAATAGCTTGGCCTACTTTAGACAAAGAGCCTTGGCTGAAACCTACAGTTGCAAAAAACACAACCCAACTTAAAATTGAGAACCTTAGCGTTACCAAATTTGATGGTGTAAAAGGTGAGATTACCTATATCATTAAAAATATCGGTGCAAACCCAGCATTTATGAATACGTATGAAATAGAAAATCTCAAACGGATATTTTATGCCTCCGAGAATTTCTATTGGTTGAATGCCGGTGAAAGTAAAGAAATGAAAATTACTTTTCAGCTAAGAGAAAAAGCTAAAACCAATCAGTTGGAAGTATCATTCCGTGCATGGAATGCAAATCCTACGATTATAAAACTAAAACTAATCAATAAATGAAATCTAAAATGAAAAAGGCTACACTTTTATTAATCAACATTTTATTTGTGTTATCATCCATGGCACAAACTATTTATTACGTAAAAACAGATGGCAATGATACTAATGATGGAAAATCGTGGACGAATGGGTTTGCAACACTCACTAAAGCGATTAGTACTGCAACAAAAGGCGATGAGATAAGGATAAAAGAGGGAACCTACAATTCTATTGCAAGTTACGTTATTGACAAAACCCTTGTTATTAAAGGAAGTTTCGGAGTTGATGGTAATCAAGATTATTCAAAAAAGACAATTCTAGATGGGAATAATTCATTCAAGATTATGCAAATTAAATCTCCTATTACCAGCGGTCCTGCTGTTGTTACGTTGGATGGACTTGTATTTAAAAATGCTTCTTTTGCCGGTAATAGTTATGGTGGTGCTGTTGAATACGTAAAAGCTACTGGTACTGTTAGCAATTGTACATTTACAAATAATGCAGCCTCCTCAACGGGTGGAGGAGCACTGGCTTTTGTGAATTCGACCACGAAAAACACGGTGGCAAACTGCCTTTTCGATGGAAATAGTGGAAAATCGGGAGGAGCAATTTATTGCGGTACGCAAACAATAGTTGATATTGTAAATTGTACCATTGCCAATAATACATGTGATGCCGGAGTTGGTGGAGGAATCTGTAGTAATGGCATTTTAAATTTAAAAAATTCGATACTTTGGGGAAACAAAAAAGGAACTGATACAGACCAAATAAAAGGAAATGGTAAATTCAATTTGGAGCACAATGTAATTCAAGATGGTGTTTGGCTCGATTATATTCAGCCAAATCTTCAATCCAACATGGTTTTGCAACAAAACAGCAACTTTACTATTAGCGGTAAAAGTACTCCAAACGGACAAATAAGAGTACAATGCAGTTGGGAAGCAGAAACAGTAGTACACACTACTTCAGTTTCAGCTAACGGATTGTGGTCAATCACCGTTCAAACTCCGACTGGAAGTTTCGATAGCAGAACAATCAGTGTTGAAGGTAAACAGAAGAATGTATTTACTAATATTTTGGTTGGCGAGGTTTGGCTTTGCTCCGGACAGTCAAATATGCTGTTTCGTGTGAAAGACGTGGATAATGCAGCCACTGAACTTCAATCGGCTGACAATTATCCTAACATCAGATTGCTAAACATGAATCAAGTGCAATCTGATAGTACAACTGATTTATTTTCAGCCAAATGGGCTGTATGTTCCCAAAGTACAATTCCTAATTTTAGCGCTGTTGGATATTTCTTTGGTAGAAAATTATTTCAAGATTTGAATGTTCCTATCGGTCTTATTAATGCAAGCTGGGGAGATACAACTGCCGAAGTTTGGGTTGATAGAAATTTAGTTTTAAACAGCACAGATGAAACGATGAAAACGGCTGCATTAGTAAACGACAATACTCCTCGTTCGGGAGCTACTACTCCGTACAAAATTGGCAGCGCTTATAATGCCATGATTTATCCAGTACGTAATATTCCTATTGCAGGTGCAATTTGGTATCAAGGCGAATCAAACGAAGGTACTCCATATTACTATCCATCGTTACTCAAAACTCTGGTACAAGGTTATAGACAAATTTGGAACAGAACAGATGCAGAGTTCCCATTTTATTTGGCTCAAATTTGTCCATTCAATAGACTACACAATTTTCCAACATATTATGCCAATCCCACAATGCGATACATACAGGCTCAAACAAGCGAATTAATTGCAAATAGTGGAATTGAGTGCAATGATGATGTTGCCAATTTAACAAATATACACCCAACCAATAAACAAGATGTCGGACTCCGTTTAGCTTGGCTCGCTTTAAATAAGACTTATGGAAAAACCGAATATGAAAATAAAATGACTTCTTTATTCAAAGAGTTTTCGATAGACGGAAATCAGGTCACTATCACATTTAAAAACGTGGGTACTGGTTTAAAAACGAAAGATGAATTAGCTCCTACTATGTTTGAAATTGCCGGATCGGATAAAGTATTTTACCCTGCAACTGCTACAATTTCAGGAACTGATAAAGTTATTCTTAGCAGTTCAAGTGTTGCAAATCCGGTTGCAGCCCGCTTGGGTTGGAGTTATATAAAAACTACTAATTTGGTGAATAGCGAAAATCTTCCGGTAAGTGTTTTCAAAACTTATAGTTGGCTCGATGCTACTGATGAACAATAGAATTTTAAAACCAACTCACTCAAAAAAAACTTATAATTAAATAAATATGAATTACTTAAAAATACATATAAGCATTATAGCTTTATTTATAACATTGAGTTTAATGGCTCAAACTCCAAATATTGTTTTGCAAAGAGAGTCAGGCGGATCTTTAACCCTCGCAATTGGATTAGCAACAGCCGGAGATATTCAGGTTGATTGGGGCAATGGAACTTTAGTTACGGCTGCTGCCGGCACTACCAATTCAACGGCCAATATTACCGGAACTGTTGTTGGAAGCAATACGATAAAATTGTATGGTCCAATCACTACTTTACAGATTACAAATTCAAGTTCCACCACCTTGATAACTGCTGTAGATGTTTCAAATGCACCGAATTTAATGAAATTTACGCTTCCTAGAAACAAATTGACATCCTTGGATTTATCCTATAACCCAGCGGTTTATTATGTTTCTATATATAACAATTCGTTCGATGCTTGTGCTTTAAATGCTTTATTTTCATCACTTCCAGCCGGGACAGCAAGTAGCAGCATAACCACTTATAACAATCCTGGAACATCAACGAGTAAAACTTCGATTGCTGCCGGTAAAGGCTGGACAGTACAATCTGGTTCGATTGGTGATGGCACTGGCTGTGTAATCGATACTACTGTTGTTATAAATTTGGTGAATAGTGAAAGTATCGACGCTAAAAGTGAAAATCCTGAATTTGTTGATCCTGCAAATGGAGACTTTCGTTTAAAAGCTATCAGTCCTGCCATTAATGCCGGCAATAACCTTTTAATTCCAGCATTTATAACTACCGATTTAAATAACAACGTGCGCATAAACGATACAACTGTAGATTTGGGGTGCTTTGAATTTTATACTAATACCGCTGTTGTCAATGCAGTGGAGGATAAAAATACAATTCAATTTTTCCCCAATCCTGCACACGATTATCTTCATGTAGTTCTTAAATCGTCGGCTAATAAAATTCAGCTGAGTGATATTACAGGAAAAATTATATCTGTGTATCCGGTAACAAAATCAGAAAGCGAGATTTCGTTGGATGTAAGACATTTAGGTAAAGGAATCTATTTTTTGAATATTGATAATTCTATTTCAAAAGTAATAATTCGATAGAATGAGAAAGTTGTTTTTATTATCCCTTTTTATTTTTTCGCTTAGCAGCATGGTGCAAACCATCTATTATGTAAAAATAGGTGGCAGCAATGCTAGTGATGGAAAATCATGGGCAACTGCTTTCGAAACTATCACTAAAGCTATTGATATCGCTTCAAATAGCGATGAAATTAGGGTTGGTCAGGGAGCTTTTAATTCTACAAGCACTTATTTTATTCAAAAATCGCTTACAATAAAAGGTGGATTTGGTCAGGATGGACTTCAAGATTATTCATCGAAAACAATGTTGGATGGAGTGAGTGCAACCAGAATAATGTTGATAAAAAATACTACTTCAGGAAATATACCCAATGTTAAACTCGATGGTTTTATATTTAGAAATGCAAATGCTACAGGATTTGGTAGCGCCATTGCATTTGATAACGCAACCGGAACTGTCAGTAACTGTGAGTTTGCAAACAATTCAACTCCATTATTTGGCGGTGGTGGCTTATCGTTTCGCAACTCATCTACAATAAACTCGGTAGTAAACTGCTCTTTTACAGGAAATACGGCACAAAGCGGAGGCGCAATTTACAGTGGTGCGGGCACATTGGTTGAAGTTGTAAATTGCACTATTTCAGATAATGCGTGTAGCACGGGAGTTGGCGGAGGCATAAATTCAAACGGGACATTGAGTCTGAAAAATTCTATTGTATGGGGGAATAAAAAAGGCATTAAATCAAACCAAATTCATGCAGTGGGAACCCTTAATTTGGATCATAACATTCTTCAGGATGATTCCGGCGAAGAAGACATTGTGGCGGTAGGTTTTGTGGGAGTAGGAGCTCAAATAGGTGGTTATGACAATATTCAACAAATAACGGGTAGCACTACATTCAGCAATGCCGACTGGGAACAAATGTTCAGCCGACTTAGGTTTATGCGTCCCGGTTTGGTTCGAATAATGGGCTCGCAATCAAACTACTACTCCAATGGTGTTTATAATCCCGAAAAAAGCAAGGAGGTTCTGCTAAAGATATTAGATTTTTGTCAGACAAATAACATAAGCGTAATTTGGGGTGAATGGGGACATGTTGGAGTGAACTCAATTGATATGGACTGGTTGAATCGTTCGGTTGATTTTTTGTCGTATCTAGTTAATACAAAAGCGTATAACTGCGTAAAATATTTCAACATGGTAAATGAGCCAAATGGCAATTGGTCTAGTGTAGGAGGTAATTTTACTTTATGGGAAAATCTGATTCTCAAAACTCGAGAACTTATGTTGCAAAAAGGATTGCAAACTAAAGTACAGTTAATGGCTCCTGATGCAGCATTATCCAGCGGAGCTTTTACCGGAATTACTCCTATAACTCATCCATTTGTAACAAACACGGTAAACGAACTTGATTCAGTAATTGGAACGTACGATTATCATTTTTACCCGGCAAACGATCAGGTTGAAAACAATAAATATTTGATATCTGCTCAGGCATATAAAAATTTATTTCCGTCAAATAAGGATGCCATTATTGCAGAATTAGGATTCAAATATTTGACATCCTCTCCGAAAGGAATACTTAATGATTCCTTGAAAAATGCTGATCCTTATGCTGATGTAAGTGCTTGCGAGATGGTTTATGAATCTGTTTACGGAATTGATATCTCTGCGGCAATAATTCAAGCATTAATGTGTGGATATAAAGGAACTTTAGTTTGGAGATTGGATGATGCAATGTATATAAGCACGGCTTCTGGTATTAAAACAAATCGTTGGGGTTTTTGGAATAGTTTAGGAACTGAAATATTTGGGAATCCTGATGATGAAAAGTTAAGACCATGGTTTTTCCCAACTTCTCTTCTTTCAAGATATTTTCCAGCTGGTTGTACTATTTTGAATGTAGTTATACCTGTGAAAGCTGGACTGTATGCAATTGCAGGCAAGAAGGATGATAAATATACAATTGCATTAGTGAATACAAATTCTCAAAATTATAAATTCGATTTAAAAATGAATGGTGGAAAGCAATTCAATAATATGAATTTTTATAAATATGTGGCTTTGAGTCGCAAAAATTTTATATGGGAGATTGACACAAATGGCTTTCCAAAATCTATTCAAACACAAAATTTGGATTTGAGTCGAAGCAAGTCGATTAGTATAACAATGGAGGGCAGTTCTTTTTTACTCTTGACAAACATGAATTAATCATATTGACATTCTATCAATACAAATATCAAAAAATAATTATGAATCAAATATTTAGAAATACAAGTCAATTGTTATTATTGTTCTTTTTATCAATTCGAACTATCAGTGCTCAAGAAATAAAGCTTCAAAAAGATAATATCAAAGAAGTAATAAGAGCAATGACTTTGGAAGAAAAAGTAAACATGGTATTGGGTGTAGGTGATGAAGGAGTTTGGAAACATTACAAAACTACAGGAATAATTGTATTGAAAGGTCAGGCTTGTGCCACGTATGCTATTCCTCGCTTAGGTATTCCAAATACTGTTTTAACCGATGGCCCTGCCGGTTTGAAAATTGATACTATTCAAAACAATGTCAATCATCCAACTTATGCAACTGCATTTCCAAATGCAACAACTTTAGCCTCCACATGGAATAAAGATATTGTAAAAAAAGTTGGGCAAGCGATAGGAAACGAAACATTAGAATATGGTAGTGATATGTTATTGGGCCCTGGTATGAATATACAACGTAATCCTCTCACGGGGAGAAATTTTGAGTACTATTCCGAAGACCCGCTTTTGTCAGGCGAAATGGCTGCTGCCATTGTGAATGGCATTCAATCAAACAATGTAGGTGCTTGTATAAAACATTTTGCAGCTAACAATATTGAAACAAATCGCCGAACAATTAATGAACTGATAAGTCAACGAGCTTTGCGCGAAATTTATTTGAGAGGGTTTCAAATTGCCATTCAAAAGTCTAATCCATGGATGATAATGACATCTTACAATAAAATTAATGGATATTTTACTGCCGAAGATAAGGCATTGCTACAATCTATTCTTCGTGATGAATGGAAATATAAAGGCGTGGTGGTGACTGACTGGGTAAGCGGACAAGATTTTATAGCTCAAATGCGTGCAGGAAACGAACTGTTGATGCCGGGCAATTACCAAACCAAATTATTAGCAAATGCTGTGAAACATGGTTTCTTGGATGAATCAGTTTTGGATAGAAATATCGAAATGATACTAAATTATATTGTAAAAACACCAAGTTTTAATAATTACCAAAGAAGTAATCATCCTAATAGTGCTGCAAATGCTCAACAATCAAAAATTGCAGCCGAAGAAGGGATGGTTTTATTAAAGAATAATGAGAATACCTTGCCTTTAAAAAGCACAAAAAAAGTTTCACTTTTTGGCAAGACTTCATACAGCTTTATTATCGGGGGAACTGGTAGTGGGCGTGTAAATAACAGGCAAGCCGCCTCTATAAATGAAGTCTTAAATCTATTCAAAATTAAAGACACAAAACAACTTGAAGTATTTTATACAAACTATAACGACTCTCTTAGACGGGTAACTGTACCGACAATGAAAGTGCGTGCAAAAAATATTATTGATTTTGCTCCCGAACCCAATATTTCAATTGAAATGATTCAAAGAGCAAGCAAAGAATCTGATGTTGCCTTAATAACCCTTGGTAGGAATGCCGGAGAGTTATGGGATCGGGATGTGGATGGATATTTTAATTTGTCGACCTCGGAAAAGGAGTTATTGCAAAATGTGTGCAATGTATTCCATAAAGTAAAAAAGAAAGTAATTGTAGTATTAAATATTGGAGGTCCTATTGAAGTAGCAAGTTGGAGAGATTTGCCAGATGCAATCTTGTTGGCATGGCAACCTGGTCAGGAAGGAAGTTTGGCATTGATAAATATCTTAACCGGAAAAGTAAATCCTTCGGGTAAATTGGCAGTATCTTTTCCTGTAAAATATTCTGATGTTCCCTCATCAACATCTTTTCCTGGAGTTCCGACCAATAACCCAGTAAATGCTTTTTACGAAGAAGGAATTTATGTTGGATACCGTTTTTACGAAACATTTAAAGTCAAACCGGCTTATGAGTTTGGTTACGGACTTTCTTATACAAACTTCGAATACTCACAACTGACATTGAGCAACAATCAGTTCACAGATAAAATTGAAGTTTCGGTAACAATTAAAAATTCGGGAAAAGTAGCTGGAAAAGAAGTTGTACAACTTTATCTCTCAGCACCGGTAAGCGTAGTTGAAAAGCCAAAAATAGAATTGAAAGAATTTGGCAAAACTAAACTTTTAAAACCGGGTGAAAGCGAAACCCTCATATTTACATTGGATGTAAATAGTTTAGCTTCGTTCTGGACAAGTAAGAGCCAATGGATTGCAGAAAAAGGCAACTATGAAGTATTAGTAGGAGCCTCGTCAAAGGATATTCGTTCTAAAGGAACATTCACACTTAATAAGAATATTGTTACAGAAGAAGTACATGATGTTATGTATCCCAATGTTTTTCTTAACGAGTTGAATCAAAAAGAGGTGCATAAAACAATTAAAACTAAGGATTTAATCTTAGAGGATGATGATAATTAATCTCAAAAGACTACTTTTTTAATACGACAATTTATTTAAATATTAATGATTTCATATATCAATTTAAAACATTTCAATTATGAAAACAACTACATTTTTTTTGACATTCGTATTTTTGCTTTTATCTGCAAGTATTTTAGCTCAACCAAACGTTATTTTACAACGAGAATCGAGCGGTGCATTAACCTTGGCAATTGGGCTGGCTACTGCCGGTGATATTCAGGTCGATTGGGGCGATGGAGTTTTGGTAACTGGTACAGCGGGAACTACAAACGCTACCGCTAATATTACCGGAACTGTTACTGGAACAAACACAATCAAACTTTATGGTGCAATTACAGCCTTACAAGTTACAAACAGTGGTTCCACAACATTAATTACTGCAGCTGATGTAAGTAATGCACCAACTTTAGTAAAATTTACTCTTCCACGCAATAAACTAACGTCTTTGGATTTGTCCCATAACCCTGCAATTATCTATGTATCGGTCTATAACAATTTATTTAATGCATGTGCATTAGATGCACTTTATACCTCACTTCCCACTCTAACAGGAGCAGGATCAATTACTATCTACAATAATTTAGGAGCACTAACGAGCAAAACTTCACTTGCAACAGCTAAAGGCTGGACATTTGGAAGTGGAACAGTTGGAGATGGCACAGGGTGTACAGCTACAGCAATCAATTCAGCTAAATCTAAAAACAATTTGACTGTTAGTTATTTGGATCGTAATTTATACGTTTCTAGTGAAAATATATCTGGTGAATTTGAATTGTATATAATGTCTTTAAATGGGAAAAAAATAGAACAAAAATCAATCAAATTAGATACTAATGAAAATTCTATCATACCCCTTGGCAATTTACCGGTAGGTATGTATTTTGTGAATTTAAAAGGTGCTAACAAAAATATGGCTAGTAAATTTATTGTTCAATAAAACAAAATTGGTTTTACAGCATCAATAGTTCGAACTACTAATTTTAAACATTTACATCATGAAAAAAACTACATTTATTTTGACATTTTTATGTCTGAGCTTAACAGGAAGTATTTTTGCTCAACCCAATGTAATCATGCAGCGGGAAACCGGTGGGTCATTAACCATGGCAATTGGTTTGGCAACAGCTGGAGACATACAAGTTGATTGGGGCGATGGTACATTAGTAACTGCTGCTGCAGGTTCTACTAATACTACAAAAGATATTACAGGTACAGTTTTAGGTACTAATACTATTAAACTTTATGGTGCAATTACAACTTTACAAGTTACAAACAGTGGGTCTACTACACTTATCACTTCGGCTGATGTAAGTAATGCTCCTGCATTAGTAAAATTTGTATTGCCAAGAAATAAGCTTACTTCGTTAGACTTATCTCATAATCCTTTAGTACGTACTATCTCTATTTATAATAATCTGCTGGATGCGTGTGCTATAAATGCGCTGTTTACATCGTTACCAACTATCACAGGTGCAAGTTCGATTAACATGTATAATAATCCGTGTGGTCTCACTAGTACAATATCTATAGCTACAATTAAAGGTTGGACAATTGGTAGTGGAACTTCAGGTGATGGAACTGGTTGTGTTTCTGCAATTAATTCAGTAAAGGAATCGCAAGATATGATTGTCAATTATTCAGATCACAATTTATGTGTTACAGGTACAAATTTATCAGGTGAATTTGAATTGTATTTAATGTCTGTAAATGGAAAAAAAATAGCACAAAAAACAATTGAATTAAATACAACTGGTAAATCTATTGTACAGCTTGGTAATTTACCAATAGGTATGTATTTCGTGAATTTAAAAAGTAAAGGCAAGAATATAGTTAGTAAGTTTATTATTCGATAATTTGCTAGTTATTATAGACTTAATATAAACTAAAAAACACACATGACTAAAAAGAACTTTTTTTCAGAATGGGGACTTTTGATAATTCTTTGGTTTGCTTTCTTTTTAAATCAGGCGGATCGACAGATATTCAATGTAACCTTGCCGCTTATTCGTGGTGATATTAAGCTTTCGGACGCAGAATTCGGCTTAATTGCATCAAGTTTAATCTGGACTTATGGTCTTTTAGTGCCTGTTGCAGGTTTTTTAGGTGATGTGTTTTCACGTCGCAATATATTGGCTTTCTGTATCTGTTTTTGGAGTATAGCTACTTTTTTTACAGGTTTTGTGTCAGGGCTTATTCCTTTCATAGCTCTCTTAGGGATCGCGACTGGAGGTGGTGAAGCATTTTATGCACCGGCAGCTAATGCTATGCTAAGTGAGCATTACAAAAAAAATAGAGCTTTTGCATTATCCGTTCATCAAACAGCTGTTTATGCCGGAATAATTCTAAGTGGTGTATTGGCTGGATATATCGGTGAACGTTTCGGTTGGCGTCGCTCGTTTAATGTTTTCGGTGCAGCTGGGATTCTATTGTCAATAGTATTCTTATGGCGTGTAAAATCAACTGAAAATACATCAATAATCAAAAAGAATGCAATCTTACCATCGCTAAAATCAGCTTTAGGAGTTTTTCGAAAACCTACAGTTATTTTTCTAACGTTAGCTTTTGCTTGTATGGTTTTTGTAAATGTCGGATATTTAACTTGGATGCCGTTGTATTTAGTTGAAAAATACAGTATGACAATAACTTATGCAGGTTTTTCTTCATTGATATATCATCATATTGGAGCTTTTTTCGGTGTAATGTTCGGAGCCCGTTTAGCTGATAAGCAAGCCTTGAAAGATCCCAAACGTAGATTAATAATCCAATCAATTGCTCTTTTATGTGGAGCTCCTTTTATTTTCATAATGGGATTTACAAATAGTCAGTTAATAACGTATGGAGCTTTAGCTGTTTTTGGATTTATGCGTGGTGTTTACGATTCAAATATTTTTGCATCGCTTTACGAAGTAGTAAAACCCTCCATTCGTTCATCTGCAACAGGATTTATGCTAATGTTCGCTTTTCTGATGGGTGCATTTGCTCCGCTTATACTAGGGATTTTAAAGCCAACATTTGGTTTGGCAGCCAGTTTTTCAAGCCTTTCAAGTTTCTATGTGTTAGGCGCTATACTAATTTCTGCAGCTATAAAATATTCATTTAAAAAGGATTATTGTGGGGATAGATAATATGAAAAAAGAATTTAAAACACTCCTGAGCGGATTAAATTTCCCGGAAGGACCTGTTTTTGATTTCGACGGAAACCTTTGGTTTGTCGAAATTAAAGGAGGCAACCTCTCTCGCTGGGACGGCAAAATACTGAAACGCTTTGATGTATCTGGAACACCTAATGGTGCTATGGTTGACAAAAGCGGAAACATCTGGTTTTGTGATAGTGAACGTAGTGAAATCAGAGTTTTTTATCCTAAAACGAATAATTTTGAAACAGTTTGCAACAGTACAATTGATGGTTTGCGATTAAAACGTCCTAACGACTTAATCTTTGATACAGCAGGAAATTTACTATTTTCAGATCATGCTGATGGGCGCGAGAAACCGGAATCAACTATATGTGTATTACCTAATGGAAGCAATAAAGCCAAAGTTATTTCCTCAGACAAACTATTTACAAATGGACTGGCATTGAGAAATAATGGAAATACATTAGTATTTGCAGAAACTTATAAGCAACAGTTATGGATAGCCGATTGGGATACTCAAAATTTGGAGTTGAAAAACGAAAAGTTATTCACAAAAGCAGGAAGCGGTCCTTGGGGTCCTGATGGGATTGCATTTGATGAGCAGGAAAATCTGTACGCAACGATTTTCAATGAGAGCAAGATAAATATTTATTCGAATGATGGAAAACTTATTGATAGTATTGATTTTATAGGCAATAGACCAACAAGTTGCGCATTTGATCCTTTTGGGAAACTAGGTCTTATTGTTGCTGAAGCGGAGCGTGGAGAAATTATTTCCTTCCCGAATTTTGGTAAAGGGTTATCTATTTATTACAAATAAAAATATGGAGATTAAAAAACTATTCAATTTAAAAGGAAAGACTGCTTTAGTAACAGGGGGCAGTCAAGGTATTGGTAAAGCTATTTCGCTGGTATTGGCAGAAAACGGAGCGGATATAGTTATCATATATCGTAATGGTACGGACTTAGCATTGCAAACTGCAAATGAAATAACTGAATTAGGAGTAAAATGTGAACTGGTTCAATGTGATCTTTCAGAATTTAAATCAACTAAAACCATAAAAGAATATCTTCTGAAGAAGAAAATTGATATTGATATTCTGGTTCTAAACGCCTCAGTTCAGGTTAGAAAATCGTGGAACGAGGTTACTCTCGAAGAATATGAACTACAAATGAATACAAACTTTCGTTCTTCACTTTTTCTGATTCAGGAATTCTATTCGGCGATGCAAGAGAAGAAATGGGGGAGAATTGTAACTGTAGGTAGTGTTCAACAAGTTCGACCACACCAACAAATGATTGTGTATGCTGCATCTAAAGTAGCTCAGGTAAGTATGGTGAAGAGTCTTGCCCCTCAATTTGGTAAAAATGGAGTTACAATTAACAATATTGCACCCGGTGCTATTTGTACAGGACGCAATGAAGATGTACTTAAGGATGAGGCATATAAAAAAAGTGTTGAAGCAAAGATTCCACTTGGTTTTATTGGAGAGCCGTCAGATTGTGCTGCTACAGCTTTATTACTTTGTTCTGATGCAGGAAGATATATAACAGGTCAGGATATTTTTGTTGACGGAGGTATGGGATTGAATTTTTAATTTTAAAACATAAAAACAATTTAATTTATTTTATTATGAGTGTAGATCAATACAAAAAAGAGGTTGGGATGATGAATCTTGAAGCTCTTATCGAATCAAGAGAAAGTATTTCAAATGCTACTTTCCCAATTCCCGATAAAGAACTACTTTATCGTTTTGAACAACTTTATACAGGTGCGGTTAACGATGTGCTTCGCGAGTTTTGTTTAATAGAACAGGCTTTGCCTGGAAGAATATTGCCTTTGCGTGAATATCGCACTGTAGCTGGTTTTGCTTTTACAGTAAAAAGCTCACCTAATGTTCAAATTAAAGGAGAAATGGAATTTAGAACTCAAATGCTTGATGAAATGAAAGAAGATGATTTTATCGTTTGGGATACAAGCCGTGATGATAAAGCTACTTTGTGGGGTGGAGTAATGACAGCTACTGCCAAAGGAAAGAAACTTAAAGCAGCTTGCATTGACGGTGGTATCCGCGATACTCATCAAATTTTGGAAGCTGACTTTCCTGTTTTTTATGAGTATCGTATTTCTAATGGTAGTTTAGCACGTTGCTTGATAACACATTATCAAGTTCCGGTTAAAATTGGAGATGTCACTGTTAAACCTGGTGACATTGTTTTAGGTGATGTTGATGGAGTGTTGGTCGTTCCACGCGATATTGCCTATAAAGTTTTGATTCGCGCTGAAGAAATCAAAGAAAATGAAAAGGTTATTTTTGGTTGGGTTCACGAAGGACAAACCATTCAAGAAATTAAAGATAAAGGCGGCTATTTTTGATTCAAATAAATTAATTAAAATAGCTTTGGGTTGGCTTTACAACCAACCCGAAGCTATTGTAAACTGAAAGTTATGAAACTCTCTTTTCTTTTTTTCTCTGATAAACCCGACAGAAAGTGGAAATTAACCCGTCAAATGGGAATAAAATATGCAATAGCCAAATTAGCACCTGAATTAACGGGAAAATTACCTCCCTGGGATTTTGATTCATTGAAATCTTCAAAAGATATTTTTGCTAAGAATGGTTTAGAGTTAATAGGTCTCGAAGGCGATCAAATGGATATGATACGGATAAAATTAGGTCTGCCTGGTCGCGATGAAGACATTGAGAAATACAAGTTGATGCTTGAAAACATGGGAAAGCTTGGTATCAACTTGCTGTGTTATAACTTTATGGCAACAGGTTGGTTTCGAACCTCAAAGAATTTACCTGAAAGAGGAGGTGCATTAGTTACTGGATTTAAGACGGACGATGGAGATTTATTACCTCTCACACCTTACGGTGAAATATCTGCTGACAAAATTTGGGCAAATTACGAATATTTCATTAATCAGGTAATGCCAATCGCTGAAAAGGCTGGAGTGAAAATGGCGTTGCATCCCGATGACCCTCCTGTTGAAAAATTGCAAGGAATAAGCAGAGTGTTTATAAATGCCGAAGCAATACGCAAAGCATTATCTTTCTCGGATAGTCCATCGCACGGATTAACTTTCTGCCAAGGAACTTATGTAACAATGGGCGAGAATATTTCAGCATTAATTGAAGAATTTGGGAGTCGGAACAAGATGTTCTTTGTACATCTTCGCGATGTTCAGGGAGTTCCTGATAATTTCAGAGAAACTTTTCACGATAACGGTCCTACAAACATGCCTAAAATGTTGGAGCTGTACAAAAAAGTTGGGTTCGATGGACCTTTGCGCTCCGATCATGTGCCAACAATGGCTGGCGAAGAAAACACACAGGCTGGATACGCCATGAATGGCAATTTATATGGAATTGGGTATATACGCGGAATGATGGATACGCTTGAAATTCCATACATTTAGGTGCTTTTTTACTCTTTAAAAATAACAACGGCTAGTATGAAGAAGTTGAGTTTACATTGTGGCACAGTCGAAATAGATTTAATAGCTTTTTCCCCGAAGAACCTTACTGCTCTCCTACTACAAATTTTTGATTTAACAAATAGTTGTAACGTATGAAAAAAAACTACTTAAGGGTTGTTCTATATACAACACTTCTTATTCTCTCTTTTCAAACCAGCGTATATTCTCAGCAGGTAATAAAAATTTTAGCCATTGGAAATAGTTTTTCTCAGGATGCTGCTGAAGCTTATTTGGATGATTTAGCCACAGCAAGTGGAATTAAACTAATTGTTGGCAATGCGTATATTGCCGGTTGTTCATTGGAAACTCATTGGAATAATGCGAACGAAAACTTAGTTGCATATTCGTATCGAAAAATCAACGAAGGCGATTCGGCTACTTTTGCCGATAAAACTTTATTGTCGTGCATTACCGACGAAAACTGGGATTATATCACATTTCAGCAAGCAAGTCCATATTCAGGGTTGTACAATACTTACTTTCCGTATTTAACGAATCTGATTCAGTATGTAAAAAACAATGCCACTAATCCGAATGCAAAATTCGCCTTGCATCAAACATGGGCTTACGCAGCAAATTCCACTCACACCGGTTTTAGCAATTATTCGAAGGATCAAACAACAATGTACAATGCCATTGTTGATGCAAATAACAGAGCAAGTGCCGAAGTTGGTATCGATATAATAATTCCGGCAGGTACAGCCATTCAAAACGGCAGAAGTAGTTTTATTGGCGATAATTTTTGCCGGGATGGTCATCATTTGAGTTTAGGTTTAGGTCGCTATACGGCTGCTTGTACCTGGTTCGAAAAAATTTTCAACAAACCGGTTATTGACCATTCTTTTATTCCAAAAAATGTGTCTGCAACCGAAGCGAAAATTGCTCAATATGCGGCACATTATGCGATTCTAAATCCGAATTCGGTAACATCGTTGGTTGATTTAATTGAAAATACGACAACCGAATTAAAATTCCCGATTAATATCGACTTTGGGTCGACTGTATCGTCAGGTGTGTGGAATAATCTTACATCTCCAACCGAAGGGTGCAGAATAATGGAACTGTTGGATATGAATGGCAATAATACCAAAATTAGCATCGATGTTAACGATGCTTTTACAGGGGTAAATGCATCGGGCGAAACGGCAACAAATACTGAGTTGAACATGCCGAATGAAGTATCTTCTGATTGTTTTTACGGAAACGCAGGGGCTGCTTTTTCAGGAAAATCGGAGCCTACAGGTGGTTTTTTGATTTCGAACCTAAGTAAAAACACAGCATATAATTTTACTGTTTACGGGTCGAGATATGCTGTAACTGATAACAGAGAAACCCTATTTACAGCCAAAGGGCAAAACGAAGGAACGACTTCTTTTAATGCATCAAATAACAGTTCGGTTTTGGGAAAAGTTAATAATATTGTACCAAAAGAGGATGGAACAATAAGTATAATACTTGGAGCAGGGACAAGCAACAACAATAGTTATAAATTTTTCTACATAAATGCGCTGCAAATAGCTCCAAGCCCATTGTCAGGAATAAATGATGTGCATCAATCAACAACCACACATACATACCCCAATCCGTTTTATAATGTGATAAACATAGCCTCTACCACACCGATTAAAAAGGTATATGTGAATGATATGTTGGGAAAACGGCTGGGTGAATATAATGGGGAACAAATAACTATCCTCGATTTAGGAACACTAAGCACCGGAATTTACATATTGAAAATGATTGACGAAAACAACAATGTAAGCACCTCGCTTCTAACTAAAAAACATCAAAAAATTTAATATCTCAAACTTTAAATATTCGCATTGTGAAAGTAGGTTTATTCGTCCCTTGTTATGTCGATCAGTTTTATCCTCAAGTTGCGGTTGCAACACTTCAATTACTTGAAAAACTTGGTTGTGAAGTTAGTTTTCCGCTAAACCAGACTTGCTGTGGTCAGCCTATGGCCAATGCTGGTTGCGAAAAGGAAAGTAAGGCAGCAGCTAAATTATTTGTAGAAAATTTCAAGGACTTTGATTACATAGTTGGCGCAGCTCCAAGTTGCGTTGGTTTTGTAAAAGAGCATTACGATATTTTAGAACAAAGCCCCGATGTTTCGCATGTGCGAACAAAAATATACGACATTACAGAGTTTTTACTCGACATACTGAAAATAACCAAAATTGATGCACGCTTTCCGTACAAAGTAGGCTTTCATCAGAGCTGCCACGCATTGCGCGGAATGCGCATGGCACAATCTTCCGAAATTAACGGTGCTTCCTTTTCAATGCAAAAGCAACTGCTCAGTATGGTCGAAGGGTTGGAGTTTATCGAACTCGACCGAACAGACGAGTGTTGCGGATTTGGCGGAACATTTTGTGTAACTGAGGCTGCTGTTTCTGCCAAAATGGGAAGCGACAGGGTGGCAGATCACGAACGGAATGGTGCTCAGGTAATTATAGGAGGTGATGTTTCATGCTTGATGCAACTCGAAGGAATAATTCGACGACAGAACAAAAATATCAAGGTTGTTCATTTGGTCGAAATATTAAACGGTATAACTCTAAAATAAACTTGAAAGCAAAACATACTATGTCTCATTCAAAAAAAGCAACTTTATTTATCAAAGATGAAGCCCGTGTCGATTGGCATGATAAAGCTCTTTGGTTTGTGCGCCAAAAAAGGGATATTCAAATAAAGAAAATTCCTGAATGGGAAAATTTACGCGAGTTAGCTTCTCAAATAAAAGCAAATGTTCTGTCTAATCTGGACAATTACCTTATATTATTTGAGAAAAATGCCATAAAAAATGGAGTAACTGTTCATTGGGCAAAAGATGCACAGGAGCACAATGAAATTGTACTCCGTATTCTGAATGATAAGAAGGTCAAGAGGCTGGTGAAGAGTAAATCGATGCTTACAGAAGAATGTCACCTTAATGCATTCTTAATAAATAATGGAATAGAGGTAATTGATACTGATTTGGGAGAACGTATTGTTCAACTTAGAAATGAAACTCCAAGTCATATTGTATTGCCTGCAATACACTTAAAGAAAGAGGATGTAGGTGAGACCTTCTATAAATATCTTGACTCAGAGAAAGGAGCTAAAGACCCTCAATATCTTACAGAAGTTGCACGCAAACATTTACGCGAGAAATTTCTGTCAGCAGATGCAGCCTTAACTGGAGTAAACTTTGCAGTGGCTAAAACGGGAGGAATAGTTGTGTGTACCAACGAAGGAAACGCTGATTTAGGTGCACATTTAGCACCTATACACATAGCCAGTATGGGCATTGAGAAAATTATTCCCCGTCGGTCTGATTTAGGAGTTTTTCTACGCATGTTAGCTCGGAATGCAATAGGGCAGGCAATTACAACATATTCTTCTCATTTTCTAAAACCAGGTCCGAATCAGGATATGCATTTTATCATCGTTGATAATGGACGGAGTGAACAATTGGGGAGAGAGGATTTCAGAAAATCACTTTATTGTATTCGATGCGGTGCGTGTATGAATACCTGTCCTGTCTATCGTCGAAGTGGCGGTCATAGCTATAGTTATACAATTCCTGGGCCTATAGGTTCGATTTTAGCACCTGGTATAGACATGAAAAAACATGCTTCAATGGCATTTGCGTCAACATTATGCGGTTCGTGCTCTGATGTTTGCCCGGTGAAAATCGACATACATCAGCAATTGTACAAATGGCGACAACTAATTTTAAGAGAAAGTGATTCATCGTTTATAAAAAAAATGGTGATGAAAGTAATGAGCCTAGTTTTTTCTTACCCTGGTTTGTACAGATTTGCTGGAAAAATGGGTAGAATTATTGTTGAAATTACGCCCAGATTTATAGTCTATAATAATTTGAATCCATGGGGACGCAAACGAGAATTGCCACGAGCACCTAAACAAAGTTTCAGAGAATGGTATTTGCAAAACAATAAAGTTGACAAAGATGAGTAGTAAAGAGCTTATATTAGAAAGAGTAAAGAAAAGAAAACCTGCACTATGTTCGCTGCCCGAAATACCCTTATTTGGACAAAATAATGTGGACTTAATGGCTCAATTTAAGGAGATGCTTCAATTAGCTGGCGGTCGGGTTATAGTATGCGACAATAAGCAGGATTCAATCATTAGCATATCAGAAATTTACCCTGAAGCAAATATAATTTGGTCAAATGTCAAGGAAATTAAATCACAAAATATTGAACCCAATTCCGTCATTGATACACATGAGTTGACGGATATTGATTTAGCTATTCTTAAAGGTGATTTTGGTGTAGCTGAAAATGCAGCTATTTGGATTTCAGAAAGATCATTGCCGTATAGAGTTTTACCATTTATTACACAACATTTAGTGCTATTGTTAGATAAAACTGCACTCATCTGGAATATGCATCAAGCATACCAAATGTTTGATGTTATGAAAACTGATGACGGTTTTGGTGTATTTATTTCCGGTCCATCTAAGACTGCTGATATAGAACAAAGTCTTGTTATTGGAGCGCATGGTGCTAAATCATTAACCGTGATTTTTACTAATAATTTAGAGAATCAGTAAGTTTTAAAATATACAGTTAAAAGAGATTCACATGAGAACAAGAATTCGATTTTCTTTCGCTTTAGTATTGTGTTTTGTTTTTTCAGGAAATACAATCCTCGCAGACATTGTTAAAACAATAGGTACAACTGGTGCTGATTATACTACATTGAAATCTGCATTTGATGATATAAATAATAATGCCGGAGGTCAATATACAGGAGTTATACAATTACAGGTTATTGATAATACGACTGAAACAACTACGGCAGTTTTAAATGCAAGTGCAAACTGGACTACAGTGAAAATTTATCCCACAGTGACCGGAAAATCGATTGCTGGTGATTTGAATACACCTCTTATCACATATAATGGAGCAAGCAATGTAACCATTGACGGAAGATTATATAACTCAGATGGGGTACTCGTAGGCAACACGAAAGACTTGACTATCAGCAATGCTAATACAGGAACAGGGGCCTCAACTATTTATCTGACGGCTAACGCTTCCACCAATACTATTACTTACAACACTATAAAAGGTGCAAGTACAGGGTCAAATGGAACTATAATGATGACAGTACCAACAGCAACAGATGGTATGGCAAACAATATCATTAGCTATAATTTAATAACTGGCATTAGTGCTTCTGTTCGTCCTCAATACTCAGTATATGCTAAAGGGACAGGAAGTTATTTGAATAAAGGCAATAAAATTCAAAACAATGAATTCAAGGATTTTTTTAATTTAGCAAATACATCCAGTGCTATTTATATTGATGGCCTAAGCGATACATGGACTATATTGAACAATAGTTTTTACGAAACTTCTGCCATTTTTGCACCGACTGCTAATGTTGCATACTCAGTTATTCAAATTGCAGGTGGTCGTACACACAGCATTACACGTAATTACATTGGTGGCTCGGGAGCAACTGCAACTGGTACCTGGAATAAAAATTCTTCCACCAATAATAATTTTACAGCTATCCTTATAGCTGCTGGAACTGGTTATACCAGTTCTGTAACTTTCAACGTTATAAAAAACATTACATGGACAAATGGTACTGCAGCAACATCTTGGAAAGGGATTGACGTTTCAGGTGGAGGCGGAAATATCACAGTTAGCAATAATAGTATAGGTGCTGTATCGGGAACAGAATCAATTTTTATAACAAATGTTACCTTAGGTAGTAATGTGTATGTCATTCACATTCAAAACACAGGGAATGCCACCTGCGAAAATAATATTATTGGTGCCATAAAAGCTGACAATGCCACAGCTAATAACACAAATTTGTATGCAATTATGAAATCGGCAACAGCTGGTACGGTAAGTATAAGTTCCAATATTATAAACAACCTTACAGCCAATTCTGCTTCGACAGGTAATGCCCAAAACCTTGTCGGAGTCTTTAATAATGGAGGAACAGGAACTATTACCATAAACAGCAATACTATATATAATTTAATAAATAACAATACGTGCGCAACCACAACTATAAAGGGATATACAGTTGGTATCAGTTCTTCAAATGGTGCAAATACAATCAACAGCAATATCATTCACGATTTGACAAGCGCAAATGCCAACGCCGATGCAGCGAATCAGGCTTCAGTAGTGGGTATTGCGACTTCAACCAGCACAGTGCGAACCATCAGCGGAAACACGATATACAATTTATCAAATAGTCGATCTGATTTTACAGGATATGTATTGGGGATTTATTTTGTAGGAGCGACAAACAGTGTTCTAAATGCCAATTTCATTCATAGTTTAACGGTTCACTCATCTACAACTTCAGCCAAATTAGGTGGTATTCGTATAGGAGGTACTTCTGCAGGTACTTTCACTAATAATATAATTAGTTTGGCTGGAAATACAGCCAGTGCAATTACTGGTATTGCAGAAGCAACTGCTCTAGCATCTGGATACAATACAAACTATTATCATAATACAATCTATATTTCTGGTACACCTACTACATCTACAAACAATACCATAGCCTATTATAGTGCATCAACTGCTAATCAACGTATATTTAAGAATAATATATTTGTCAATGAACGTTCTGGAACAGGTACACATTATAGTTTCCAAACCGTAGGGACTGGTTTAACTAGCGACTATAACCTGTATTATGTATCTGGAACAGGGGGAGTTCTAGCAAATATAGGTGGTGATAAAGCCAATTTGATAGATTTACAAGCGGGTACTGGTGGTGATCAAAATAGTAATGTTTTGGATCATTCTCCTTTTAGCTCTCCAAATGCAATAGCAGAAAGTTATATGCCAATTGTAGAGTTTAATGGTGTTCGGCTTAATAATGCCTCAATACCCGTAGCAACAGATTTCATGGGATACACACGTCCTGATGTGCCACAAAAAGGAGCGTTGGAAATACCTGTAACTTGGAATGGCACTTCATGGAGTGGTGGTAATACTGCTGCTAAAACAGCAATAATTAATGGAACTTATAACGATGTAGGATTTTCATGTTTGGATTTAATCGTTAATGCTGGAAAACAAATAAGTATCACTTCAGGAACGTTGTCTGTTGCAGGAAATCTTACGCTGAAAAGCGATGATACAAATGGTACAGCAACATTAATTGATAACAATGGTAGTTCGCTTGCGGGAACATTGACTGTTACAGGTACTACGACAGTTCAGCAATATCTTGCTGGAAGTAGAAACTGGTATGTTTCTAGTCCGGTTTCAGGAGCAACCGTCGCAACTATAAATACAGTCACAAAAAGCTCAATTGTAAGTTATGATGAAGTGCATGGAACTTCTGCACCATGGGTAACCGAAAGTGCTACTCTAATTCCAGGTAAAGGTTATATCGTAACATCTCCTTTAAATTCAAATGCCACTATCACTTTCAGTGGTACATTGAACTCAGGAAATAAATCCATTGTCTTAACACGTACAACAGGTCAAACCAAAGAGGGTTTTAATTTAGTCGGCAATCCATACCCTTGTTTTATGAATGTCCGTACTGCTATCAATAGTAACCCAAACCTTGATAAAACAATATGGTATCGTACGAAGAACATTGGTAATACTGCATATTTTTTCGACACATACAATACAACTTCAGCAGTCGGGACTAATAATAATGGCTATCGTGAAGTAACAGGAACAATCCCTCCTATGCAGGCAATTTGGATGCGTGTATCGACAGGACAAACAGAAGCCACATTAAATTTCGATAATAGTTTACGTTCCCATAAAAGTGATACGATTAATCCACTAAAGGTTCGAGCACGAGAAAGTGTAATTCAACCGCTATTGCGTTTACAGGTATCAAACGGAACTAACAATGATGAAACAATTGTATATTTCAATTCGAGTGCTTCTGATGGATTCGATGAGTACGATTCCCTAAAAATGACAAATTCAAATGCTGCTATTCCGGAAATATATACTGTTGAGGGTAATGAAAAATTAGTCATTAATGGGATGAACAGCCTAATTTCAAACAAAGAGTTATCATTAGGTTTCACTACGGGTAATTCAAACAACTTTACTCTCAAAGCTAAAGAAGTACAAAATTTCACTGCTGATACAAAAATTATTTTGAAAGATAACTTGCTGAACACTGAACAAGATATAACTGACGGAACTACATATAGTTTTAGTTCGGATGTCGTTGACAATTCTTCTCGTTTTTCCATCCTATTCAAATCTACCTCTCTAATAAGCGAAATAGTTCCAACTGCAAATACTCAAAGAATTTCCGTTTTCAAAGATGCAAATAATCGGATTGTTGTTAATCACAATGCAACCGACGGCATTGAAGGTCAGGTAACTGTCTCCAATGCTATGGGTCAACAAATGTTTAGTATGTCAACTACAGGTAGTCATACTGTGATCGATAAAGTTTTTAGTCCGGGAGTCAATATTGTGATGATAAATATTTCGGGGAATAAAACAACAAAGAAAATTATTGTCAATTACTAGAACCTGTTTAAAAGATAAATAATAGCCATGAATACCAAAATAGAATTAGGGAAAAAGCTCTTTTATAGTTCGCCGGAAATTCACAAAATAGTACTTGATAATGCTATCTCCTTATCCTTGGATTCCACACCTCCGGTTGGTCCTGAAGAAATATCGATGAGTACACCAAGTTATTTTAGCAACAATCCATTCAATACAAATATTGGATAGATCCTTTAATATAAATATAAATTCAAATATAGATGAGCAAAAAGATTGTAACTTTTGGAGAAATTATGTTACGTTTGGCCACACCGGGCTACGAACGTTTTAGCCAGGCACATGAATTCGTAGCTACTTTCGGTGGTGGTGAGGCAAATGTAGCTGTATCATTGGCTAATTATGGTATGAATACAGAATTTGTTACTCGTTTACCGGAGAACGATATTGCCGAGTCTTGTATTATGAATCTTCGCAAATATGGCGTAGGCACAAAAGAAATTTTACGGGGTGGCGACCGTGTTGGTATTTACTTCCTCGAAACGGGTGCTGTCGCTCGAGCTAGTAAAGTGGTTTACGACCGGGCTAATTCATCAATTGCCGACATTAAACCCGGAATGCTAAACTGGCGTGAAATACTTAAAGATGCTGACTGGTTTCACTGGACTGGTATCACTCCTGCTCTTTCGCAAGGTGCTGCCGACACTTGTTTGGAAGCTATCCAAATTGCAAACGAAATGGGAGTTACAGTTTCTACAGACCTTAACTTTCGAAAAAACCTTTGGAAATATGGCAAAACTGCTGCCGAAGTAATGCCGGCATTAACTGCTGGTTGTGACGTTATTCTTGGAAATGAAGAAGATGCTGAAAAAGTATTTGGTATTAAACCTGAAGGATTCGATGTGGCTCAAACTGGTGGCGAAGTAAATGCTGCTGAATTTGAGTCGGTTTGTACGCAGATAATGGCAAAATTCCCACGCGCTAAAAAAGTGATTATCACGCTTCGTGGTTCTATTAATGCCAATCATAACACATGGGGTGGCGTTCTTTACAGCAATGCGATACTTTATCAGTCAAAACGTTATGACATCACTCACATCGTTGACAGAGTTGGTGGTGGCGACTCATTCATGGGCGGCTTAATCTACGGTCTGCTTACTTATACCGAAAGCGACCAAAAAGCACTTGAATTTGCCGTTGCGGCTTCTTGTTTAAAACATACTATTTATGGTGATTATAATTTGGTGACAGTTGCAGAAGTTGAAGGATTAATGGGTGGAGATGGTAGTGGTAGAGTCGTAAGATAAAATAAAAAAATATGAGATTTTCAAAATTACAAGTTCTTTCTGTAATGAAAGAAACAGGCATGGTTCCGGTATTTTATCATAGTGATATTGAAGTTGCAAAAAAAGTATTAAAAGCATGTTATGCAGGTGGTGTTCGTGCATTTGAATTCACCAACCGTGGTGATTTTGCTTACGAAGTTTTTCGTGATTTAGTGAAATTTGCAACAAATGAATGTCCCGAAATGATTATAGGAATAGGTTCTATCGTTGATGCAGCTACTGCTTCACTTTACATTCAAATGGGAGCTAATTTTATTGTTGGTCCGTTGTTTAACCCTGAAGTTGCCAAAGTAGCAAATCGTAGATTGATTCCTTACATTCCGGGATGCGGTTCGGTTTCCGAAGTTGGTTTTGCTCAGGAAGCAGGTTGCGACGTCTGCAAAGTATTCCCTGGCGATGTATTGGGCGTCGGATTTATAAAAGGTCTGAAAGCTCCAATGCCATGGTCTGATTTAATGGTAACAGGTGGTGTAAAACCCGAAGAGAATAATCTTAGAACGTGGTTTGATGCAGGTGCAACATGTGTAGGTATAGGATCGAATCTTTTCCCTGTAGATTTGCTGAAAGCTGGAGACTGGGCGGGTATTACTAAATTATGTAACGATACATTAGATATGATCAATCGTATTAAAAAAAATCACATTGTCTAATTATTATTGTTCCTAAGTATTGCGGCTGTATATTAGGGAATAAAATATAATACCCAAAAAACTTTTATATTTTGTAGATAAGTGAAAAATATCTACTTTTACATTATAAAATCAAATTTAGTATTATATGATTCAGGTAATAAACAGAGCATTGAATATTTTAGAATTCATTGCGAATGATCCGAGTAAAGAATATTCACTCACTGAAATTTCTGACAGTTTACAGTTTCAACACAGCACTTGTGCAAATATATTAAAGACCTTAGTTAGTAGAGGTTATGTTGATCAGCCTAAACCTAAAGGAGGTTATAAGCTGGGGAAAATGATATATCAACTAACAGATGCGAATAAGAAGCATACGGTGCTAATAAATATAACAAGAAACCTGATGGTAGAACTTCGTGATAAAATAAATGAAACTGTTATCTTATCTGTCATTAGAAATAACAAAAGGTTTTTGTTAAATGAGATTCCAAGTACTCATGAAATTCATGTACAGACAAAAAAAGAGGCGTCAATTTATTCAGCAACAACAGGTAGAATGATTTTGGCTCATTCTACTCCTGAAAATATAAATTGGATTGTTGATAGAGTTGGTCTGCCTACTGAAGAAGAATGGTCGGGGATTAGCTCCAAGGACATCTTAATGGAAGAACTAAAAAAGATTAAGCTTCAGGAAGTAATAGTGACCTTAAACAAAAATCAAGTAGTTGGACTAGCAGCTCCAATTTTTAGAAATGATTCAATAATTGCAAGTTTAGGCATTTATCTTCCTCAAATTCGTTATGGAAATGACGAAAAAGAGATTATGGGGAAGGAATTACTCAAAGTAGTAAAAAAAATAAACCAATTAATTGCTAAGTCAAGCTAATATTACTATATAAAGAATACAGCAGATATGTGGACAAATCAAAAATAGAAATAATACAACAGTTTTATATTACCAATATTGTCGATTTTACTAATTGACGTATGAGAACAAGCATTAATATAAATTTTTTAATCAATATGAATGTCAATTTTTTTATATTGTCAAATATTCAAAAACATATAATGTATAAAATAATCACAGATACAATATATCAGTAATAATTTTAGATAGAACTAACTTGAAGCTGATGATAAGTACGACCTTTCAATGTGTAAGATCATGTGTATTTTTTATCAAATTTAGTCTCATGGAGAAATTTACAAACCTACACCTTGACGAAATAGAAAAGCAAATAAATAAGATTGAACGAGATGAAAAGAATGAAATAACGAAATCAACTCGGATCTTAAAGTTTCTTGAGTCTAAACTTGGAGAGTTGAAAAAATTCATTGTAAAATATGATTTTAAATCGAAAGAAGAAGAAATACAGTTTTTTAAAGAAATAAAGCCGAAAATAGTAAGTAAGCTA
>Ga0209373_10000953_pt1 | contig 38920 bp, 32 predicted proteins | sample Higcelweek5metaG_FD_187173 | JGI IMG/M metagenome (GOLD analysis project Ga0209373, IMG submission 187173) | Freshwater pond sediment microbial communities from the University of Edinburgh, under environmental carbon perturbations - High... | ecosystem: Environmental > Aquatic > Freshwater >... | reverse complement strand
AAATAAAATAGACCGTAAGATGTTTTGCAATTTACACAAATCATCTTACAGTCTCATTTAATATATTATCTTATTATTAAAAAGTTTTTCCGAAATCAACAGCTATCGCCAAAACATCCTGCATGTTAACTGTTTTATCTCCATTAACATCTTCAGGTCCTGTGTAATTTGTCTGACCAAATTTAGTAGCTAACATCATAACGTCTTGCATATTGACCGAACCATCTCCATTAACATCTGTCTTATTCTTGCCTTTTGTTGGAGTTGGAGAAGGTTTACTTGTTGGAGATGGTTTATCTCCATCAATTACCGCTTCTGGGAATAACAAATCAAACGCTGCCATACCCATTGCTATGTCAACTTGGTGCCAGAAACGGTGATATGTGAACTTAGGAGCCTTACCTGCATCGTATGATGACTTAAGGTTACTCCAGTTTTCATCCTGTTTGTATGCTGGACGCATATCAATAAACTTCATACCTGTCTTGATATCAGCACCCTGCGCATTTTTACCTATCCATCCAGATGGTATTGCAACAACTGATTCAAAGAAACGTGAGTAATCGCCTCTTTCCTCTTCTACAGTATAGCCTTTTTCATCAGCATTATTAAGTATAATCCTATCAATCAATCCCTTAGCAGTATCATATGCTGTTTGGTCTAGCTTACCTTCATGCTTCTCTGCACCTGCTGCATAGAATGCAAGCAAGTTAGCAGTTGAACCAGCTATACCAAGGTCAGAACCGTAAGTATCTACTGTAACATGGAGATTTGGATTGCCTTTGTATGATGACATTCCCTTCCACTCTTCTGGCATACCATCCCATGACATATCTGAAGGGATCTTGAATGTTCCATCATCATTAAGTGTAATGTGTGAGCAAGCCCAATCTGACCATTTACTTAATATGTTATAAGCTCTCTCATCGCCTGACTCATAGTAGTACTCTGCCAAACGTTGGAGACCCCATGCCTGGAATCCATACCATCTGTTACTTGGTGGATCATGCCAAACTGGCTGATAGTCATAAGTCATTCCGTAGAACTTTGTAAGTCCTTCAGTATCCTTCTCGTAATTATCGCCAATTGAGTTGTTAACGCCACCAGCTATAGCACCTTCATCTGACTGCAAGAATGTGAGCATCTCAATTTGTCTTTCCAAACTCTTTGCCCAGTCTGATTTACCATTTGAGGATTTTGGTTTGAGCTCGCTAACAGTTGACAATGCATATGCTGTCATAGGGTTCTGATAACCCTGATGGCTGGCACTACATCCTTCTTTCCACGCCCATCCTTCAGATTTAATAGGAGCACCCCATGCAGTAAACCATGCTATCAAATAATGCATTGAGTTTTCTCCATCTCCAGCAGTTCCTGTAAGTGTAGCAGTACCAATTGGCTTCATGTACTTATCATACATTGCATATCTCAAGTAGTCACCTAACTTCGCAGCTTTTGCGTTACCACCACTTACAGAGGAAGAGTCTCCAGTATCTTTAGCCCATTTGTTAGCCCAGTAAGCTGCCTGTACTGAACGAGCATCAGCATCAGAAGCAACACTGTAACGCCATTGCTGAGCGTATGTACTTTGATCTACGAACAATGCTAAGAAACCACTTGTTGAATTTCCCCACTTAAATGTTTCCCAGCATGGGAAAGGTATAGTCTCCCAACATGATTCCTGCTCACCTCTTTGGTAAGTGTTTATCTGAGAAACTTTGCTTGTTCCATCTCCATGATTACCATATTTGTACCAGTTATCTACGTCAAATATCCAGTGCATCAAGTACATGCTAGTTGTGCCATATGCAGATTTGAGCTCTGCATGAAGATTATCTGCACCTGTTGGTGAAGTAGTATCGAGCTTTCCAGGGTATCCTTCAGGTGTTTTAGATGCGTTAACAAACGAAGCACACTTATTAGGAGTATAGTCTCCCAGGTTTGGCTGATCTTTGTCTGAAGGAATATAATACTTCTCCAAGATGTCCCATGATGTATTGTAATCAGCCCAATCTCCTGTCAATTTACCATAGTAAGCTGTAATCCAGTTGTAATAACTTGCAGTTTCTGAAACGGTCTCATGACCATAGTCAGGAGCTTCACACATCATAGTTTCAATTGAGTGATATGGAACACCTTCTGGGCTCATGTAGCCATTGTCTATACCATTTGTTACTACCTTCTCGTATAACTCCTTAAATGCATCGCTATACTTATCTCCTGCTCCTGCGGCGTGAGCTACACCTCCAAAACCAGCTGTAGCGATTGTGCTAAATGCCATAAATGTACATAATGTTGCAGATACGAATTTTTTTGATTTTTTTAACACTTCAACTTCCCCTCCTAATTAATAAATTAACCAAACTTTTTAGTCGAATTAAAACCCTTCCTTATGTAGGTTATCCTCCTTTCCGAATGGATTAAATATTAAAGCAACCTACGCTAAATCGTATTTATATTTAACAAGGTTACATTTCAGCAAAAGTATATTAACTTCAAATAAAAACATCTCATACTCATAATTTAAAACCTTAATAATATATAACAAATAATATACCTTATATCAATTATAATTTATAAATAGCTCATTCAAAATAGACTATCTTGTTTAATATTGTATTTTGTTGCTTTTTTATTCTTCAAGAAAAATGCGGCAACATCGCTCATATATAGCGATGTTGCCGCACAGAAAGCCTTTCGTGCTTATTTATCGGTCAATTTAGTCCACCAGAAATTAACACATTGAATTGGTGGTACTGATCATAATTATTATCAACATGCCTAAGACAGTTTAAGAAATATACATCAAAGTGACCATCCATAACATTTCCCTTGATACTATCATAATTCGGTCCATACCCCCAATTATCACTTCGACCGTCAGTATTTTGCATAAATGGTACATTGTCCAAACCAGCATGAGGCATTCCTGAAACAGATGCCGCAACTATTCTATCACCTGTATCAATCAGGAATGGTCTTCTACTCCATGACCATTCTCCAAAAATTTCTTTCATACTCGCTGTGTCCTCAATAGATAAAGTTTCAACATCCGCATGGCTTGCTCCCATCGTGCGCTTTGCATAAAAGCTTTTACCAGTCTGCAAATCAATAAATTTAGCTTGTTTACCTATTGGAAAAACATATTGTGCTTCCTTAAACCAATCCAATATTTCTCCTTTGCCATATGCCAATAAAGGTTTAACAGGAATATTATGAAAAGGGATAATTATATTTTGTCCAATACTTATACTAGAGCTACTTGTAAGCTTGTTTGCTGTTAGCAGCTCTGTTACAGGCAAATAATAGCTTTGTGCAATTGACCACAAAGTATCTCCCTTTTTGACTACGTAATTAGAATATGTAATGCTTCCTCCTGAAGTATCAACAGGAATGTTCTTCTTAAAATAATCACTATCAGGTAGATTATCAGTTATATCCTGTTTTATATATACAACACTTGAATATGCATACCCCATACCTTTACTTGTACTTATTTTATACCAATCTCCATTCTTTCCTATGACCTTTATTAAAGTCCATGCACTTAGGTATCCAAGGCTTGGATTTGAAAACCCAGGTCCCTTAAATATCGTCATGCTTTTACTCGTATATGCATCAAATATAAAGTTGCTTGTTTGTGAATATTTTATATACAACATTTGCCCTATGTAAATATTATCTGTAGTTAAGTTATTTAGTGTTTTTATCTCGCTTATCGATGTATTAAAAGTCATCGCAATTAACCAAAGATAATCACCAGAACTCACTTTATAATTAATTTTGCCATCAATAGGTCTAAACAACAACATTTGATTTCTCTTCAAATCACTAACCAACTTAACTCCAAGTCTATCACAAACAGATTCTAACGGAATAAAAACTCTATAATTTATTATTTTCATCGGAAGTTCAGTTGAGTATAACTTTCCATTGTGTTTAGCTAAGCTATTATCTAGTCTGTAAACAATTTCATTGTCCTGATATTTAATTACTCCAGAAAGAGTCTTTTGTTGAAATTCAAAACTCCCGCCAAGAGCTTCGATCACTTCTTTTGCAGGGACTAATACTTTTCCATCAATAAATTCTGGTTTCTGATTTAACTGTATGAATTGATTGTCAACAGTTATACTTAGACCTTCGGCAGCGTTTACTTTTGAATAATTTAGGTATAAACCTTGGCAGAAAACAATAGCTGCAATCAGCAATATCTTTAGTATCTTCATTGAATTCTCTCCTCTTATGTATTATATTTTTTTGATTATGTCGTTCCAAAAAAATAACTGGTCAACTGGCGATTTCAAAAATACTGATTTTAGTACTTTTCACCATTAAAGAATTGACAAGGAAATTTTTGAAATCGCCTTAGATAATTGATAAATACAATTTGAATTTTGAGATTAGTTGATTTGAACGGAATTAATCATATACTTATATTATAGTACATTTGTAATGTTTTTTCTAATGTAAATTTTCACATATAAACCTACTTTTTAAAATAGCTCTCTATTCCTTTTGCAATAGCAGCCGAGATTTTTTCCTGATATTCGGTTGATGCCAGTTTCTTCTCTTCTTCCTGATTTGATAAGAAGCCACATTCTACGACAGTTGTAGTTGTTTTAACATCTTTAAGAATTATGATGGGTTCTTTTTTTAACAGAGCCTCTCTTTTATTTTCAGCATCTAGATTCTCACGTATGGATTTTTGAATAGTAACAGCAAGTTTCTGACTTTCTGGTGAGTTCGGAGGATAAAAAGCCTGAGCACCAAAATACTGCGTTTGTGGAAACTTATTTAGATGGATACTTACTACTATGTCTGCGCCGAGTTCATCCATCATTTTTTTCCTTCGAGTAAGATCCTCTCTTCTCTTTTGAACTATATTCGTTGTTTCAGGCTGATATTCGAGCCTGTCTTCAGATCTTGTCAGTACAACCTTGTAATTTTCTGCTTCAAGTATTTTTTTAATACCAAGAACTATATTGAGATTTACTTCCTTTTCTCTAAGTTCTGAATAATCACTGACCGCCCCAGGATCTTCTCCGCCATGACCAGGGTCAAGAATTACAGTTTTCGTATTATCCCCGTTTACTGGGGAAGCTTTGCCCGCCCCCAAATTTAGACTGTAAACTGTAACTGCCAGTAAAAAAATAATACCTATTATTAAAATATTATTCTTTTTCATTATAACTATCATATTATCCCCATCCTTATACTATATAATCTCCTTATTACAATGATATTCAGCTGATAGTTTGTCATATTCAATATAATCAAAAAATAATACATCCATAAAATCCCATAAAATTATTGTTGATTTTTTTTACGATTTATATTATTATATTAGATGTTCGTTTAATGAGATGTTTATTCTATAAATAAACGAATTAGTTTAATTTAATAATGCGCTGTTAGCTCAATTGGATAGAGCGTTGCACTACGGATGCAAAGGCTTCGGGTTCGACTCCTGAACGGCGCGCCAGTATAAAGCCTGTAATTCAACTTTACAGGCTTTATTTTTATTTTTAAAAAGTTGTTTATTTGATTTGAAGTGTGGTATTAATATTTTGTAATTATTATTGAATTTTAACAAGTTATTATAGGAGGATATTTTATATGAAAAAATTTGTTTGCTCGGTTTGCGGTTATGTACATGAAGGAAATGAGGCTCCTGACAATTGCCCACAGTGTAAAGCTCCAAAGCAAAAGTTCAGTGAAAAAGCAGAGGGAATTGCAGCATGGGCTGATGAGCATAAAATAGGAGTTGCCCAAGGCGTTGATCCAGAAATTCTCGAAGGCTTGAGAGCTAACTTTATGGGTGAATGTACTGAAGTTGGAATGTATCTTGCAATGAGTCGTCAAGCTGACAGGGAAGGTTATCCTGAAATAGCTGAAGCTTACAAAAGAATTGCTTTTGAAGAAGCTGACCACGCAGCTAGATTTGCTGAGCTTTTAGGTGAAGTAGTCTATGCTGATACCAAGAAGAATCTTCAGTTAAGAGTTGAAGCTGAGCATGGGGCTTGTCAAGGTAAAAAAGACATTGCTACTAAAGCTAAGCAATTGAATTATGATGCAATTCACGATACAGTTCATGAAATGTGCAAAGATGAAGCACGACATGGAATGGCATTTAAGGGATTATTGGAAAGATATTTCAAATAAACAGAGTCAAGCATTTTGAAAAAGGTATAACATAAAAAACTCAACCATATCTGATACTGGTTGAGTTTTTTATTCAATTCATAAGTAAGACCCATCTAGAGTCTAATTAATTCACTCTACTTTAACTCCTGATTTTCTGTTCCATCAATCTTCATCTTGTAAGGTATATATGGAAGATTCTTATCAGTATTTGTTTCTGGGAACATCAAATAATAAATCCAATCGCCCGCAATATTAGTATAATTACTAACAAGATCGTTTAACTTTGAACGACTAGTTCCATCCTTCTTAATCCTGTAAAGCGCCTGATAGCTTGAATCATTCCTATAATACACCCAGTCGCCAGTTATATTTACAAATGCACAGATATCTCTGGTAAGCCTTGTTTTTTGAGTCCCATCGGTCTTTATCTTAGCAAGCCTGTCCTTGTCACCACCATCAGAGAAATAAATCCAATCTCCATCAATCGCTAAGTACCATCCTCTCGAACCATAAATCTGTTCTCTTTTGGTTCCATCAGTTGAAATTCTGTATATCCTATCTCCTTCACTGAAGTTTGAGTAATAAATCCAATCTCCATTTAATACGCAATAGTTTGAGTCGTCATTATTTAATACTGTTTTCTTGCTTCCATCGAGCTTCATCTTGAATAACTTGCCCTTTTCAGTAGTGTCACGGTAAAATAACCATCCATTTGAATAATTTAAAAATTGACAGTTATGTTCGTTTATAACTTTCCTATCACTACCATCAGTTTTAATTTTACATATCTTGAAACCATCATCGCTATTAACATAGTAAATCCAATCACCTACTACATTAATAAACCTTGGAGAATCCTCTGAAATCATTTTACTTTCACTTCCATCAGCTTTGCTCTTTGAGAGTTTTTCATTCACATCCGAATAATACAGCATATCTCCTTGCTTAAATACAATACCTGCATTCGGAATATTGTTTGATGAACTATTAGGAGGGTTATATATATTTTGTATCTCCTCACTACCTGTATCTTTAGAACTACATCCTGTCAACAAAAGCGAAAGTACTGTGACCAAAATAAAACCTTTTTTAAAAAACCTTCTCATTCAACCGTTCCCCCATTAATTTCAATTTTTAGCATAAACCCAACATCTAAAGAAGTCCTTCAACTAGTCTAAATATGTCCTATATTATTAATTATATATATAAATAAATAAATTAAAAGGCATTCTGGAAAATTTAAAAGTTTTTTTACAATTAGATTTCTCAAGTAAATATTCAATCATCCCTTAGGGATGTTGAATATAAACTTACCCTTTAATAACTGTCTGAAGTAGCATTAAAGTGCATAGCAATAATTATAACATCTGCCATATTTATTGAACCATCTTTATTTAGGTCTCTATCGCTCTCATACCTTCCATCTCCAGATACTGTATTGAAAACAATAGCTAACTCTATAACATCCGCCATATTTATAGAATCGTCCTGGCTCCCGTTTTTCGGAATATCCCCTGCCCACATCAATAAAGGTTTTGACTCCGTTGATAAAGCTTCGTCTGACGATACATTAATGTCTTTAACTTCCCTTTTTAGAAATCCTGCTTTACTAATCTCCAATGTGTGATTTCCTGTTGGAACTCCCTCAACCTCAAAATATCCCTTCGAATCCGTCATACCTGATATTTCTGTTCCATCTACTGAAACCTTAAAATCTTTGTTTATAATCGAAGACTCTGTAGCACCATAAGAATAATCTGCCTTTATATACCCACTAAGTTTATATCCTTCAACCGTTTTCATTGTTAAGCCGTATCCTAAAGGAAATAATGGAGTTTTTCCATCTCCCTGATTTATTGGAATTTGACTGTTGGAAGATGGCCATGATACTGGCAGCTTCCCTGAAAAATCATAATCTCCAAACAAAACATCTGAAACACCATTTCCTTCAGTACCAGGCAACCATGCTGCAACAAAGGCTGCTGAATCTTTTACTTGGTCTGTAACAATGATAGGTCTGCCTGAAACAAGGACAACAACCATAGGAATTCCAGCATTTTTTACATTATTAATAGTTTGGATATCTTCGGAGGACAAAGATAAATCTGTCCTATCTCCTTTCATCTCGGCATAAGGTGTTTCACCTACTACTACAATCGCTACATCATTCCCTGCTGCTCCATAGCCGCCTGCATTATATGTAACACTCGTTCCTGAACTTACAGTGTTCTTGATTCCTTGTAAAATTGTGGTGCCTGTTGTTATATTGCCGCTCTTGCCCTGCCAGTCGATGGTCCAGCCTCCGCATTGATTACCAATATCATCAGCATTATTTCCAGCAACAAAGATTTTCTTAGTAGTCTTTGATATTGGAAGGGTTTTATTATCGTTTTTCAAAAGCACCATTGACTTTCTTACAGCTTCTCTCGCAACAGCTCTGTGATCCTTTGAACCTATAGAGGACATTAAAGATCTATCTGAATATGGTTTTTCAAATAACCCAAGCTGAAACTTAACTCTTAAAATCCTTGATACTGCGTCGTCAATTCTTGACATTGATACTTCACCTGATGATACCAAATATTTAAGATCGCTAATTACCGTTTTCCAAAGCTTTGGCTCCATATACATGTCAACACCAGCGTTAACAGATTGTTTGACACAGTTTCTGAAGCTCCCTTTGTCAATATCCTTAATGGCCTGATAATCCGTTACAATAAACCCATCGAAACCTAGCTCATCCTTAATTATGTCAGTCATAAGGTGCTTGTTTCCATGGCACTCTACACCGTTTATTGAGTTGTATGACATCATTATTGTCCTAGCTCCAGCTTTTATAGCCTCAATATATGGTGGTAAATATTTTTCTCTCAATTCCGCTTCTGTCATTACTGAATCCGAAGCGTCTACTCCATTTGTAGTAGCTCCATCACCAATAAAATGCTTTATACAAGCAATAGCCTTATCGTTTTTGTTGAGGCTAGCAATATCTTCACCCTGAAACCCCACGGTCGCTGCTACTCCAAGCTTAGACACAATATCTGTATTCTCACTGAATCCCTCATATGTCCTTCCCCACTTTTCATTCTGCGGAACCGCAATACATGGCGCAAAAGTCCAATGCACTCCTGTTCCTCTCATTTCCTCCGCCACTACCTCACCGATTCTTTTTACAATATCTTCGTCCCCTGTTGCTCCAAGGCCAATATTATGAGGAAATATTGTTGCGCCATATAAGTTATTATGGCCATGAACGGCATCGACACCATATATAAATGGTATTTGCAGCCTTGTCGACATTGCCCCCTTCTGAAACGCATCAACCATATCACACCATGAAGTTGGGGTGTTTGGTGAAGGCACACTTCCTCCTCCGCTCAAAATCGATCCTACAAAATAATTCTTCATGTCATCTGCTGTCACGTTTGTTCTTTCAGGCTGCACCATCTGCCCAACCTTCTCATCTAGGGTCATTTTTGACAACAAATCTTTAACCCTAGCTTCAACAGGCTGTGTTGGATCTTGGTAAATACTCGCCGCCTTAACCGAAACTGGCATATTCACTATGCCTGAACCAACACCAACAACTACAACTACACATAACGAAAACGAAAGAACCCTTTTTGATACACTTTTTACTTTTCCCCCTGTAAACATCTTATCTCTCCTCTAAATTATTATTTTTCTTTTTTGCAAAAAATTAACTTAGGAATAAAGAACGATTGGATGTAGAAATAAACCAGATATGTTATTACAAAAAATGCGACTTATATTCACTATTTTATCATTATGGAATTTATTTTTCAATATAGAAGAAGAATTCAGTATTCAGAATATCGAAAGCAGTCATTATAGAATTATAAATAAATGGAACAAAATATTTTTCCTAACGTCAAAACACATATATAATTATTACTTTTTATAAAAGAAGGAGATGTTTACATGCGATTATTTATATTAGTACCAGCCCTATGCCTGACACTCTCAAGCATGTCTTTAAGCAGCTATGCAAAAGTCAATCTCAAAGAGAAATTAGATAAAAAGCAAAAATCAAATTCGGCAGATATACTTAAAAAAATAAAATCAAAAGATTTTACTGTTTTACCTAACGGAGTAGTGGTTGATGGTACACTTTACACAATAAAAATGGTTATGCCTTCTTCATCTGTAAAAATGCCATCAATTGTACCAAAATATAATTGGTGATAAGCTGTGATAAAAATGATGATAATAATATATGTTAATAAGTGTTAATTAGTAAGCACGAATTGCCAACAATCCCTCAGCATGCTATAATACTTACGGGTATAATATAAAAATACATATTAAAGAGGTGAACTTTAAGTTTATGAAATACCTTAAGTTTTTGTTGGTTTTTTTGCCGATAAGTATTATATGTGAAGCATTTCATCTTGGAGATCTATTAATTTTTTCAACAGCAGCGTTAGCAATAATTCCACTTGCTGGACTAATGGGTGAAGCAACTGAGGGCATTGCAGCATATTCTGGTCCAAGAGTTGGTGGTTTTCTAAATGCTACTTTCGGGAACGCTACCGAGTTGATCATTGCCTTTTTTGCTTTAAGAGCTGGACTTTTTGATATAGTTAAGGCTTCCATTGCGGGGTCAGTAATAGGTAACATTCTTTTAGTTTTAGGGGCAAGCATATTTTTGGGGGGAATAAAGTTCAAAACCCAATCCTTCAACAAGAAAGCAGCAGATGTTTCATCAAGCATGCTTCTATTTGCTGTTATCGGCCTTATTGTGCCAGCTGTATTTATGCATACTGTTAAGCCCGAGCTTTTAAGCACTTCAAGATATGAAGGCTTAAGTGTTGGCGTTGCTTTCTTTTTAATTGCTATTTATCTATGCGGACTTTATTTTTCATTTATAACTCATAAACATATCTACACTGTAGAAAACGGTGAAGGAAGTCATTCAGGTTGGGGCTTGAAAAAATCAATCCTCGTACTTGTACTTGCAACCGTTGCAATCGCGTTAGAGAGTGAATTCCTTGTTGGCTCTGTCGAACAGGTAACCGAGTCGCTTGGAATAAGCAAATTCTTTGTTGGTATTATACTTATTCCTATCATAGGTAATGCGGCTGAGCATAGTACAGCTATACTTATGGCTGTAAAAAACAAAATGGATGTTGCTATCGAAATAGCTTTAGGATCAAGCTTGCAGATAATATTATTTGTAGCACCTGTGCTTATATTTTTAAGTTTGATTTTTAAACCTATGGATATTGTTTTTAATGAATTTGAGCTTCTTGCAATGCTAGCTTCTGTAATTATCGCAAATAAAGTTGCTAGTGATGGCGAGTCGAATTGGCTTGAAGGTCTTCAGTTAATCGCAGTATATCTAATAATAGCAATCTCATTCCTAGTACTTGGCTAAAACAAAAACGCAAAGCGTTTTTGTATCCTCTGTAGCCTGTCGTTAGAAATTATGGGCACCATAATTTCGTAGACATGAACAAAAACTTAGAAGTAATCACTCTGCATTCAACTAATGTGTGTAGTGTGATTGCTTTTTTATTCCCAGAGTTTATTTCTTTACAATCCTTTTATCGCTTTCTCGGCTATTACTTGACTCTCTAAGGCTCTAATCCCCAGACCTTTTTCCCTGCATCATACAATGGCATGTACTGAGTTTTTTTAACAGACCCTGTTGATAGACCCTTATAGGAATAATCATTTCCTGGGTTTTGGCCTCCATCTACTGAAATCCTGAATTGGACTTCTTTTTTGTACTCAGATTGTCCGCCAGGACGTATTACTGTTCCTGTAAAATCAATAACAGCATAATAAATATCGCCTTTAAACTGCTTGACTTCAGAAACCTTAGCTCCTCCCTGATTATAGTTAAGACTTATCTTTACACTTGAGGCTTTTTCTTGTTTTTTCACTTCACTAAGATTCATAAAATACTTGAAGGAGAGCTTGTCAGAGGATCTTGCAGGCCAACCCGAAATATTATTTAAAACAGCCTTTATTTCAACAAAATCATTTCCCAAAGCGTTAACACAAGCCTCAACAAAAAACTCTTCTCCAGGCTTTTCAATTGCATTAAAGCCCTCAATAGGTTTTCCTCCATAAAGAAGATACATCTTCGCTAGCGCTCCAACAAATCCAGCATTATAATCACATGCAACCTCATTATTAATGTAGTTGCTAACTTTATCCTCATACGAATCATCATTTCCTGGTCCACCCACAAGAGCGCCATAAAGTACGTGTCTATGCTTTTCAGGCGTATTCATGTTATCAGCCCAGGATCCCTGCGCGGTCCTATGATGACAATGCTCAGGAGAATTTTTACCATATCCTACAACAAAACTTCTGCCAGAACTTCCAAGCGCATATTCGACCTGTTTCTTTGCAAATTCATTATAGACCGAAGCTTTATCCTTGCTACATTCTTTCCAGTCTGCATAGGTGCTTGCCAGAAAAGCCTCTGTTGTTGCGTATCTCAAAGCTCCCCACTGATCAAGCCATGCAAGACCTTTCGGGGTATACTTAATGGATTCTGTTCCTACTCCAGCCCAATAGTCAAGATGATCCTCAAGCGCCTCTTTATACATTGGCTTCTTTGTTATTCTAGCAAGCAAAAGCTCCGCTCCGTTATGTACATCATCCCAGCACAATGCCCATTTATAAGCTATTTTGTCTGTTTGTCCCTCTCTTTTCCAGTTGGCAACATATTCTTCTGCTTTTTCGAGGTATGCTTTGTTATTTGTAGCTAGATACAACCAAGCTCCAGCCCATGAAAGCTCATCATAAAATCCGCTCCATGAGTTATAGAAATCCTTCGCCTCTGTGTATCCCTCATCGCTCTTTGTTTTATCAGCAAATTCAAATAGCTCTTCTGCGTGCTTTAAACATTTTTTAGCATAATCCTTATCCGTATCCTCAAATACTATGGATGCAACAGCAAGTGCGGCAGCTGTTTCAGCTGATACAGTTGATCCTGGTTTTTTTGCGTCAACCTTATATGCTGGTCTTTTCATATTCATTGCTTCAGCAGGTCCCCACCAGCCATGATCTGCATGACCATCTCCAACCTGATAATAAAACTCATCCTTCTTTGTGTGGGATTTTATAAAGTAATCCGTCGCCCATTTAATATTATTTAAAACATGTGACAGTTGGCCGCTTTTTTCATAAGCTTCTTTATTCTCATAAACACTCCATCCCAAAATAGCAGCACTATATGCCATAGGCAATCCAAACTTCACATGGTCACCTGCATCATACCATCCTCCAGTCAAATCAACCCCTACATCAACTCCATCACTAAGACCCGAGTCGCCTCTCCAGTTCAAACGCAATTTGCTCTTGTCCAGTTTACCTGATCTTTGGCACTCATAAAAGAAAATAGCTTTTTGGAGCGCTTCACCATAGTTATACTCACCTGTTGCAGGAGGTTGATTTTTCGGAAGTTTCTCGTCTTTATGGCTATATCCAGTATCCTCTGCATTTTTCTCTTTATTTGATGAACTATCACCATCAGATGAAGCTTTTTCATTTGATTTGACTTGTTGGTTTTTAACTTTTTCATCTCGGGATAAAAGCTCCGAAGCTCCATATCCTAAACCAACCAAAAAGATTAGAGAAATAAATATTACTAAAAATTTTCTTAGGTTCTTTTTGTTCGACCACAAATTACTATTTGACATTTTTATATTTCCCCACAATCCGTAAATTTCATTAATTGTAATTTTATCATAATTTATGACATAAGGACAACTTTTAAAGAGTCCTCTATAACAAAACTCAATGAACGGAAGAAATATTTTTACAATTCCTCAGTATATAAGTTTTCCTGTTTTGGTATCAATATACAAGAGCCAGTATCCAAAAGCGCCGTACCTTGAACCCCCACCTTCTGTTTGTGCCCATCTACCTACAACCCTCATCGGTATTTCATCTAGTCCATATATTCCAGGTATTCCAATGACTATGTATTCTTTTGACATACTTTCATCGTTGTAAATACCTAAAATTAAATGTCTATATTTATAAAATGCCATTAGTAATTTGGGATTATAAAAGACTGGATTTTTTATGTTACATTGATGAAAAATATTATTCAGAGTGGTCGGATTCTTAATTCTCCACCATCGGTAATATTTGTTACCACCACCAAATGGATAAATACTCTCATAGAATTTAGATAAAATATCTTTTAACTTATCAAACTCGATATGTTCATCATTATTAGCCTGAGAAGAGTAATTCATTTCATTATCGCCCATAGCTGTAAAATTACGCGCCCAACAATCAGCAAAGCATGTAGCACAATTATGCTCCTGTATTGAATCCATATTTTCATCTGCATTTGATGATCTTGGATCAATTTCATTTTGCATATCATTATGTACTTGATATTCTTGATATTTTTGAGATTCTTGACATTGCTGATCTTCTTGGTCTTCTTCAGTATTTTCAATTTTAAGATCGTCTATTTGTTTATGATAATTTTGTGTTTCTATTTGTGCTTCTTTTTCGATGATTTTTTCACTCATAGGCTCATTTATAGCTTTTACAAATCTTTCTTTCCACTTTGTTTTATTACCCCTATACGCTACCAATGGAAATGCAGGTCTCTTCTTTCCTTCAACATCTACTGCTGCCACAACAAAGACATTAAAGCTATCAATCCCTATACCTGTCAATTCAACATCTCTAGGGTTGAAATTCCAACTTATTTCTGTTTTGATACCTTTAACATCAAAGCTTCCTACCTTTAAAAAATCAAGCTCATTTTTTTCACATCTAACCAAATAAAGCTTATAAATTGTATTTTTAAGATTTAGATTTAAATTGTGAATTTGAGAATAAAGCTTGCCTTTACCTTCTTTTACTTCGATTTTAATATGACCAGTTGGTTCACTTCCAGCCCCAAACCCAGCATCTTCCTGGGAAAATATCAGAAAACTTCTGTTGTACTTATTTGAATTCTCCATACCTTGCCTCATATTATAATTTTATTCTAACTATATATATGTAGAGGCATGTAAAAATAAACCCACTTTTGTTATTACCTTCATACTCTTGACATAGCATAAAGTTCATTTGCTATTTGTGCAAATTGAGAAATAGACAATGACTCACCTCTGATATTCTCATTTATACCCATTCTTAATAATATTTCTTTTATTTTTTCTTTATCTGCTGAGAATTTATTGGAATTTGCTAATGCATTGACTAATGTTTTTCTTCTCTGCCCAAATGAAGCCTTTACCGTTTGAAAAAAAACATCCTTGTTTAAGAGCTCAACCTGAGGTTTGTCATAGACATTTAATCTTATAACAGTCGAGTCAACATCTGGCTGGGGAATGAAACAATGTGGAGAAACATCAAACACTTTTTCTGCTTTTGAATAGTATTGTACTGCAACACTTAAAGCTCCATAGACCTTTCCTCCTGGCGAAGCAACAATCCTGTCTGCTACCTCTTTTTGTATCATAAACACCAAGGTGTGAATCCCTGGATTTTCTTCAAGAAACTTCATTATAATAGGGGTAGTAATATAATATGGCAGATTTGCAACTATCTTAACTGTCTTGAGCTTATCATTTGCGGCCATTTCTGCTTCAATAACATCACGAATTGAAATCTTTAATATATCCTGGTTAATTATTGATGAATTCGGATAGTCCTTTAAAACCTCTGTAAGCGGCGGAATTAGATATTTATCAATCTCAACAGCAATTATCCTTCCTGCCTTTTGAGCAAGCTTTTTCGTCATATTTCCAATTCCAGGTCCAACTTCAATCACAAGATCTGTTTCTGAGATATTTGAAGCATCAACAATGCGATTTATTATGTTCTCATCAACAAGAAAGTTTTGCCCCAAAGACTTTGTAAGCCTTATTTTAAATTTTTGTATTAATTCTTTTGTATCTTGCCTCATAAACTATCCCCAATTCATAAATATTCATAATTCATAATACCATAAAATATATGTTATGTAATACCAAAAATATAAATCGTTTTGTATTTACTTATAAAAGTAACGGTTATTTGAACTTCAGGAAGAAACATTGATTTCTTACCTAATATCCAAATAACCGCCAATATATAATTTTCGTCCCTTATCATTATAAGCTGATAATATGATTTGCTAGAATCTTTCTTTACAAAGGCTTTCGCTCTTTGCTGCTTGCTATGATTAAAGCAGTATTATCAACTTACATAAACCAATTGCCAACACACTAAAAATGTAAGTCCGATAATGATCTTTCGTACGGCTACTCTGATAGTATATAAACCTTTACCCTTTTACAACCCCAACTGTCTACTGCTTCCTGACCATCTATGTATAGATCAATCAGGTCACCCTTAATTGCGCCTCCAATGTCGGCCGCAACCGCATACCCGTAGTCAGGTGTGCTGCCAGCTACTTCAACATATACTTTTGTCCCAAGAGGAATTACTCTCGGATCAACTGCTATTATTCCTTTTCTTGCTCTTACACCAGTATATGTTATTCCAAACTCAGGGTGCCCAGGGTGCTTTCCTGTATCAGCATAGGATGCGGTATATGCTGTAGCTCTCATATTGAGAACTTTGTCATACCTTAAAAAGTCACCTCTGGTTGTTTTGTGGTTTAATACCGTACCATACTCAACAATCTTGTCGATTGGTTTTGATGTAACGGTTTCTTTAACAAACTCCCTTTTAATCTCTTTTCCATCTTCGGTTACTACTTTATAAAACTTTTCTTTTAATCCTTTTTTGCCATCTCTTATACATTTCTGTTCATTTTCATTAAGACGGCTGTTTTCTTTTCTAATTACTTTAAACGACATAGGTATTTCTTCACTTACGATCTCTTCTTTAACTCTGATAATTCTAATCTTCATGCTTTTTACAATCTTGTCATTCAGGCTAGCACCTTCTAATCTGTCCTTGCTATTTAAAACTACGGACTTTTTTGAAAGTACCTCCTTCACTGTGTCAGCAGTTGTTAAAACAACTTCCTGCTGGCCGTTAATTATTAAATTTACTGGTACAGCTCTTTTTATATGTATCTTGTTTTCTTCATTTTTGTCTAGCTTAGTGCTTAAAGACAAACTGACATAATCGCTTGGGCCGAGCTTTATTCCAGCCTGCTTTAGCACCTCACCTACAGTTGATTTCATTGTTTTAAAAACAATTTTTTTGCCGCTATCAATTATCATTACCTCTTTTTTAAGGCTAATAAATAATCCGACTACGGCGGTAATAGAGATCACAACAGCTAAAATTATAATTGCACTATTCTTTAATGAAAAATACCTTTTAATATTTTTTGCAAGCGGTATCAAGAGACCACCTCCTGTTTAAAATATTAATAAGGGACTTAAACCATTTTAATTTACATTTTTAATTTTGTCAAATTTACAACATCATATACCGGATTTTACTATTATATCCACTGGAAATATTTTTATTCCTATTATTTATATTAAACACATTATTAATCTTACATTTAGCAGAGCAAAATACCGAAGGCTTTAACGGAATTTTGCGATAGATAAATGTAGAAGATTAATTGTATTTAATTTTAAAGCCCTTCATAGAAATAGATTCGATCTCTTTAGAATAAACAGCGCATTCTAGTATTGACAGTACCCTCCGCAGCCATTATTGGAATTATTCAAAGGATATCCATTATTCATCATGTTACTTGGCGTATACCCATTTTCCATCATATTAGGAGCATATAAATTGTTCATCATGTTATTTGAAGGGTATTCGCTATTCATCATGCCATTTGGGAAATAAGAAGCATTCATATTTGGATTTGTTGGTGCCATGCCATAATTATTCATGTTATTATCATACATTGATTCCATTCCACCCTGACAATATAAAAATGGGCATTGCATATTCATAAGTATTGGACAGCACATCATTGGTGCCATAGGTATGTCATACATTGATGTTTGGGGCATTTGAGAACTCATAGTTTGTGGAATTGCTGCTGGCATAGTCACAGGATTCACAGCTGTATGATTAGCATGATTATTGTAATTCATTGTTTCAGGCATCATACCTGCATAATTATTATAATTCATTGTTTCAGGCATCATACCAGTAGGCATTTTAGATTCTGGCATCACTGAAGCAGGCATTTGTGCCTCAGGCATCATACCTGTAGGCATTTTAGCTTCCTGCATTTTAGGTTGCTGAATTGTTTTATTAGTACTTTCTTTTTTGATACCAGCTTCTTTTTCCTTAATATTCTTAACTTCTTTTATCATTCTATTTCTCCTCCATAATATACTATATTTATATTATATGAAGAGTCATAAAAATGGTGAAAAGAAACATTATGTCAAATTAGGGCAATACAGTAACACTTGAAATTACCCATTTATTATTATTAACCGTTAATGAAAAGTATCTTTCATTCAGCCCATTATAATACTCACTGTCAAAAACTGTATCAGCAATCTTAACATCAATAGTTACCTTAAATATTATGTTACTATTTTTAGAGTTATTGGTTTCTCCTTTATAAAGCTCAATCGACTTCAAATCAAACTTCTCTAATACATTCCTGTAATTATTGACAAACTCCGTCAGCTTCTTTACATCATCCTGCGTAGCAACATTATTATTAAGCATCTTATACGCGTTTACATACTGCTCCTCATTTATAGCACTTATCCACTTCCTAACAGTATCCTCGAGAGGCTTTATATCAGTTTGGGAAAGAAGTTTATTTATTACCCCATTTTTTTGCTCAAGACTTTTCTCATTACTTTGAATGTCATCCTCAAGCGCTTTTTTACCTTCGTTTAAAGAAGCAATCAGTCCTGTTAGTCTTTGTATTTCTTTACTCTTCTCCCCTAATTGTGACAAATAACTATCATAATCGGCTTTTCGAGCATTACTCGTCAAAGTCTGATTATCCTTATACTCTTCAACCTGCTCTTTATAATTTTTTACCTGCTGCCCTCTCACCCAAATTATATAATTGAATGATATAATAATCGTGAGAAAAAAGGCACTTACCAGAATCAAAACAAGCTTTTTCATAGTCAACCTCCATCTGCAACACATTATCCATTATTGACAGTTTCAGTTCAAAATATTAAACAGTTTCTTAGCATTTTCAAGTGTCATTTTAGCAACCTCATCAAAAGTCATACCCTTTATCTCTGCTATTTTTTCAGCGACAAGCCTAACATACTCAGAATCATTTCTTTTGCCTCGGAAAGGCTCAGGTGTAAGATATGGACAATCCGTTTCAATAAGCAGCCTGTCCATCGGTGCATATTTAACAACCTCAATTGCCTTCTTGGCATTTTTAAAAGTTATCGGCCCACCAAAGGAAATATAAAAGTTCGATTCGAGCAAAGTTTTAGCCATTTCAACACTACCTGAAAAGCAATGCATTACTCCACCGACTTTTTTAGCCTCACAGTCTTTGAGGATGCTCATTATATCCTCATGAGCATCCCTGTCATGGACTATTATCGGCATATTAAGACTCTTTGCCAACTCTATCTGCCTTGCAAACCATTCCTTTTGTACATCCCTCGGACTGTTATCATAGTAATAATCGAGTCCGATTTCTCCTATTGCAACTACCTTACTTTTCTTTGCAAGCTCAGACAGCTTTGATAAGTTTTCTTCGTTCATCTCACTTGCACTGTGCGGATGCACTCCAACTGCCGCATATACAAACGCATACTCTTCTGATTGCTTTACGCTTGTCAAAGAACTCGCCATATCAGCTGCAGCATTTAGTATATACGAAACCCCGCTTTCTCTTACTCTATTTAATGTTTCAGCTCTATCTTCATCAAATCTTTCATCGTCATAATGTGCATGAGAATCAAATAACATTTTTATCCATCCTTATATACCTATAATTGATCAAAAACAATCTTTTACATTTATCTAACCTTTGTACCGCTAACAATTGCTTTATCTAATGAAGCAAGCACAAGCTCCTTGTCGTCCGAAGCAGCAAGTATCATTCCTCTTGACTCAATCCCTCTTAATTTAACAGGCTTAAGATTTGCAACCATTATAACGTATTTACCTACTAGTTCATCAGGTGTATAATGTTTTGCTATACCTGAAACAACCTGTCTGACTTCGTCTCCAAGCTCAAGTTTAAGCTTAAGAAGCTTGTCTGCGCCCTCAACCTTTTCTGCTTCAAGAACCTTTGCAACTCTTAGATCAATCTTTGCAAAGTCATCGATTGAAATTAATCCATCGCCCACTTGCTCCGATTTGGATTGTGCTTTCTTTTGGTCAGCAGCTTCGTTCTTTTCTTCAGCATTTTGTCCTGACATATTTTCAAGCTCTTCCATTTCCTTCTTCAAATCTATTCTAGGGAAAATAACTTCGCCTTTATTTACTTTTGCAGTAGAAGGATATCTGCCCCATACTTTTGAACTATCCCATCCAACCAATTCATCAGAATTATCAATGCCCATCTGGCTCCATATTATTGAAGGAGTTTGAGGCATGAATGGCTGTATCAAAACAGAAATAATCCTTATGCTTTCTGCCAAATTATACATAACAGCAGCAAGTCTTGGGTTATTTGCCTCATCCTTAGCAAGTACCCAAGGCATTGTCTCATCAATATACTTATTAACTCTTGAAATCACCTTCCATATCTCGGTAAGCGCTGTACTGAACTGCAGCTTATCAAGTAGATCTTCAACCTTACCTGGCACATCCATAACTATTGATTTAAGATCCTTGTCAAAATCACCACTTGTCTGCTGGGCTGGTATAACTCCACCGAAATACTTGTCAATCATAGCAACTGTTCTGCTTACAAGATTTCCGAGGTCGTTTGCAAGATCTGAATTAATCCTGTTTATTAATGCTTCATTTGAGAATACTCCATCAGATCCAAACGGAACCTCTCTTAAGAGGAAATACCTAATTGAATCCAGTCCATACTTCTCAATAAGCACAACTGGATCTACAACATTTCCCTTTGATTTTGACATTTTACCACCTTCGAGCAAAAGCCATCCGTGACCGAATATCTGCTTAGGAAGAGGTTGTCCTAATGCCATAAGCATAGCAGGCCAAATTATTGTATGGAAGCGAATAATTTCTTTTCCTACAAGATGAACATCCGCTGGCCAGTATTTGTTGAAATCAGACTCATTTTGGGACAAATATCCTAATGCAGTTATATAGTTTGAAAGTGCATCAATCCATACATAAACAACATGCTTGTCATCAAACGTAACTGGAACACCCCATTTGAAGGTGGTTCTGCTGACAGCCAAATCTTCAAGTCCAGGCCTTAAGAAGTTATTAAGCATTTCATTCTGTCTTGACACAGGCTGAATAAAATCAGGGTTTTCTTCGATATGCTTGATAATTCTGTCTTGGTACTTAGAAAGCCTGAAGAAATAGCTTTCTTCCTTTGTTAACTCTACTTCCCTTCCACAGTCAGGACATTTGCCATCCACTAGTTGGGTTTTAGTCCAGAAAGACTCACACGGGGTACAGTACCAACCTTCATACTCACTTTTGTAAATATCCCCTTGATCATAGAGCTTCTTGAATATCTTTTGGACAGCCTCTTCATGATAAGTATCTGTTGTTCTAATAAACTTATCATTAGTTATTTCCATGAGCTTCCACAGCTCATTAATACCTTTTACGATCTCATCTACATACTGCTTTGGAGTTACACCCTTCTCCTCTGCCTTCTGCTGAATTTTCTGACCATGCTCGTCCGTACCAGTCAAAAACATTACGTCATATCCTTTAAGTCTTTTATATCTTGCAACTGTATCAGCAGCAACAGTGGTATAGGAGTGTCCTATATGCAGTTTGTCGCTCGGATAGTATATCGGAGTAGTAATATAATATGTTTTCTTTGACATTAAATAGCCTCCCTTATAAACCTTTAAAACATGTCTTTGCTTCATATGTTAATGTTAATAATAATACTATACCTATTAAGATAAATTTTTTCAAGACATTTAAGTAATAACATGTAAATACTGTGCTTTTACAATATGCCTCTGGTAATTTACTATGTTTACGAAAACCTTTATAGTGAATAGCTTTTAAAAATTTTGGCAACATTCTTATTAGGAAATGCATTGAATAAAATGCATAAAAGTTAATGAAAGGCTGTACTTACGATGAAAAAACGTTATCTCTATGGGACTGGGCTAATTACCGATTATGTACTAAGAATATTCCCAGAAGTAAAAAAAGAACTTTCAAAGCATTTAAGAATCTGCATGCTTTCAAAAGATATTACGCTCTCGAAATTAGCTGCTGAAAGCATTAAAAACAAGAAATTTCACGCTATAGGCGGCTCTATATATGCCCTTTATCCTAATGTACCACTTAAGAATACAGTCAAATTTATTGTTTCTTTTCAAACAATAAGCGACTACCTAGATAACCTATGCGACAGTGCTGATGTTTATAGCGAAAAAGCTTTTCGCCAACTACATGTTGCAATGTTTGATGCTTTAAGCCCTGACAATTCATTTGGTGATTATTACAGGCATTATCCCTATTTTGATGACAATGGCTATCTTATTCATCTTGTTTCAACGTGTAAAAGCGTCATAAGGCTGCTCCCTTCATTTGAAAAGGTAAAGCCTGCGTTGATTAAGTATGTTGAACTTTATACCGATCTCCAGTCTTTAAAGCATCTTTCTAATGATGTAAGGGAAAAGAGGCTTCTTTTATGGTCAAAAAAATACTCAGCAATTTTTAAGGATATTTCATGTTGGGAATTCTCAGCTGCAACGGGCTCAACCCTTGGCATATTCACTTTATTTGCTTCAGCCTGGAATAAAGAACTCACAGAGGAAGAAGTAGCAAACCTTGAAAATGCGTATTTCCCATGGATATGCGGTCTTCATATTTTATTGGATTATTATATTGATTACCAAGAGGATATCCTTACAAATCAAGTTAACTTTACTTTCTACTACAAAAACCTTAAACATACTGAGGAAAGGCTTGGTTTCTTTATCGAAAAATCATTTTCTGCTTGCCAAACATTAAAATATCCAAAATTTCATTCAACAATAGTAAAAGGTCTACTAGCAATGTATTTATCTGACCCAAAAGCTTTTTCTGGGCTTAATTCCATCACTAGCAATAGTCTTGCAAAGAGCAGTGGCAAAAAAACAGTGCTCTATCGCAATATTTGTAAGCTATTAAGATTTTCTGGCTCTTTATAAGTTGAAAACTCAGTTAATCCTTTTATATACCATTTCTGGTAGGCTTAAAAGAAAATCTTTACACATGGAATCTGGCAGGAAATCAAGACAGTTTTTTGCCTTTTCTATATGAAATCGAATTGTTTCATAGCATTCGTTGATTATTCCCGTCTGCATTAACGCAAGCCCTACCATATCAATAATTTCATCATTAAACTGTCTATCTTCAATAATGTTTTCTATCCAATTATGATAGTCTTGATTCTCAAGCAACTTTATTATGGGCAGTGTCAAAATACCATTTTTTAAATCTTCGCACTTAGGCTTTCCCATGACACTAGCTATTCCTGTCAAATCAAGAATATCATCTGTAATTTGAAATGCAAGTCCAAGATTCAGGCCATACTCTGAGGCAAGCTTGATTTCTATTTCCCGTGCACCTGCCACGACAGCACCAGCTCCGCAGCATGCTTCTAATAGAGTTGCTGTTTTACATGTGATTTTTTCATAGTATTTTTCTGTAGTACACTCAGTATTATATCTATCTTCTGCCTGTAGTATTTCGCCATAGCACATTCTTTGAATTGCCTCAACCATAAAGTTCATACTATTATTAAGTCCATTCTGTGACATAATAGCAAATGCTTTTGCAAATAAATAATCTCCTCCAAGAACCGCAAAGTTATTTCCCCATTTGCCATTTATTGATTGTTTATTTCTTCTAATTCCTGATTCATCAACAATATCATCATGGACAAGTGACGCCATATGTATTAACTCCGCTGCTACTGCAGTGTTGATGAGTTCATCACTGTTTTCTCCAAAAGCCATGCCAATATGCATAACAAGCAAGGGTCTAATTCTTTTTCCTCCCGCACTTAAAATATGGCTACACATATCCCTTACAGTTCCTTTACTGTCGGATAGAACTTCGATCAACTGTAACTCTATCAATTCAAGTTCTGGAATACCTTTAAAGTCTAGTTTTATTGGTCTACTGATATTTTTTTGCTTTTCAATCACTGACATATAAAAACTCCTAACACTATTAATAATATTTAGGAGTTTATTATTTGTAACATATCGAAAAATTATTAATTTTTTATATCAAATTTTCGGGATTTAAGCCCTTTAGCTCCTCAAGTACAAAGATCCCATCTTTTCGGATAAGAACATCATCAAACCATATCTCTCCTCCGCCGTACTCAGGTCTCTGAATAAATACCAGATCCCAGTGAATAGCGGACTTGTTACTGTTATTACACTCATCATAACAGCTTCCTGGAGTAAAATGAATGCTTCCCTTGATTTTTTCATCAAACAATGTGTCCTTCATTGGCTTTTCAATATATGGGTTTACGCCTATCGCAAACTCTCCGACATACCTTGCGCCTTCATCAGTATCGAATATCTCATTGATTCTTTCAGTGTTATTTGCGGTTGCTTTTATTATCTTTCCATCTTTAAACTCAAGACAAATGTTTTCAAAGGTTACTCCAAGGTATACAGCTGGTGCATTATAAGTTATCACACCATTCACAGATTCCTTAACAGGCGCAGTAAAAACCTCACCGTCAGGTATATTCATCTTACCATCACACTTAATACCAGGCATGTTTTTTATTGAAAATGACAAATCCGTTCCCTTTCCTGTTAACCTGACTTTATCAGTTTTATTAATAAGCTCAACTAGAGGATCCATAGCTTTTGACATCTTCAAATAGTCAAGGTTGCATACCTTAAAGTAAAAGTCCTCAAACTCTTCAGTAGGGGTATTTGCAAGCTGTGCCATGGAATCGTTCGGATACCTCATGACGCACCACCTTGTATGCTTGACGCGTTGCTCAATATGCAGAGGCTTTTGGTAATACTTCATGTATATTCCCATTTTTTCTGAGGGAACATTTCCAAGCTCGCTAACATTGCCTCCCGATCTTATTCCAATATAGGCATCCATTTTCTTCATTCTCTCTATCTCAAAAACCACTGTTTCTTTGATCTGTTCTTCACTACAGCCCTCTAAAAGCACCCTTGTAAGCTCCGTGTTTTTATTGGAGAGAAAAGGAACCCCTCCAACCTTGTACGCTTCTCTTACAAGCTCTTTTGTCAAAGCTGAACCGTCCCCAAACGTTTCTATAAGGATTTTTTCACCCTTTTTAAGGTCTATTGAATAATTAATCAAATTTTTTGCCAATTTCTCAATCCTTGGGTCTCTCATATAAGTCCCTCCAATTCTGTTAAAACTTTTTCAAACACATTCAGGGCATCCTGAACTGGCTTCGGTGTCGAAAGATCAACTCCTGCCTTTTTCAAAAGCTCTAGCGGATAATCAGAGCTGCCGCTCTTTAAAAAGTCTTTATATCTTTCAACCGCTGTGCTTCCTTCACTCAAGATCTGCTCTGAGATTGAAACTGCTGCGGAAAATCCTGTAGCATATTTATATACATAGAAGCTTGAATAAAAATGAGGTATTCTCGCCCATTCCATGTCGATGTCTTCATCAACGTTTACTTCTACTCCAAAGTACTTAACATTGAGCTCCCTATATACACTGCAAAAAACCTCAGGAGTCAAAGCTTCGCCCTTTTCAAGCAACTCATGGATCGCCTTTTCAAACTCAGCAAACATAACCTGTCTAAATATTGTTCCCCTAAACTCCTCAAGATAATGATTCAAAAGATATGCTTTTTCATTTTTATCAGTGGTATTTTCAAGCAAATGTCTCATAAGCAGCGACTCATTTACAGTTGATGCCACCTCTGCTACAAATATTTTATAATGTGAGTAAATATAAGGTTGTGTCTTATTTGTATAGAACGAATGCATTGCGTGCCCCATTTCATGTGCAATCGTGAACATGTCATTTGTCGTTCCCTGATGGTTCAAAAGCACATATGGATGAGTTTTATATGCACCCCATGAGTATGCACCACTCGTTTTGCCTTGATTCTCGCACACATCAATCCACCCTGAGTTAAAGGCATCTTTTAGATATGCTAAATAATCATCTCCCATGGGCTTTAGACCCTTTAGGACAGTCTGAACAGCATCCTCATATGGAATGTTTTTATTTGTCTGCTCCACCATTGGAACATATAAATCGTACATATGTAGCTCATCAAGCTTCAATACTTTTTTGCGGATCTTCAAATATCTATGAAGCAGAGGCAGATTCTTATTTATAGTCTCAATCAGATTATCATAAACTTCAACGCTTATATTATCCTCATCTAAAGATGCTTCAAGACATGATGAGTAGTTTCTGACGCTAGAGTAAAACCTGTTTGTCTTTACATTGCTTGCAAGTGTAGCTGCAAGAGTGTTTTTACTCTTGACATAGGTCTCATACATCGCCTTAAAAGCATTCTTTCTAACTTCTCTGTTGCTGCTTTCAAGGAACTTGATGTATCTTCCTTTTGTGAGCTCAACCTTTTCTCCATTTTCATCATTTATAAACGGAAACTTGACATCCGCATTATTGAACATAGTAAAAATATCCCTTGAAGAAGCTGCGATATCATATGACATTGCTATTATCTTTTCTTCCTTATCAGATAATATATGTTCCTTCTGTCTCAGCGTTTCTTTTATAAACTGCTCATACCTCCTAAGCCCATCATAAGAGCTCAAAAACATATTAAGAGTGTCCACTGGCATCGAAATTATCTCAGGAACAATGAATGAAACATAGGCATACACTTCAGTACTCAATGCCGAAGCCCTATCTGTAAGCGCCTGATATAATGAATTTGAATTATCTTCATCACGCTTCATCCTAGCATACACATATAAGCAATCCGTAAGGCTCATTAATTCATCACTAAGGTTTAAACACTTACAAAGCGTTTCAGAGCTTTCTTGGAGCTTTCCTGAGAAATCTACTATTGCCTCACATAGGACCTTTATTTGTTTAAAATCCTTTTCCCATTCATCAACATTGCTATAAATATCTTCTAGCTTCCATTTGTACTTTTCAGGAATTTCACTTCGCTTAGGAAGACTGTTTTTCAAATTGGGATCCGTCATTTGCGGGCCTCCTTAAATTATTTATTATAGTATTGTAATTTTTAAAACATTTCCATACATTTACTCAGCAGGAACCAAACTTTTTATTCGCTTTGCCCATACTTTATATGCACTTGATACTAAGTGTACACCATCTTGTGAATACTTCTTGCCCAGAAGACCCTCAGGATCTTTATACAATGCATTTAGATTAACATACTTAAATTTATTAGTGTACGCATATATGCTAATCTTTGCATTAATTGCATCAACGTCTTTGTTGCTGACCCTACTATTTCTTTTAAAAGCTTCACTCCCTAAAGGCAAAACTGATTGAATTACTATAGTAGTATATGGGCATGCATCTGTTATCTCAGTTATTATTGAGTCATAGTTTATTAAAGTATCAGTCGGATCCATACCTGCCCAAGCATCATTTGTTCCTAGCATTATAAAAACCATATCTGGCTTAGCATCGATTACGTCATTAACCCTTTTTAAGGCATCTGTGGTTTTATTAGCTGAAACTCCTTCATTTATGAGATTGGGATAAGAAAAGTATCTCTTTATTTTGAAACCTTCGGTAATAGAATCACCAAAAAAAACTATTGAACCTTTTTCAATCTCAACCATTTTTCTAATTTTATTATACTTAACCTTTGCATTGAGTTTTTCCCATGGAAAACTTAAAGGTATGAAAGCCTTGCTGTTTTTCAATGCAACAGGTGCATCCATGTATTCTTCTTCTCCATTTAGTAAATATGAGTCATCATTTATTCTAAATTCAATTTTTACAAGTCCTTTTGTACATACAATTGTTTTTGATTCTTTATACCACTTTATTTCACAGCCAATCGAGTCGCAAACCCTCCTTATCATAACCATTGGAGTTCCATTTATCTCGGAATAACTCCATCTGGTTAAGTTTGGACTTCCATACACTTCGTATCTGCCACTAACTAAAAAATTAAAACTCAATCCGCAAAAAATAGCTAAAATTAAAATTCCTGAAATTAATAATTTTAATCTTTTCACACTATCACCCAACTCAATAATTCTACACATAATTTAAAAAATCCTTTAAAATCCTCTTATTAGGGGATTCGAAAAACTATAAACATATGTCTTTTTAGTATTTTAAATATTATCTTCATATTGGTCAAGTGTTTTAAAAACATAACCTTTTTCTCTTATATGCCTTATTATGCTTGGAAGAGCTTTTACTGTTGTCTCTTTTCCCGAACTATCATGCATTAAAATTATTATTTTTTTCTGCTCACCCATCGATTCAACAGTATTCCGAATCAACTTTTCTACTGGAACATGTATTGCCTCCGAATCCCCATTCAAAACGTTCCAATCATAATAAGCATATCCGTTCTTTTCTAACTCTTTCTTGAATGGATCAAATTTTTTGCTAAACGATCCACCTGGAAAACGAAAAATTTTGTTTGAGTTCCATTCATCTTTAAGTATATCTCTAATATTCTCCTCACACTTTGCCACTTCCTTCATAAAAGCATCCGTTCCTGAATAAATTTTATCATAGTCATGTGAATAAGTATGATTGCAAATCAAATGCCCCGATGCTTGCTCCTCTTTCAAGATTTCTGGATTATACATACACATTTCCCCGAGTACAAAAAAGGTTGCTTTTACATCGAGCTCTTTTAGAATTTTTAGTATTTGTGGTGTTATTTTAGCTGTAGGACCATCATCAAATGTCAAATATGCAACCTTTTCTTGTTTATTATGTTTATTTTGTTCATTTTTTTCATCTTCATTCTTACTTTTATCTTTTTTCATTTCTTTATTTAATATTTTATTCATTTTGGATTTCATTTGCACATTATTATCAATCTCCCCAAAGCTTTTACTAAATATATCATTAAGTGAGATTTCAACATTTTGAGACGATTTTGCAGATTCAATATTTTTACTAACTTCTTCGCTTTGATTACTATTAAAGCCACATACGTTTATGATAGAAAAGATCAGATTGAAAGTAAAAACTAATACAAAAACTAATGATTTTACTCCAAGTCTCCTTTTTCGTGGATGCACTTCCACATTACAATAGTATTTTCCTACATCCATAGTTACTCCCCCAAGCATCAAAATTAATTATATTTTTACAATATACCTTCTCAAGACAAAACAATTTAATAATTGGTTAAAAATAGTTTACAGAAAAATTACAGCATATCTTCTGTATGTATGGACTCTTAAGATGTTCTTTGATAAAATATCCCTATAAAAAGTTATTTTAAGGAGGAGTAAGATGAACAAGGTATTGGAAACAATAAAAAACAGAAGAAGCATACGTAAATACAAAACAGAACAAATTAAACAGGAAGAGCTTGATTTGATACTAGAGGCTGGCATTTATGCTCCATCTGGTCACAATGAGCAACCATGGCATTTTACTGTTATTCAGAATAAGGATTTAATAAGTCAAATCAACACTATCTCAAAAAAGATTATGGCTAATATTGAAATTGACTGGATAAAAAAACTTGCTCTAAACCCTGAAACCAACATAACTTACAGTGCTCCAACAATCATAATAGTTTCTGGGCGTAAAGATGGTATAAGCGCTAAAACTGACTGTTGCGCTGCTGTAGAAAATATGCTTATCGCAGCTGAAAGCTTAAATATAGGCTCTGTTTGGCTCGGTTTTGCAATATTTGCTTTTTCTAATAAAGATTTAGCACCAAATATCGATTTACCAGAGGGTTATGAGCCACTATACGCATTTGCGTTAGGTTATAAAGATCTGGAGCAGCAGCCACAAGCACCAAAAAGAAACTATAATTGCATTAATTACATACGATAAAGTAATCAATTTATTGGAGGAAGCTATGGGCAGAATGGGACTTGAAATAAGCAGGCTGAGAAAAGAAATCAATATGACACAAAAGCAGCTTGCTAAGATTGTAGGCGTTACTGAAGGATTTATTTTAGATGTTGAAGCAGGCAGGAAAATTCCAAAGGCGGATTTGATAACAAAAATCTCCAAGGCGTTACGCAAGGAAGTAGGCAAGCTTGATTTATTTGAAACAGATGCAATGTTGACGCCAGAGCCAGACAAGAAGGTTGTAAAGGTTATTGAAAAGCCTGTTCAGGCAATCTGGAGCGATGCTTTAGCAGGTGTTCTTGCAAATGTACCTGTGTACAACAATAAAATGGATCAGGCAATAACGACAAAGCACATGCCTATAATATCTGGTAAAATCGAAGGATTTCCAAAAGACAAGGTGTTTTATTTATCTATCGAAGATAATGATATGGCAGGATTTCGGATCTCTAAGGGCGATTTGGCACTCGCATTTAGCACTCATGAATTGGACAAGGATGCAATTTTCTTATTAGAGTTTAACGGTCATCACCTAATACGCCAGATAAAGATTCTCGATAGCGAAAAGCTTCTCCTTGTGAGTAATAAAGGCAGTATAATCACATCCACAGTCATGAAAAAGGATGTAAAAATCATTGCGCGCTTGATTCGTGTAGAGATTACACTTTAAATGCCCTTATTGCACCGACAGCAGATAGCTCCCTATTAAAAAAATAGTCTGGTTCAATTCACATACAGCACCAAGTATGTCACCTGTTACACCACCTATTTTTCGCGCTAGAAGCTTTGCTGTAAAAGCAGAAGAGCAAAATATGACTCCACACATTATGAGGCCTTTCCAACCGCTCAACGTTAATGCTGCTAAAAGAAAGGTTATGCTTCCAATAATCATTTGCTTTATTCCACAATAATCCACAAATGATTTGCCCAAGCCAGAGCTTCTTGCGTATTTGCAAATGCTTGCCCCGATTAATGTAGCAGTTCTTCCTGCAATTGGAAACAGTATGAGTATTTTTACCAACTGACCTCCGTCAATAGAGTTTATCAGCGTGATATTTAAAGCTAGTATACAAAACAACACTAAGACAGCATATGTTCCGACTCTGCTGTCTTTCATTATTTCCATAATCTTATCTTTAGGACGATTGGAAAACAGCCCATCGAAAGTATCTCCTAGACCGTCTAGGTGAAGCCCTCCAGTAAGCAATATATATGTAATAACTATGATCACTGAAGCTACAACTGGTGGAAACATCCACCCAAGCAAATAAAAAACTCCTGATAGAATCGCTCCTATAAGCAAACCCACGAGTGGTGCAAACGCAAGACCTTTTCCATAATCCTCTTCATTTGCATTTAAATTAAACCGCAAAGGTATTGTTGTCAAAAATTGAACCATCAGAACTATCCTTAAAAGAATCCTTTTCATACATTCCTTATCCCCATTCTTTGCATCTTACAAAGATAAACCTACTTGATTTTTACAGGTATGCCACAAACACATAGATAAACCTCTTCACAAGCCTTAGCTATCAATTGGTTCATGCTTCCTGCAAGGTCTCTGAAAATACGCGATGCCCTATACTCAGGAACTAATCCCATTCCAATCTCATTTGTAACAAAAACAAATGGAATTTCACACACATTTGCAAATTCAATCAGTTTTTCGATGCTTGATTTGACACTTTTAAGTATAACTGTTTCTTCGGCTTTTCCAATGTTATTAAAGTCTGGACAAATATCAAACATAATATTATTTATCATGACAGTAATGCAATCAAGCAATACCGCTGACTTCCCCTTTATCTTTCCTTCAAGCAGACTGTCTATATCCCTATGTGCTTCAATGGTTTCCCAGCTAGCAGGTCTCTGTAATCTATGCTTTTTAACCCTCTCCTTCATCTCTTCATCAAAAGGAGTCGCAGTTGCCACATAAATCACATCATCACCAAAGCTCTTTGCCTTTTCCTCTGCAAATGTGCTTTTTCCACTTCTTACCCCACCAGTAACCAATATGAGTTTTCCCATTTATCCTCCATAACATTTAGTTGATTCCAAAAATGCTGATTTAGGTGCACCAACATCTGCCTCCATGATTCAAACTAAGACCACATTTGGTACCACATGTGTAAATAATTTCATGACAATTCTATCTGATACAGTATTAGAATTCAATAGTAAAAATCAAATTAATATAATAAAATAATCCTTGATTGACTAATAATTTCGAATCTTATAAAATAGTACCAAGTCACAAGAAAGTTTAAGGATGATTTTTATGTTAATAATTAGCATTATTATAGCACTTATGTCAACCATAGCGGTCTCACTTGATGTTATTAAAAAAATAGACTTAACAAGCAAAGCAGTCATGTGCATTTATCTAGTTTTAGCACCTCATTCTGTCATGCTTACAAGCCATTTGATACAAAATGCTGGAAAAACCAGAGGTTCTGGTTTAAGCTATGGTTTGGTTATTTTTGCATGGCTATTGTTTTGTCTGTATATTTTAATTAAGATTAATATATTTCCACATTCAAAAACCCAAGTAACAGGACATCGCCCAAGAATCCTATTTGGAGGAAGAAAACTTCTTTTATCAAGCCTCTACGCTTATACATCACAAACTGTAATATATTTGATCTGGATATTATCTTCGAGAGATTTATTAAAAGTACCAACTCCAATATTTGTTATAGATATAATAATTACAATTTTGTTCATAGCTTTGCTTTATTTTAATGGCATGACACGAATTCTGGTAACTTCAAGAAGGCTTAATGTTTTTAAAAAACTATTTATCTTATTTACTATGTGGATACCTGTACTTAACTTCTTTGAAACCCTATACGTATGCAGTATTGCTAAGTCTGAATACGAACATGAGTGCTATAGGGTAGAAAATCATAATATTCGTGTTGACTCATCTGTCTGCCAAACCAAGTATCCTCTTATAATGATTCATGGACTAGGATTTAGAGACTTTAAATATATTAACTATTGGGGACGAATTCCAAATGAACTGATAAAAAATGGCGCCAAAATATATTATGGAAATCAGGCGGCATGGGGATCAATTGAATTTAATGCTGAAGTTATCAAATCGAAAATAATGCAAGTAATAAGTGAAACTGGATGTGAAAAAGTTAATCTTATCGCTCACTCGAAAGGCGGACTTGATTCACGTTACATGATTAACAAGCTTAATATGGGCCGATATGTAGCTTCGCTCACAACTATATGTACACCTCATAGAGGCTCAAAGATCATTGACTTTGTTTACAAAATTCCAGAAGGTCTTTTGCACTTTTTAGGAAACTTCTTTGATAAATATTTCAAGAAAATAGGAGACCAAAACCCAGATTTTTTTACCGCTACAAGACAGATTTCAAAAGAATACTGTATTGAATTCAACAAGGAAGTCGTTGATGATAGCCGAGTATACTATCAGAGCTATACAAGCATAATGAAGAACATGTTTAGTGACTATATCCTTACAATTCCATATGCAATATTAAGAATATCTGACAGTCCAAATGACGGTTTGGTAACAATCGAATCCTCAAAATGGGGGGATTTTAAAGGTGTCTTAACAAACAAGTATGTTAGAGGTATATCTCATGGAGATATTATTGATCTAAGGAAAAATGACTATAGAGGTTTTGATGTAATAGAGCAATATGTTGAGATAGTATCTGAGTTGAAGAGTAAGGGATTTTGAGAATTACTGTTTTATAAACTTAAACTCTGTTACATTGAAAAGTCCAAGGTCGGTAACTCTTATCTCAGGTATCACTGGAAGTGCAAGGAATGAAAGGGTTATAAACGGATCAATACCTTTATTAACTCCAAGAGCATATGCCTTTTCCAACATCAACTTTAACTTTTCCTCAACATATTCCGCAGGTTGATCACTCATTAAGCCTGCAATAGGAAGTTCCAAAGTATCAACCACATTTCCCTGGCTTACAACTGTATATCCTCCATTGACCCTTTCTATCTCCCTTATTGCTAGCAGCATGTCATCATCATTATCCCCTATTACAATAAGGTTATGCGAGTCATGTGCTACTGTAGTTGCTATTGCTCCATTTCTAACATCAAAGCCACAAACAATTCCCCTGCCTATATTGTGCAAAGCCTTATGCCTTTCTATAACAGCAAGCTTTGAATATTTTTCATCGGCAACAAACATGCCATTTATTACAGACACCTTAGCTGTTTCCTTTTTTGTTATCAAATCTCTCGGAGTAACCCTGATTACTGTAGCTTCCTCATTCTCTAGTTTTATTGTCAGATCTTCCTTTGTCAGATCGGTAATTCTAACCGTATTAAACACGCTTTTGTTTTCTATAGCATTATTAATATCCACCAAAAGTTTCTTATCCGATACCAGTTTACCCCTGTAAAATACCTTGTCTATTTCGAAATTATCAAGATCGTCAAGTATTATTAGATCGGCGGAATAACCTGGAGCAATTGCACCAAGCCTCTTAAGCTTATAGCACTGGGCTGCATTTCTTGTAGCCATACAAATTGCCTCAATAGGCTCTAATCCGCAATTTATAGCCTTTTTAATGTTATGACTGATATGTCCTTCTCTTCTTATGTCCTCTAGGTGCTTGTCATCGGTACAGAAAACACAGCGGTCAAATCCTATTCCCTTTTGTTTCAATCCAATCACAAGTGTCTCCAAATTTCTTGCCGCAGAGCCCTCTCTTATCTGAACATACATACCCAGCCTCAATCTTTCAATGGCTTCTTCCACAGTAGAGCATTCATGATCCGTTGAAATGCCACTGGTCCTGTATGCATTCAATTCCTTTCCACTGAGGTACGGAGAGTGTCCATCAATAGTGGTATGATCAAAAAGTTCTACCTTCATCAGCATATTCTCGTTACCCTCAAGAATGGCATTATAGTCCATTACTTCTCCAAGACCAAGTATCCTGTCAACTGCCTTTAGCGACTCCATAGATTCAGGGTTCAAATGAGCCCCGTTGTTTTCAAAGGAAGTAGCAGGAACACAGGACGGTATCATTATATAGGTATTTAACGGTAATTCCATTGTATTACTAAGCATAAACATGATGCCGTTTATACCGCACACATTAGCTATCTCATGAGGGTCGGCAATGATGGTAGTAGTACCATGTGGAAGTATTGCCTTTGCAAATTCCGCAGGGGTTACCATTGCAGATTCAATATGCACATGGCTGTCGATCAACCCAGGGCATATATACTTACCTGTAGCATCTATCTCTTTTCTCCCAGAATAGTTTCCTATACCTACTATCAAATCATTGTAAACGGCAATATCACCTTTAATTATTTCCTTGGTAAAAACATTAATTATATTTCCGTTTTTTATAACAAGATCAGCTTCCTGCCTTCCCAAAGAAACATTAATCCTTGCCCGCTTCAATTCAACGCTCATTTTTGTGCTCCTTTAATACCTTTTACTATATTTTATTACCTTAGATGGTTTTTGTAAACTATTTCTCCATGTAGCTTCGCTCACAAAAAGGAATGCTTTGTGTATTAACTTCATCGAATATTGGTTGATAAAAATGTTATTATCCACAAAAGTTCGTTGTAATTTATGTATTGGTGTGTAATAATAGACTTATGAGGTGATAAATATGTACCGTAATGCAATGGAACTGCTTCATAAGTGGAAGCAGAAGAAAAACAAAAAACCTCTTATCATTAGAGGAGCTCGTCAGGTTGGAAAGACTTGGATTATGAAAAATTTTGGAACGACCGCATATAAACAGATGGTCTATGTGAATTTTGACAGCAACCAGCAAATGAAAAATTTATTTGAAGGTAATATGAGTATTGCACGTATTATCACAGGTTTAGAACTATATGCAGGGCATAAAATCAGCCCAGAAGACACGCTTCTTATTTTTGATGAAATTCAGGAAGTACCAAAAGCATTAACATCTCTTAAGTATTTCAATGAGGATGCACCACAGTATCAGGTTATATGTGCAGGTTCATTATTAGGTGTTGCATTGCATCAAGGCACCTCCTTTCCAGTTGGGAAGGTAGAATTTCTCAATTTGCATCCATTATCATTCAAAGAGTTCATGATAGCAATGGGAAAAGACCAATTTGTAGAAGTATTAGAAAAAGGAGATTTTAACCTTGCAAATACTTTTAAACAGGAATATATTGATTTGTTGAAATATTATTATTATGTAGGTGGCATGCCAGAAGTTGTTGCAAGCTTTTCTGACAATCAAGATTTTAATGAGGCAAGAGAAATTCAAAAACGCATCCTTGCAGCCTACGAACAGGACTTTTCTAAGCATGCACCAAACGAGGTAGTGCCACGTATCCGAATGCTATGGAATAGTATCCCTTCACAGCTTACAAAAGAAAACAGGAAATTTATTTACGGACTTATTAAGGATGGAGCACGAGCAAAGGATTATGAAATGGCAATGCTCTGGCTTTCCGATTGTGGACTTGTTCATAAAGTCCAACGGGTAACAACTCCAAGTCTACCATTGAAGGCTTATGAGGACTTAAAAGCCTTTAAATTGTTTGTTTTGGATGTAGGGTTACTATCTTGTATGGTTAGACTTGAGCAAAGGGTTTTGCTTGGTGGTAATGAGCTGTTTAAAGAATTTAAAGGCGCACTGACAGAGCAGTATGTTTTACAACAATTAAAAACTTTAGATACAATAGAGACCTATTACTGGACAAATGATCGTGGAAGTGCAGAAATAGATTTTGTCATTGATAATGGACATGAGGTTATACCTATTGAAGTCAAGGCTGAAACCAATTTAAAAGCCAAAAGTCTAAAAACTTATTATGAAAAATTCAGCCCGAAAACTTCAATTCGGACAGCTATGACTGAATACAAACAGGAAGAATGGCTTTTGAATCTGCCGTTATGGTCGATATCAGTGATCTGAGGAAATTTCAATATGACGGTTAGCATCATTTATTTCATGTTCTGATGTTGTTTCAATAAATAAATATCTTTTTGATGGATATCTAAAATCCTTTGGTATTTTAATCTTTTCAAAGATATAATTAATTGGTGGATACTCGTGCCCCGACAAAATTTGTGTTCCATTTAAAATTTGGGGAAAATTTTCTTCAATTTTTACAAAGCTACCATTTTCTTTTTTTATTATACCTTCTAATCCATGAAAGCATAATTTCACATCAAATTCCGTATCTGATACTTTCCCTTTAGATTTATAATCTAGCATAAAAGTAACTTTAGGTGATTCCAAAAAAATAACTGGTCAATTTTCGAATACCATTCAATACAAACACATTATCCTATAAATTACTGTTATTTACATTTAAAATATTTATAAGTCGCGTAATTTGCATCAAATAGTCAGAGTTCCCCCTTACCCCAAGTCAATATTAGGTCTTTTGGGAGAGGTCAAAGTTCCTACACATTGTTGGTTTAATTACGACTATCCATTTACCAATTCCATCCTTCCTCATTATGACAGATTCAACAACATCCATTTCACGTTTAGAAAGTTTGACTCCATTTTTATACACTTCTTGAATTAGCTCAACAGCAGGATTCTCACCATTCCAAGTCATTGTTTTGCAAAATTCTAAAACCGTTTGCTCACTATCCATGAGATCACCATTAATATGCTGTTCTAAAATTCCCCATACACGCTCAATTTTGTTGTATTTGCTATGGTAAGGGGGATAGTACGCCAATATAACCGTTACATCAAACTCAATGCAGAATTCAATTATCCTCTTCATGAACTGGGTTCTTCTACTATTATTTTCAGGACCATTATCAGCATTTAGAACCAAAACCTTTTTCGTTTTGCTGTATTCATGAATAATCCAATATTTGCGTATCCTGTCTACCATAAAATCTGCCGTTACAGGACCTTGTGCAAGAGATAAATCCACTCCATCACTCGTTACATCAAGTATACCAAAGGGTGTTAGGTACTTATCTCCAAAATCGTGATCACTTGCTTTTGTCTTTACTCTGGATTTGCCTCCCCTTGAAAAGGTTCCAATCTTTATCCTATCCTTACAGTCTATTGACAATCTGGCTACTTGATTGCTATTTGCAGCTTCTTCATGAATCTTTTCCAAGGCTTCAAAAATTTCATCAGTTTCAGGTATTTTCTTCAAAGGCTTTGCTTTGAGTACTTTTCGTAATTTGTAATCCATATCATTAAGAATGTTTGCGATGGTTTGATCGCAAGGTAATTCATCGTCCGTATAGCCTCTTTTTTTCAATTCTTTTATAATAAATGCAACTGACATTCTTGTATATTGCCTCAAACTCTTAAATGTAGGGTCTGTCTGACTTCCAGGCTCTAAAATTTCACGTATATCCTTTTGAATATTCGGAAGATGTTCAGTTACTTTTTTTCTTCCTCTCATTCCAAAGGCATCTTCAATAACAATTCCTGTATGGAGTTCATGCATTCCTTTTCTTATCGTGTCTCTTCCAACTTGAAATCCCTTAGCAACAGCAGATTGGCCACCTATTCCGATTTCTTCAGCTATTTTTGCAAGTGCTACTCTTTTGTCTGAACCTTTAAGTTTATTTATTACATCTTTCAAAATATCCTTGAAATTCCCCAGTGTTTGTTTTAACATAGTTGTATCCCCTGATGTATTTTTGTTTTCATTGGTAGTGTTGCTTAAATACATCATGCGGGATTTTTATTTATTTGAAAAGACTTTTGACCAATTTATTTTTTGGAATCACCTTATT
>Ga0209373_10000950_pt1 | contig 38973 bp, 35 predicted proteins | sample Higcelweek5metaG_FD_187173 | JGI IMG/M metagenome (GOLD analysis project Ga0209373, IMG submission 187173) | Freshwater pond sediment microbial communities from the University of Edinburgh, under environmental carbon perturbations - High... | ecosystem: Environmental > Aquatic > Freshwater >... | reverse complement strand
GTTTCCTGCAAATTCATTATAAGTGATTAGCAACGCATTTTTCAACTTTTATCGATAGTGGGGTTTTTATATTGGGTTGTGGGCGTAGCCCACTTTAGTATTTATAAAGAAAATGAAGGTTATTATGCAAAGATATATATCGATGGATTCCAAACAACGAGGAGAATTAAAGCAAAAGTACAAAGCAATCGAGAGGGAGTAGATTTAGTTTTTGAAACGTATTTACCTGATAGTACGGGTGAGGATTTAAACAAAGGTGACATACTATTAAGTTTAATAAAAGTTGATTCTGAAATATATACTAATTGGCGGGGAATTAAACCTATACTTCCTGAAAATAAGACTTCTGGCAAGGGTTACTTTGAAAAAGTAAAAAAATAGCTTGCTGAATTTGGATGGTTTGCTATTAAGTTAGAAATATTACTGTTTTTAAAATCGGCATATTGTTATAATATAAAGACATAGGACAAAGAATGGCGATGTGATTTGTACAGATAAAAAATAAACAATGGTGTCTGTATACCCTAATTCAGGCATATACAGACACCAATAATTCAATAATGAGTTATTTTATTAACTTATGGACCCCGATCAAGTCCTCGCCATAATCAAACATGGTCTTAATACAAATATAATTGTCAGAGAGAATAAATCTAGGCATACTTACGTTTGGCCTAAATGATGTATTTACCTTATAAAAACCTGTCGGATTTTTATGATTGTTCAATACAAGTATATTCCCTTGAAAAATATCCCCAGGCAGTTGATCCCAAAGAAAGAATTCAAATATTTCATACTTTAAACTCATTAGAACTAATATAAATTGCGACTTCCCTAAAGCATGTTTTTCCTCGATTTGGTGAACATAATACCAGTTGTCAGTGTTTAAATAGGATGCAAATTTAAAAATATTGTTAATTGAGCGTTTAACCTTAAAATATTCCATACCTATACAATCAATTTCAAATACATCATCAAAATCATAAGATTCAAAAGTAAAGTGCTCAAATATAATAGGAAAGCGTTGATGTTTTTCCACTGAGTAGTTACCCTTAAGAGCTATTAAGACATCATCATCAATACTATTAATTATTATTTTTCCTGTATTAGGATCTTCTTCGAACTCATGAAAACACAAGATCTCATCATTATCTGCTTTAATGAAATAAAGAGAAAAAGTTTCATGCAAGACAATATATCTTACCAATTGTAAGTTTTCCAGGTATTTCCTTGATGCATTTAACACGATCAGTATATTTTTTGAGGTTTTTTCTCATTTTTCTGCCTCCAATAATCTGTGCCTTTTACCAATATGTTTCAACCCTAAGGCATACTCAAATACAACGTATTACTAGTATATTTCTTATCCGAATACACATAAGTTATGCTGACATAATACTTACTGCCTGATACTAGCTCTCCATTGATATCCCCACTATAGTAGCTATTCTTTTCGATTTTGGCATTAGTCTCAGTTGGATCGGTTATAACATGTAAGTAACCATCATCTGGATATATTGGATGAGGATTTGATTTTGAAATAACAACTTTATAGTACAGGAAGTTATCTGGTTCACCCTCAGTCCAATTTAATTCTATATAATCTGAATAAGCGCATGAAGAGAGAGTCGGAGATTCAGATACTGCAGTTGGAGAAGCAGTAGGAACCATAGTATTTGTAGGTTTTGGTGTATCAGTTGGTGCAGGAGTATTTGTATGTGTTGGAGCTACCGTTGGCGTATTTGTAGGTGGTATTATTTTGACCTGTGGTGGAATAATTACAGACACAGGTGTTGATGTAGGCTTTGGTGTATTAGTTGCTGTAGGTTGTGGTGTATCAGTAGGTAATGGTGTGGCAGTAGGTATATCAGTTGGAGAAGGTGTTGGTGTATTAGTAGGAGAAGGTTGTGGTGTATCTATTGGTATAAGAATTGGATAAATTGAAGGTCTCTCCGTAGGTTTAATAGCAAAAATTGGTGCATCTGTAGTTTTAGGAGTTGGAGTAGCTTTTCTAATATTTGGCTCTGAACTTGATGCTTTTAATGTATGCTTAGAAGTTGGAGTGGCTTTATCAGCAGAAGTTACAGGAACTGGAGTGCTTGTGCTTTCAGAATCTGTTGATTTTGCTGTAGAAGTCACACTGCTATTTATTGTATCTTTTGGGGTTTTGACAGCTTCTGTTGGAGTAGAAACAACATTGGAAATTGTTTCTTTGCTAGTTTCTTGCCCCTCAAAAGCATCATATCCTTCTAAAACATCAATAATTTCTGATACTGAAGTGCTTTTCGCATCTTCCACAGATAGATTAATACCATTTTTAACCTGTTCGGTGTAGAAAATCTGACGAGCTATTGAAGTTTTATTGGCTCTAGAAGATTTCAATATTTCTGGGTTGGATTTTAAAACCATTGTATTGTAAATGGTTTCTTTTAAAGTAGAATTAATAGTGTTTTCCAAACCTACTAACTGATTTTTCTGAGCTTCTATTTCTTTTGAATATGTCTTATATTCATCGTTTAAGCATATTGATACAAGTATGCTGTCAGTTTCTTCATCCAAAAATCCAAGATTCTTTGATTTGTCAACAAGATATTTTATTGCCGAATCCAAATCATAATTATTAAGATCGGTATCCTTTAAGAGTTCCTTTGCGTCTTCATCGATGGCATAATAATCTTTTACCAAATTATTATCATCAATTTTAAACTCAACACTTGGATTGATATCTACATCAACATATGCATAAACGTCCTTCAAGGTATATTTATCCTGACTGTGGAAGAATAAGAAGTATGAGAATATAAGAATAAATATCGCCGCAACGCCAGCAGTATAAGGAATTGCTTTTTTTATGATGCTTTTTTCAGTTTTAATATCACGGTCAACGAACTCAATCTGCTGACCGCAGAACATTCCTGACTTTCTTTTAATAAAAACAAAGTCACATTCGGAAGTCATAACTAAAACTCTATTGTATTCTAGCTCTAAAATTGTTCCTGTATTACTCATGCTCTTTTCCCTCCTTTCTCAACGTCTTTTATATATCCTTGAAGAATTTCCATTTTACTTTTCATAATTACTATCATTGCAATTATGTACTTTCGATTTCGTTCAACTGTCCCATGATATACATCTGTTACTTTCATAAGCTCGGTCATGGGGATGTTGCCAGTTTTCTTAAATTTGTCGTACAGACTCTGATTCTCTGCAATTAGTCTGGCAAGACTCATACAAAGCTGCTTTGAGTCCTTGTGCTTTGGTGCGCATTGGACTAAGGAAGCAAGTGTTATTCCGTGTTTAAATAACTCATCCTTAAATGCAAATATTTCTTCTTCAACCTCTACATTGTCAACCCTTGTTTGAGATACTAAATATTTCTCTTCAAAGTGGTTGTTCTCCTCATTCTCAAAATAGGTAAAAGGATATTCGTTTTTTGTTCTACTTTGTTTTCTAAGAAAGTCAATAACTCGCCTATTGATAACTTGATCCGCAAAACTCAAAAAATTCCTGTTTGAACCTTCATCATAGCTTTTTATCGCTTCATTGAAGGCTATAAGTCCAATGCTAAACTCCTCACTGTCATCAGGATTAATAAATCTACCAAGAACCTTTGAGACAGAATGTGAGATAAATGGCTTGTAATCATTGATGAATTTCTCGTTGAGGTCTTTATCTCCATCTCTTATTTTTGCTACTATTTCTTTTAAAGGATCAATTTCAAGCTTAGGTTTCTTAAAAATCTTAAAATTAAGCAAAATAAATAACTCCTCTCTTTATATTTTTCGCAGATGATGTTGCTTTTGCGAGTAGGGTGATTAAATATTTATATAAAAACAAAAAAATGTTTTAATTTTTGTAACAAAATAATACTTTAGTGAGTATGCTTAAATCAGGGATGTGAATAACCAAACTTTATGGCTATCTTCATTACATCAACCATGTTAATACAACCATCTCCATTTAAGTCACATTTAGTATCAAAAATCGATTCTGAATTGCTGCTTCCAAAGATTTTAGCAGTTTTCATTACATCAATCATATTTACCGTGCCATCCTTGTTTATGTCTTCAGGAATAGAATTGTTTGAGCCATTATAATAATCAATATAACTTGTAACCCATACAAGAGCAGCGTTGAAGTTAATTTTTACAACATTCGTAGCCCATGATTGAGCGCTGTCAATATAGCAATATTGAGCTGGAGGTTTTAGATCTTTGAGCCCAGTTTCAAAAGCCATATGGTCATTGCTGCCAGAGTTTGGACCGCTAACAAGAAAACCTGGAGGAACGGATGGAAAATCTTGATTAAAACTATTACAGAAAAAGCGATGATTCGGATTTTCCACGGGGTTGTCTCCATATCCGCTTATATAAGACTTATTGATTACATTTCTACCGATAAGATAATCCATAGATTGAACAATACCATTTAAATATTTTTGATTGTTGCTTAGACTATATGCATATCCTAAAACTATTGATTTGAAAATAATATATGAGTTGGATTCACTTGGATACCCTTTTACGTATTCTTTTGTATCATAGAAGGTATTAATGAATACTGTCACTGGCAGAGGTATTCCGTAACTATCATTATTCTGTTCTTCCAAAAACTTATCAGCAGCCTTAATAATTCCTTGTACTGCTTCAGAAAACTCATTAGGTGAAACTAGAGCTAGCGTAAGCGTTCCGAGTCCTCCTGTTGATGTACAATCGAAGCAACCTGGCATGCCTTTGTTTTCACCTAATAACTCAACAGGCATTTTAAAGCGATTGGTGTAGGATTTTAAATCAGTAAGATATGTATCATTTTTTGTTGAGGCATATAGCTCACATGCAGCCCAGTAAAAATCGTCATCTAAGTAGCTATCACCATAAGTTCCACTACCAGATTCTGGCCCATTAGATACAAGTATTGCAGGGTTTTCTTTAGCAGCTGCATACGCCTTAATGGCAGCAGATAAGCACTTGTCAGAGAAGTTTTCATCAACGTTTTTCCAAATGCGTGCAGCCTGAGCAGCACAAGCGGCAAGGTTTAAAGTAGCCCCAGTTGAAGGCGGAGAATACAAACGCTTTTGTGTATCCTGATCAGGTCTTGTTGCAAGAGGTGTCCATTTTTCGTCTGCTACCTTGTGGTATGTCATACCTTCTTTTTCAGATCCTGAAGGTATTTGCATATTGAGCATCCATTCCATTTCCCATCTTGTTTCATCTAATAAATCGTTTTTACCATTACCGCTTTCAGGGATATTGAGGCTATTGTCTTTATAAACATCACTAAAGCCTTTTTTTTGTGAATACTCATATTGATTTTGAAGTAACCACAATGCAAAACCGCCATTTACAAGGTATTTATTGTGATCGGCACCATCATACCAACCGCCAGTGCAATCAAGTGTATCTGGTCCTTGATAAGTGCTGCCAAGCTTCAATGTTGAAATATCGTTTAAATGTCCTGCAGGGCGTGCCCATTTGCTTTCAACACAATAGGGCATTTTGATTTCTAACCCGCTTCTAGCGTGATAAAAGAATTTGAGCGCATCGTATTTCATTTTTGAGTAAATATTATTTGATATATCGAAATTAAAGCTTTTAGCATCACCTACGATAAGCTGATAATCCTTTCCTTCAGTCAAATAGCTTGAAAAGTCTATTACATGTGTTGAAGAATCTAAAGTTGATGGATTCTGACCCATTGGAATTGTTTGTCCATTTGCAACAACAAAGCCATCATTATTTTTAAGTTCCCATTTTAATGGAGAAGTATCTTCATTACTATCACAACTTAAAGTTGCTTTTTTTGTCCCATTCGAGTAATAGCCAAGTTGGTTGGCATGAATATTAATAATAGGTGTAGGTTTTGGAGTGGGTGAGGAATCGGTTGTTTGAATCGATTGGGCACAACAAGTTGCCGTTATGGCAAGTGTAGATAATACAATTAACACAGATGATGAATATTTTTTAATCATACTTTTCCCCCCAGAAAAATAATCAGAATAAGGAAGTTATAGAGTAAACAAAAAGCACATATGCGGTTTTGTACAAAATAATTCTAGTGTAGATTATTATATAATAGTTTTAGTTATAATCCAATTAAATAATTGTAGGCTGCATTAAAATATAGTAATATTATTGTATAGAGAGATAAGAGAAAATTAATTATATAATAGTAATAATAAATGTTATGGAGGTGTCCACGGGGTAATTATAAGTTTATATTTATGGGTATTAAACTAGTTTTAAGTATCATGAAAATACCTAATAACGCTAATTTTTGAAAGAGGGGGATTTAATGAAAGAGAAAAGAAAAATTTTAAGAAAAGCGGAGGCTTTGGTTTTAAGTACGGTTATACTTGCTACATCAGCTATTCCAGCCACTATTAATGCTGCTGACATTGAATATAATTATGCAAAAGCGCTTCAGTATTCTCAATTCTTTTACGATGCAAATATGTGTGGTACTGGTGTTGATGAAAACAATCTATACAATTGGAGAAGCGATTGTCATGTATATGATGAAAAGCTTCCGCTTGATACTACAAATACCAACATGACAGCAAGTTTTATTAAAGAAAATAAGAGCATTCTTGATCCTGATGGGGATGGTACAATTGATGTTTCAGGTGGTTTCCATGATGCAGGTGACCATGTGAAGTTTGGTATGCCTGAAGCGTATTCTGGTTCTACATTAGGATGGGGATTTTATGAATTTAGAGAGCAATATGAAGCGACAGGACAAGATGAGCATGCAAAAACTATTCTAAGATATTTTAATGATTATTTTATGAAATGTACATATATAGATGATAATGATAAAGCTATTGCCTTTTGTTATCAAGTAGGTGATGGGGATATTGATCACAAATACTGGAATGCACCTGAAGTTGATGAAATGGAAAGAAAAGGTTGGTTTGCTACTGAAGGGTTGCCTTCAACCGACTGTGTGTCTGCAGCTTCTGCTTCACTTGCTGTTAATTATTTAAACTTTAAAGATGAAGACCCAGATTATGCGCAAAAGTGCCTTAAATATGCAAAAGCATTATTTGAGTTTGCTGAGAGATGCAGTGAAAAAAGTTGTAATAAAGATGGTCCAAAGGGATATTATGGTTCTATAAAATGGGAGGATGATTATTGCTGGGCTGCATCTTGGCTTTATTTGATAACACAGGATGATCATTATTTAGAAGAAACTTTCAAATATCTTGATTACTATGCTCCATCATGCTGGACACATTGCTGGAATGATGTTTGGGCAGGCACTATGTGCGTTTTAGGTGAAATTGATGACTTGTATGATAAAGATAGTCAGACACTAGAAGATAGGTACAAAAAAGCTGCTACTAAAAGTCCTTATGAAACCATAGACTTTTGGAGCCAAATTGCAAAATTAGTTGATAATTGGATGAATGGTAAGGTTCCAAAAACAACCCCAGGTGGATATGCTTTTCTTAACCAATGGGGCTCTGCAAGGTATAATACAGCTACTCAGATGCTAGCTCTTGTTTACGACAAACACCATGGAGATGAACCCTCTAAATATGGTGAATGGGCGAAATCACAAATGGATTATCTTATGGGCAACAATCCGATCAACCGTTGCTATATTGTAGGCTACAATGATATTGCTGCAAAATACCCACATCATAGAGCAGCATCAGGTTTGTCAAAATGTGAAGATACTGGCACACACAAATATGTACTATATGGTGCATTAGTAGGTGGTCCAGGTGCTGAAGATGAGCATATTGATATAACAAAAGACTATACTTACAATGAGGTTACAATTGACTACAATGCTGCGTTTGTTGGAGCATGTGCTGGACTTTATAGATATTTTGGAGATTCAACAATGGAAGTTACACCAGATTTTCCTCCTAAGGCTAATATAGATGATCCAGGGGAAGAACAGGGAGGTTCTGCGTATTGGGTTGAGGCTTTTGGTGTTGATATAGCACAGAAAGACGGACCAAAAGCTACGGAAGTATCTCTTTATGTATGTTCAAATGTAAGAAAAACTTCGAAAAATATTTCTATTAGATATTATTTTGACTCAACAGGAATGTCATCACTTGATCCTGAAAAAATTGAAATGAGGCAGTTATATGATCAGACAGCAACCGAAACTGATTATGCAGCTGATCTTTCAGGACCTCATTTATATAAGGATAAAATATACTATATCGAAGTATCATGGCCAGGTTTTGTTATTGCTAATTCCAACAAAAAATATCAATTTGCACTTGGTACTTATGCTTGGCAAAACAGTTGGAATCCAGCAGATGACTGGAGCCATGACGGATTAAGCATTGAAAAAGACAACTATACAGGGAAAACTGTGAAGACAGATAATATTTGTGTATATGATAATGGCGTCCTTGTTGGTGGTACTGAGCCAGATGGAACAAAGCCAGAAGTGCCGTCAACTTCACCATCATCTACTAATACTTCTACACCTATTCCTTCTGTTAGTCCAAGTAAAAAACCAAGCCCTGACTTGAATGGAGATAAGGTAGTAAATATGCAGGATGTTATGCTTATAGCTGTGGCTTTCAATAGTGTTGTTGGAGATGAAAAATATAAAAAAGAATATGATTTAAATAGCGATGGTGCTATAAATATGGCTGATGTAATAATTATTGCAGGAAGTTTCAATAAAACAATAGCATAGAAAGTATTTGTATTAAAAGGCTCTAGTATATCGAGTACTAGAGCTTTTTTGCGTGTTAAAATATAACTTCCTTTCTGGATGTCTGAAAAAAAGACACCAAATTGCAGAAAAAATCCTACCGAAAATGTAAAAAGGAAAATATAAAATAAAATAGAAGCAATCAATCTTAATATTTATAATATCTGAAAGGGATGAATTTTATGAGACATACAAAGCTAGTTATATTTCTAATTATATTGGGCCTTTTAAGCACTGGTTGTGGAAAAGTTTCTGAATCTGTTGAGAATAAAAGCAAATGGAAAACAGTATATAAAAATGATATAAATAAAGACTTCATAAAGTGGGTTTTTAAATCAGAATATTGGAATTGCATGTGGATTAACAGGTGAAAACTATCTCACATATGATTATGGTGAAAACTGGATAACACAAATGAATAAATCCAATAACACTAATGCGTTTGATATAATTGATGAAAAAACAATCTGGTATGGTGATGACTTTGGTGATGTTGGAGTAAGCACAGATAGTGGTAAAACATTTAGCCTTAATAAGTCTGTTTTTATAGAAAGAGTTTCATACATAGACGCTTTAGATACAAACGATGCATTGCTAGGAAGTCTTTCGAAACTATCATATACAAATAATGGCGCAAAAACTGTCACTGATATTAAACTTCCATCTAAAATTGATTTAATTTCTGCAATTTGCATGAAAAATGCGGAAGAATTTTATGTGTTTGGATTTAACGGAATACTTTATCACTCGAAAGATAAATTCAAAACATGGGATGAAATTAATGTGAAATCAGGAGAAGAGGTTGCTGAAGGAAGATTAGACGTTGGTTCATCTAGCAGTACAGCTGCAATAAGGGTATCGGATAAAACAATTGTTGTTGCATATTGCGGCAAAGATAAAGGTATTTACTACATGAAGAGCTATGATGGTGGTAAATCATGGAGCAGGGAAGAAGTATCTACTGATTATGCAAATAGCATATACTTGTCTAAGGATATGGAATATTTAACATATAATTCGGGGTTGAGTACTGTAAATGTGATGAAGAAGTAGGGCGTGGATGTAGAATATCCTTTTGCAAAATTTCAAGATTCTTGCGGCTTTACTTCTGTATGATGTATAATATAATCAGGGTATTTTTACTTTCTATTTGAACACAAAAGTTACAGTAGTAAAAATATATCTTTTCAATTGTTAAAGTACATGCTTGAAATATGGGAATCAAAAATAAAAAAAGAAAATGTACATGAGTTGCCTGTTATCATACCTTTGGTGATATATCATGGAAAAGATAGCTGGAACATAAAGACTACATTGGGAGAATTAATAAAAGGATATGGAGATTTGCCTAAGGATGTGCAAAAGTATATACCAGATGAAGATATTAAAGATATAATAAATAGTATTGGGAAAACATATCCAGAAGGGAGTGAAGTTGTTATGACTTTAGCTGAAAGGTTTAGAGAAGAAGGAATACAAGAAGGAAAACTTCAAGGAATTCAAGAAGGAGAGACAAAAGCTCTTGTTAAAACAGCAGTAAGATTATTGACTAAAAAGTTTGGTATACTTGCAGAAGATACAAGATCTAAAATTGAGAAACTTGATGCAGTGACGTTAGAAATCATAGTTGAGGAAATATTAGAATATAGGAGTGTAGACGATATTAAAAAATATCTTCTTAAATAAACAAAAACTGCCGCGGATTAGAAGAAAACCTAACCCGTGGCAGTTTTGTCATTACTCACTCCAAATTGAAAACCCTTATTGAATTTTCGCCTAATATCATCGATTTTTGCTTATCAGATAGATCCATCTTTAGAAATCTGTCAAGATCGTGCTTTGGGCTACCCCATGGAAAATCAGATCCAAATAGCAATCTTTCAGACCCGATTGCATTTATGACATCAATAACAGTTGAATCATCAACCCAGCTTGGTTCATTTAGCTCAAGCAACAAGGGATGACCAGTTATTACGATAGATGAATCAAAATATACGTTTTTATAGCTTTTTGAAAGTCTAATTACATCCTCAATGTTCCCATCAACCATATGCGTCAATATGACTGGGATATCAGGATATTTTTCAATCACTGGCATAATCATTTCAAGGTCAGCATACTCATTGAGCCTTGCATTTGATACCCTTCCACAATGAAAAACTACAGGTAGTGAAAGTTGATTGCAATAATTATATATATCATTCAAACTATCATGAGAAGGGATGAATCCTTGGGACATAGGGTGTATTTTGATTCCTTTAGCTCCCTTTGAAACATAATCTTCCAAAATTTCTCCAAGATTTCCTTCCATATCGGGGTGGAAGCTTACGAGCGGTATAAGGTTTTTATGTTTCTGATGTATGGATATACTCCAGAGATTATTTGTATGAAGTATTTTGGGGGGCGCAAAGTTTGCCATAATGGTATAATCTATTCCAATATCGCTCATGTTGCTTAAAACATCTTCAATAGTACCCGTTCCGAAGTTATCAAACTCGATATTGTATATTTTATTAAATGAATTTATTATTTTTTCTGAGATTTCGTCAGAAGAGAATGTATGTACATGTCCATCAACAATTTTAAAGTCTTTAATCATAAATCATCGTCCTTTTTATTTATCCATCACATATATTATTTTATCTGCTAATGCAAGATTATATTAATGATGCTTTTAATATAATAACAATTATAAATTTGAAAATCAAATAAATTCAAATTTTTTATTGACAAATCCGTACTGGTAATTTAGAATTAGGTGTAAAGTAAATTTGCTTTACACCAGAAAGTGAAAAAAATGAGTGATATTTTTGAAATAGGATTATTGTTGGATTTCTATGGACAGCTTCTTACAGAGAGGCAGAATGAAATCCTCGATTTACATTATAATAATGATTACTCCTTTGGTGAGATTGCTCAAATGCTTGATATAAGCAGGCAAGGAGTATATGATAATATAAAAAGGGGCAAGACGGCCTTGTTTGAAATGGAAGAAAAGCTTGGTCTTCTAGGCAAGTTTTCGGAGCAGAAAAGGAAGGCTGAGGAAATATTAAGCTTATTGAACGATATAGATACGGATAAGCTTGATGAAGTAGGAAAACAGAGTGTTTTGAAAATAAAAGACGGAGTCGAGTTTATTATAAACAAAATCTAGAGGAGTATTGATATATGGTATTTGAAGGATTGTCTGAGAAGCTTCAAAATACGTTGAATAAAATTCGTGGCAAGGGAAGAGTCTCTGAAAAAGATGTAAAAGAGATGATGAGAGATATTAAGCTTGCTCTTCTCGAAGCTGATGTAAATTTTAAAGTTGTTAAGGATTTTATAGGCAAGATATCGGAAAGGTCTGTTGGTCAGGATGTTCTTGATAGTCTCACACCAGGACAGCAGATAATTAAAATAGTACATGAAGAGCTTGTTGAGCTCTTAGGAAGGGAAACTGCTAAGATTACTTTTTCACCTAGACCCCCAACAGTTATTATGATGGTTGGTCTTCAGGGTTCAGGTAAAACGACTACATCTGGTAAGCTTGCAGGTATCCTTAGAAAGCAAGGCAAAAGTCCACTGCTTGTTGCATGTGATATATACAGACCAGCTGCTATTAAGCAATTAGAAGTGGTTGGTAGCCAGCTTAACATTCCAGTATTTACAATGGGTGACAAAGTAAGTCCTGTGCAGATTTCAAAGGCAGCTATAGAGCATGCAAAGCTTAAACAGTATGATGTTGTTATTATTGATACTGCAGGACGACTTCATATTGATGAGGAGCTCATGACAGAGCTTGTAAATGTTAAGAATGAGGTTCACCCTCATGAAATACTTTTAGTTATTGACTCAATGACTGGACAGGATGCTGTAAACGTATCTCAGAACTTCGATAGCAAGCTTGGTGTTGATGGTATAGTACTTACTAAGCTTGATGGTGACACAAGAGGTGGTGCAGCGCTTTCAGTCAAAGCTGTTACGGGCAAGCCTATAAAGTTTGCTGGTATGGGGGAAAAGTTAAGTGACCTTGAGCCGTTTTTCCCTGACAGAATGGCATCTAGAATTCTTGGAATGGGTGACGTTTTAAGCCTTATTGAAAAGGCACAGGAAGCATTTGATGAGAAAAAAGCTGTGGAGCTTGAGAAAAAGATGCGTTCAATGCAGTTTACATTTGAAGATTTTCTTGAGCAAATGCAGCAGCTTAAAAAAATGGGCTCAATAACTCAGCTTCTTGGCATGATTCCAGGCATGAATAATAAGGCGCTTCAGAATGTTGACATAGATGAAAAAAAGATGGGGCATGTTGAAGCTATTATAAAGTCAATGACAAGGCAGGAAAGAAATGATCCTGAGATTATGAATGGAAGCAGAAGAAAGCGTATTGCTACAGGAAGTGGAACATCAATCCAAGAGGTTAACAAGCTTATCAAAGATTTTGAAGAAATGAAGAAAATGATGAAGATGTTAGGCGACATGGGCAAAGGCAAAAAAGGATTAGGAAAATTCCGCAGACCGTTTCGGTAAGTGATTTCAAAAATTCCTAAGGAGATTCAGTTTGACAGTGATTAATTTAATATAAATTATTGCATAATTCTTAGAAGGAGGTGAGAACAAGTGGCTGTAAAAATCAGATTGAAAAGAATGGGCGCAAAGAAAAGTCCTTTTTATAGGGTAGTAGTTGCAGATTCAAGATATCCTAGAGATGGAAGATTCATCGAAGAAATAGGTACTTATAATCCTTTAGTTAATCCAGCACAGGTAAATATTGATGCTGAGAAGGCACAAAAATGGATTAAAAATGGTGCACAACCAACTGATACTGTTAAATCTTTATTGAAAAAAGCTGGTGCTATTCAATAATATTTATAGGTAGATATATTAAGTAATTATAGGATTATGACCCAAGAATTGTTGCATAAAAGGATTACTCCAATTATGTGCTATCCATGGAGATACTTGGAGGTTTTTATAATGAAAGAACTATTGGAATATATTGCAAAAGCCCTTGTTGATGAACCTGATATGGTTTCTGTTAACGAAGTGGAAGGTGAACATTCTATTATCCTTGAGCTTAAAGTTTCAAAGGAAGATATGGGAAAAGTAATCGGAAGACAGGGCAGAATTGCTAAAGCAATAAGAACAGTAATAAAATCTGCAGCAGTTAAAGAAAATAAAAGGGTTGAAGTTGATATAATTCAGTAAAAGGGCGCTAAAACGCCTTTTTTGCTGTTTATTTCATGGAGGTGCTAAAGTTGATTCAATATTTAAAAGTAGGACAGATTGTGAATACTCACGGGGTAAAGGGAGAGGCTAAAGTTATACCATTGACTGATGATCCTAGGAGATTTGATGAATTTAAAAATGTATTAGTTGGAAATGAAAAAGACAAAAAGACATTGAATGTCGAAAATGTAAAGTATTTAAAAAATGCTGTAATAGTTAAATTTAAAGAATCATCAAATATGGAAGATGTAGAAAAGCTTAAAGGGCTTTTTATATATGTTGATAGGGAAAATGCAGTGAAGCTTCCTAAGGACACGTTTTTTATTTGTGACCTAATAGGACTTGAGGTTTTTGAAACAGATGGAAGTTGTTTGGGTATAATAAAGGATATTATATCTACTGGAAGTAACGATGTATATATAGTTAAATCAGACGATAAGGAGATCCTTATACCAGCACTTAAGAGTGTTGTTAAGGAAGTTTCCATTATAGATAAAAAAATGGTAGTTACGCTACCAGAAGGTCTTTTAGATTAAATACGATTAATCTAAAGTGGGCTACGCCCACAACCCAATATAAAAACCCCACTATCGATAAAAGTTGAAAAATGCGTTGCTAATCACTTATAATGAATTTGCAGGAAACATAAATAAGGATAAGGAGCAACGCATGGATACATTATTACATAGATTTGGTTCAATAATCAAGGGTACAATTGAAGGTTTTGACAGATTGGTATTTAAGGGTTCACTAAAACCATTAGCTTATGCTAAAGGAATGGAAATGTTTCTAAGAACACAATCTATTCTTAACAAAGATTTTAAAACATGGGCTATGAAGCAGTCAGCAGTTATTATTGAAACAGCAGAAAAGTATGCAAATGAAAATAGCGGAAATGGCACAATATATATTAAATCTATAAATACCCGAAAAGAAGAACTTGCTCACGCAAGACAGAAAGAAACAAATAAAAAAGAAGGTCTTATTGGTGTTTGGTCTTGTGTAGAGAGCTGTATTACTTACAAATCAACATTTGATGAAAAGCAAAAGTACCCTTCACTTCGGGCAACAAATTCAAAATGTAAACATCTATATTTTTATTACGACCATAAAGATTATGGATTCATGAGCATAAGGCTTCAAACATGGGCACCTTATGGAATACAGATTGCATTAAACGGAAGAGAATGGCTGAGACGTTCTCTAGACAAAGAAAAATGCAAATATATCGTTGATGGAAATAAATTTTTATATATTGAAGATTATGACCTTGCACAAAAACTTCTTGACAAACAGTTGGAAATCAACTGGGAGCAGATACTTTCTGATTTTTCGAAAGAGGTATTTCCAAATATTCCAGAGTTGCTTGGTAACCAAATGAGTTATTATTGGACATTATGGCAAAGTGAAATGGCAAAAGACTATATATTTGAAAGTCCTGAATCATTGAACTCATTGAACTCATTGATGAATAAGTTACTTTCACACTCAATCATGACAGGAACATACGACAGAGTACTTAAATATATGGGGAAACCTTTAAAAGAAAACAGTCAGCCACATCATCTTGCGAATCCAGAACTTTTGACAAAGGTTGGCTCTTGGCATGATGGCACTAGGGTTCGTCATTATGTTGATAAAAATAGTGTGAAATTTTACAATCAGCAAAATGTTCTTCGTATAGAAACTACCATGAACAACCCTAGCAAATTCAAGGTTCAACGACTTAAAGAAGGTGAGGCTAAATCAGTAGATAAGCAATATCTCCCAATGCGAAAAGGGATAGCTGATATAAATCTAAGAGCCAAAGTTTCATCATCCTGTAACAAAAGATTTTCAGAACAGTTAGCTACAGTTTCTGACAAAACACCTGTAGGAGAACTTTTTAACAGCATAAATGTCTCTATTTCTCGTAATGGTAAAAAGTTTAGAGGAATGGATATAACAGGGAAAGATAATGCACTTCTAAAGGCAATATCAAATCCAATATTCAATACGGGTAGCATTACAAACAAAGAATTGCAGAAAAAACTTGCAGGTAAGGAATGGGCCAGCGAAATGACAGGTAAAAGGTTAGCTTCAAAAATTAGCAGGCATATTTCATTACTTCGTTCACACAGACTAATAAGGAAACTACCCAAGCAAAATAAGTATACTTTGACTGATAAGGGAAGAAAAATCACATCAGCTTTGAATGCTGCACTATCTGCCTCTACAGAGGATTTGATGGCTATGGTTGCATAAAAAATTGTTTTTAATTGATGTTTTAAAGGCTTAAGATACTATTACATTTATCTATCTCAAAATTCCGTTAAAGCGTTCGGTATTTTGCTCTGCTAAATGTAAGATTAATAACGTATTTAATATAGATTAAAGGAGGTTCAAAAGGGGCAATATTTACCCCTTGATAGGTATTATGAGATTTGATGTATTGACGCTGTTTCCTGATTCAATAAATGCAATTATGTCAGACAGCATTATAGGCAGGGCACGGGATAAAGGATTAATTGAGATTAACCTTATTGATATAAGAGATTTTACTGCAAACAAGCATAGAAAGGTTGATGACTATCCATATGGTGGTGGTAGTGGCATGGTTATGTCCGCTCAGCCTATATATGATGCGTGGTTGTCGGTAGTTAATGCTGTTGGATACAGACCAAAGACAATTTACATGTCCCCTCAGGGAAGAGTTTTTAATCAGCAAATTGCCAAGGAGCTTAAGGAAGGAAATCATTATGTGCTTCTTTGCGGTCATTACGAAGGCATTGATGAGAGGGTGCTAGAAGAAATCGTTGATGAGGAGATATCGATAGGCGACTATGTTCTTACAGGTGGTGAGCTCCCTGCGATGGTATTGATTGACTGTGTTAGCAGGCTGGTACCAGGAGTATTATCAAGTGAGGAGTCATTTATGGAAGAATCTCACTATAATGGTTTGCTCGAGTATCCGCATTATACAAGACCATATGAGTTTAATGGAAAGGTTGTTCCCGAGATTTTGATGTCTGGACATCATGCAAATATAAAGAAATGGAGACATGAACAGTCTCTTAAAAGAACCTTTCAAAAGCGACCAGATCTTCTGGATATATAGGTAAATTAATTTTTAAAAAGGCATTTACATAATTGAGCACATATGGTATAATGTCCGAGTGTGTATAACGGATGGTCCGCTGCCATATATAAAGGTATGAACGTCTAGGAAAGAGAGGAGGAAGAAGAATGGATTTAATTAAAGCAATTGAAAATGAACAGCTAAAGAGCGATCTTCCTGTATTAAATATTGGAGATACTGTAAGAGTTCATGTAAAGGTTAAAGAAGGTACCAGAGAAAGACTTCAGGCTTTTGAAGGAACAATCATAGCTAAAAAGGGACATGGTGCTAGAGAAACTTTTACTGTTAGAAGAATCTCATATGGTGTTGGGGTTGAAAGAATTTTCCCAGTACATTCTCCAAAAATTGATCATATCGATATCGTTAGAAAAGGTAAGATCAGAAGAGCCAAGCTTTATTACTTACGTGATAGAGTTGGTAAGGCAGCTAAAGTTAAACAAAGACTTGATTAAAAGTAATAATTGTTTTTACTTAAGATGTATAAAATATCATAGAGTAAAAGATAGTATATTACAGAATAGGACAAAGGGACGCAAGTCCCTTTTGTTGTATGGAAAGCAAAGGTAATGATATGGCATTTGATAATGAGTTTGAACAAAATGATATAAATCCAGATAGTAATTCTGATAAAACTTCAAAGAAAAATAATATATTCAAAGAAATAATTCAATGGATTTCTGTTATAGCCTTAGCTGTAGTAATAGCTTTACTTGTAAGAGGATTTGTATTTGAGTTTGTCCTTGTAGATGGTCCATCAATGCAAAATACGATGTTTACAGGTGAGAGACTTTTAGTTTATAAGCTCGGATATGAGTTTTCTTATCCTGATAAAGGTGATATAGTTGTATTTAAATTCAAGGAAGGGACAGAGTCAAGATTGCCATTGATTGAAAACATGCCTCTTGAAGATAAGATTATTCCAAAGAAGGATGAGATCGATTATATCAAGAGAGTTATTGCAGTTCCTGGTGACAAGGTAGATATAAGAGATCGATGTATTTATGTAAATGATAAAAAAGAAGAAGGCACTTACTGGGTTGGTGAAACAGAGCCATATTCAACTCTTAAGTATCCTTTTGAAGTAGAGCCAAATAAATTATTTGTAGTTGGTGATAATAGACAAATGAGCAGTGATTCAAGATCATTTGGCTTGATTGATATTGAGCAGGTAAAGGGAAAAGCAGTTTTTAGGGTATTTCCTTTTAATAAAATCAGCCTACTGCATTAATGGAGGAAAAATGAATATACAATGGTATCCAGGGCATATGGCCAAAACAAGAAGGCTTTTGTCCGATAATTTAAAATTAGTAGATGTTGTAATTGAGCTTTTAGATGCTAGAATTCCCAAAAGTAGTAAAAATCCAGAAATAGATGAGATAATAAAAGACAAGCCAAGAGTTGTTGCATTCAACAAGGCTGATCTCGCAGATGATTCTGTTTCAAAAGACTGGAGCAAATGGTATGCTCAAAATGGTACAAGCTGCATATTTATTGATGCCATAAAAGGAACAGGCATTAATGAACTAAAGACTAAGTTGAATACCTTGATGAAAGACAAGATGGATAGACAAAAGCAGAAGGGTTATGTTTTCACACCTATTAGGACGATGGTAGTTGGTGTGCCAAACGTTGGAAAGTCATCATTTATCAATAAAATTGCAGGAAAAGCCAGTGCTGTGACAGGTGATAGACCTGGTGTCACAAGAGGTAAGCAATGGATTAGAATTAATGAAAAAATTGAGCTGCTTGATACTCCTGGTATTTTGTGGCCAAAGTTTGATGATATGGTTGTTGGCATGAACTTGGCGTTTACAGGTGCGATAAAAGATGATATCTATGATATCGTTGAAGTTGCGGCAGCGCTTTTTGAAAGGCTGTCAAAAATATATCCAAATAATCTTACTCAAAGATACAAACTTACTGATATTGAGAATAAGACAGGTCTACAGTTGCTTGAAATGGCAGGCAAAAAAAGAGGGTGTCTTATATCAGGTGGAGAAATTGATCTATATAGAATCGCAGCTATTGCACTTGATGAGTTCAGAGGTGGTAAGATCGGAAGAATGTCCCTTGAAAGATATAATGATGTGCGAGAGATTGAGATAGAAAAAGATATAGAAAAAGAGATAGAAAAGGAAGATGAACATGGCTGAAAAAATAAGGATAAAGGATATTGAAGAGAGTATCAGAGAACTTGATGCTTATGCGGCTCTCGATAAGCTCATTTTTTATAGAGAACAATATGGTTTATTGCTTGAAAAGCTATTCATGAAATATGAAAAAAAGAAGCAGGCATTAGATAAGGAACGTGAGCGCTTAGAAAAAATGTGTGCTTATGAGAATGATGCTTATAAAAATGGTGTTAAGTTCGTAGCGGGTATAGATGAAGCAGGACGTGGACCTTTAGCTGGACCTGTTGTTGCTGCAGCTGTAATACTTCCACAAAATTTGATTATTGAAGGTCTTAACGACTCAAAAAAGCTCTCAGCAAAAAAGAGGGATGAACTATTTGATGTTATTTTAGAGAAAGCTGTAGCATTTGGAATAGGAATAGCTGATGAGAAATGCATAGATGAAGTAAATATTTTGAATGCGACAATGAAAGCTATGAAAACAGCCGTTGATAAGTTGACGCCTCAGCCAGAGCTATTGCTTATTGATGCTGTGAAGCTCAAAGAAGTACCGATTAATCAGGTTTCTATTATAAAAGGAGATGCTTTAAGTGTTTCAATCGCTGCAGCATCAATACTTGCTAAGGTCACTCGTGACAGGATGATAGAAGATATGGATAAAAAATATCCAATGTATGGTTTTGCAAAGCACAAAGGCTATGGAACAGAAGAACACATAGAAGCTATAAAGAAATTTGGAATTTGTCCGATACATAGAGTAAGCTTTACTAAAAATTTTACCGGATAGGTGAATTATGAGAGTTGTTGATGCAGGTGTTGGACAAAATGCGAAACTGCCTGAGATTTCTGAGGTCTTAGGTAAGCTTGGCGTTGGAGATGTATTGAGAGCAAGGGTTCTTGATTCATCATCAAGTGAAGTTGTGCTTAAACTGTCTGACGGTTCGGTAATTAAGGCAACATCAATGATACCATTAGATATTCAAAAAGGTCAGTTGGTCGAGTTTTTAGTCAAAAACAAAAACGAGAACCAGCTTTTTATTGAAACAATAAAGGGAAGTAGGGTTGATGGAGCGGATTCTAAAAATCTTGAACAATTAAAAGCCCAGCTCCTGTCAATTGATATAAAGCCAGATGAAGATAGTATTGAAGTAGCAAAAGCTCTGAAATCAAACAACCTTTCAATAAGCAGTGAAAATATAAAGACAATGCTTGATTCAATAAAAGCATTTAATGGATTGACAGCATCAAAAGCTGCGTTCTTAGCATCTAATGGATTGATTCCCGAAGAGAAAAATATAAGCTCATTAAATGCTTTGCTTGACAACAATCAAAAGATTGGAAAGAGCATGGAAGGTTTAAAAAGCCTTATTCTCGGGATAGAAGACGAAAATGCAAGCAAGGTTATTGAAGAAAAGTTTTCAAAGCTAGAAAAACTGTTGAAGACAGATTCTTTAGGCAGTTTATCCGATTCAAAAAATACAAAAATGCTTGAATTGGCTACAAGATTGATTAATGAAAATATTAACAAATCAAATGACGAACAATCTAAAAATCTTTACAAATCAATTCTTAACAACGGACTCGATGAGTTTGTAAATATTGCAGATGATAGTCTTACAGGTAATATTGAAAAGAATATACCTGACAAGCTGATTAATTTTATAAACAAAAAGCTTTCAACAGAAAATACCAACAATAAGAATATTTCTGACAATACAAGTGATATAAATAATTCGAATAATCCAAATTCCCAAAATACAAACAATCCAAAGTTATTAAATAGTATCAATAATTCAAATTTAAGCAAAATTAGTTCTGACAACATAAAGGACTTAAGTAATTTATTTAAAAATTCAACAAATGAGCAAATTGTATCAGATTTAAAAAACATACTTAATGAAATAAAACAGTCAAGAAATATTCCAAATTCACAAATTAATGAGGATAATAAAATTAATACGGATAAAAGCGTTAATAGGGTATTTGATAAACTTTTCATCGAAATAGACTCATTAAAGCAAAAGAATGAAATAGATATAAAAAGCTTATATAAAGAAATAAATAAAACGCTTGATATGATTAAGGAAGCTGTCAGTCAAACAGATATTCCGATGAAAGATCAAATATTTAATAAAACTGATAATATTTCTAATAATATTAGATTTATGGCTGAATTAAACAACCACAGCACATATCTTCAAATACCTTTAAAAATTGCAAACCAAAATACCAATTGTGAGCTTTATGTATTAAAAAAGGGTACGAAAAGGAAGAAAATTGATGCTGACAATGTTACTGCATATATATCTCTTGATACAAGTAATATTGGAAAGGTTGACTCACTTATAAGTATTAAAAACAAAAACATTAGTATTAATATGAGATTAATGTCAGAGGAAGTACGAAACTTTGTAAAGGAAAACCATGACGAACTGTATTTGAGATTACAGGAGCTCAATTATAAGCTTGTTGACTTAAAATGCAGAGTGTCTGAGGAAAACATAGACATTGTAAATGTTAATGAGGTACTGAAAAAGGAAATACAAATAAACTCTATAGATATCCAACTGTAAATGATAATGTATTTAATGTAATATAGACCTAAAAAACTAGGAGTTAATTTTATGAAAAAAGAGAATACAAAAAAAATCAAAGAAGTAGCAGCATTGCAGTATACACCTGGTGAATCCTCTGCGCCTAAAATAGTTGCACTTGCAAAGGGAGAGATTGCAGAAAAAGTAATTGAGAAGGCAAAAGAAAATGATATTCCCATCTATGAGAATGCTCAGCTTGCACAAACTCTTAATTTACTTAATATCGGTGATGAAATCCCACCTGAACTTTACGAAGTGGTAGCCGAGATTCTTGTCTTTGTGAGTAGTATTGATAGTAGGTATGGTGAAAAGTATGGAAAACGTTGAAAACAAAAACAATAAAAGCCAAAACAATAAAAGAAGAGTTGGAACTGATAATGAAAAAATTGCAGCTTCTCATCTTGTTTCCTGCGGATATAGTATTATTGAAGTTAACTATAGATACGGAAAGTATGGTGAGATAGATATTATTGCCCGGGAAAACGGCTACCTTTGTTTCGTTGAGGTGAAATCCAGAAGTAGCTATTTGTTTGGTTCGCCAGCAGAAGCAGTCAACAGAAAAAAGCAGGATACAATAAAGAAAATTGCATATATTTACATAAAGCAACATAAATTACACAATGAAAGTATAAGATTCGACATAGTAGAATTGATATTTGACAAAAAAGACCTTTCACCCAAAGAAATCAACATTATAAAAAATGCTTTTTAAATAAATCATTTCTTTATAAAATTGAGCTTAAGAAACAATTAAATTTAGTCGATAAAAAGAATGTATAATATATATTGAATGTAAAATCGAACCAAGATCAGAATTAATACACATAAAAATACCTGTAAAAGAGGTGAGCAGGGATTGAGTTCCAATAATGATATTTTTATTGATGATGAATATATGAATTTTTTTGATGAGTCAGCCGAAAACTGTATTCCTTGTAGCGATGGGAAAAGGTGGAAGGTATTAATTGTTGATGATGATTCTGAAGTACATACCGTAACAAAGCTAGTTCTCGGTGATTTTGTATTTAATAATTCAAAGCTTGATTTCATAAGTGCATATTCGAGCAAAGAGGCCAAGGAATTAATGAAGACCCATAATGATATTGCAATAATCCTTCTAGATGTGGTTATGGAGGAAGAGGACTCAGGTCTTAAGCTTGTCAAGTTTATTCGTGAAGAAATGCATAACTATGAAGCACGAATAATTTTAAGGACTGGTCAGCCAGGACAAGCTCCTGAAAAAAAGGTAATAATAGACTATGATATTAATGATTACAAGGAAAAAACCGAGTTGACTGCACAAAAGCTTTTTACAACAATTGTTGCTTCAATCAGAGCATATGATAGTATACATATGGCAAATCTGAACAAACTGGGTCTTGAAAAGGTTATAGAAGCTTCAGCATTTTTGTTTGAAGTTCAATCGATATCAAAACTTTCTTCTATTGTACTAGAACAAATAAATTCAATGCTATGCTTCTATAGGAAAGCAAAATTGCCAGAACAGTCAAGTGTTGTTGCTTTCAAAAGCTATGATGAATTTATTATTACAGCAGCTTCGGGGAATTTTGTTGATTATGTAAATAGTAATGTTAAAGAGGTGATTCCATCTAAAATATATGATCAAATAATCTCCAATAATAATGAAAAAAAGATTTTTATTCTTGAAAGTAGTATAGCAATGCATTTTAAAAGCGTAACAGAATTAGAGTATATTTTATATTTTGAAGGTGTTGTGAGTATTGAAGATTTTGATAAAAACATCTTGGAAATATTTAGCAATAACATATCAAATGCATTCGAAAACACTTCATTGAATCTAAAGTTGCAGGATACTCAAAAGGAGATAATATTTACGCTTGGTGAAATTGCAGAAGCTAGATCTAAAGAGACTGGAAATCATGTAAAAAGGGTTGCTGAGTTCTCTAAATTGCTTGCATTAAAATACGGTGTATCAGAAAAAGAAGCAGAAATAATATCTTTAGCCTCTGCAATGCATGATATAGGCAAACTAGGAGTTCCTTCAAGTATACTAAATAAGCCAGCAAAACTAACTGCGGAAGAGTTTGAAATTATTAAAACACATTCAGAAATAGGATATGAAATGTTAAAGGCATCAAATAAGGAAATAATAAGAATTGCTAGTATTATTGCACAACAACATCATGAAAAATACAACGGAACAGGGTATCCAAATGGGTTAAAGGGTGAAGAAATACACATTTATGGAAGAATAACTGCTATTGCAGATGTTTTTGATGCTTTAAGCTCAATCAGGGTATATAAATCCGCCTGGGATCTAGAAAAAATATTTGAGTACTTTAGAGCACAGAGAGGCGAGCATTTTGATCCTAATCTAATAGATCTATTTTTTGAACATGTAGATGAATTCATTGCTATCAAAGATTCTTTTAAAGATGCATAAAAGGTCTGAGGGAGATAGGAGTCAGGAGACAAAATGAATAAAAGAACAAGGAATTTATAAAAGAAGCGATTATATAAGCTTCTTTTTTAAATGTCTAATTTGTTTTGATTAAGTCTTTTATTGATAAACTCTAGGTAAATTGATTTAAAAAGCGCCATGAAAGGTACTGAAATAAACATGCCGAACACTCCGTAAATGGCACCGCCAATAGTGATAGCAACCATTATTAGTATTGGGCTTAGGCCAACCTTATCACCAATAATTTTAGGAGATATTACGGTTCCATCAACCTGTCCTAAAACAAGTAAAAATACTAATAACCAAATAGCTTTAATAGGACTTATAAATAATGTAATTAAAACAGCTGGAACAATACCTATCAATGTTCCAAAGTAAGGGATAAGGTTAAATACTCCAACTATAATGCTTATAAGAAATGGATATGGTATATTGAAAATAAGAGAGAAAGCAAGGCATATCAACGATATAATAAATGCAACTATGATTTTTCCAACAATATATCTAGAAAAAATACTATTCGCATTTTGTCCAAAAGAAATTATTGAGGTAGCTTTTTCCTTTTTTAAAAATACAACAATTGATTTTTTGAGAATGCTTATTATTGATTCTTTCTCGTATAGAAGATAAATGGAAATTGTTATTCCCAAAATCAGTTTAATTATTGTAGATGTTATGTTCATTATGTTGGTGAAAACATAATTCATCAACAATACTAAAAGATTTTGAGATTGCTTTATAATATTTTCCATATTATCTTTTAAATAATTACCAATATTAAACTGATTGTCGATAAACTCAAATTGAGATATTTTGGTTTCTGCCCAAATAGTGGTTTCTTTTACATAGTACGAAAAATTCTTGTTGAGTTGATTAACACTATCTAAGATAATTGGGGCAAGAATCATAACAGCAAAAACAATTAGACCAGAAAAAAGGGTATAAATAATTAAAATACTTAGCCCTCGTCGAATTTTTGTTTTTTTTTCTAAAAAAACCATTAAAGGATTAAGTATATATGCAATTGCAAATGCCCAAAATAGATAACTCATAACAGAAAAAAAAGATTTAATCCCATTAAAAAAGTATTCTATATTATCAATAAATTTATAAAATAGTATTGCGATAACAATAATAGGTACGTACTTCCAATAAGGTATCTTACGATATTTAAATTGCATTCTTTTCTCCCTTTGGATATAGACGTTAATTGATATTTATGTGATACTGAAATTATATTGAGATTATAACATATTAAAATAAAAACTTAAAGAGTAAGGAGAGATTTTATGATTATTTTAGATGCGCATTGCGATACAATAACAAAAATAATGGAAACTGGCGAAGGTCTTAAAAGTAACAAGTGTCATCTTGATATTGAAAGAATGAAACTTGCTGGTAACTATGTTCAATTCTTTGCAGCTTTTATTGATCCTAGCTATTGTCAAGCATATTCTCTAAAGCGGGCTATACAAATAATTGACAGGTTTTATGAGGAAATAAATAAAAACAGTGATGAAATAATGCTTTGTCTAAATCATAATGATATAATTGAGGCCGTTAAAAACAAGAAAATAGGAGCAATTCTCTCAATTGAAGGAGGAGAGGCTCTGCAAGGAGAGCTTTCTTCTTTAAGGATGTTTTATAAGCTTGGGGTAAGGAGCATTTGCCTCACGTGGAACCATAGAAATGAAATAGCTGACGGAGTATCTGATAGAGATTCTGGGGGAGGACTAACCCCTTATGGAAAGAAACTAATCTCAGAAATGAATAGGATCGGAATGATGATAGATCTTTCACACATATCGGAAAGAGGTTTTTGGGATGTAATGGATATAACAAAAAAGCCTGTGATTGTTTCACATTCAAATGCAAAATCATTATGCAGCCATGTACGAAATCTAAATGATGAGCAAATAAAAGCTGTTAAACAGAATGGGGGAGTAATCGGAATCAACTTCTATTCAGATTTTTTAAGTAATAACAATACTGCCAATATTGATGATATTATTTCGCATATTGAGTATATCGTTTCCCTTATTGGTTATGAAAATGTTGGCTTCGGAAGTGACTTTGACGGTGTTGAGTCATTGCCAGAAGGAATAAATGGTGTTGAAGATATGTATAAAATAATTGATGGTCTAAAAAAGCTAAACTATACTCAGGAAGCAATTGAATGCATAGCTGGAGGTAATTTTTTAAGGGTTATGGGGGTGCTACATGAGAATAACATTTTCTTTTAACATTATTCCTCCTATTATATCGGCTTTTTTATCCCTTGCAATGATTTTGTACTTTTTGGTTTTTGGTAAAAAATCAAAGCTTTTATTAGGCTATATATGGTGTCAGGTGATGGTTTTCATATGGTCTTTCGGACAGGTATTGGAGGAAATGTCCCATGACTATGAAATTAAATGGTTTTTTATTCGTGTTGAATATTTTTCAATCTGTTTTATAGGCTTAAGCTGGATAATTTTTTGCTTTTTATTTACGGGTAACAGAAAGTTTCTGAAAAAGAAATTTGTTATTCCGTTGGCATTGTTATCTGTGTTTAATTATATGGTTGTTCTGACAAATGAGAGGCATCAACTTTTTAAGATGATGAATGATTTAAGGAGCAGGGAACTGTTTTTCTGGATTATTGTCATTATTACTTATGTTTACGTTGTTTTAGGAGTAATTGTTCTTGTAAAGTATTTCATAAATCAATTAGGAAACACTAGAAAGCTGATAATAATGCTTATTATTGCTGTTTTAATACCTGCTACATCAAATTTTCTCTATATATCAAACGTACTTGGACTCAAATATGATATTACTTCCACAAGCTTTTCACTTGCACTGCTAATGCTTGCTGTAGCCACGTTCAAGTACAGTTTTCTTGATGTGATGCCAATTGCAAGGAAAAAAATTATAGAAAACATGACGGATTCGGTCGTAGTTGTAAATCGGGCAAACAGGATAATTGACTGGAACAGTTCATTTGCCATTAATTTTTTTAAGGACAGGCAGCTTGTCAACAGCTCCAATATAGAAGTATTAATTGAGCGGTTTAAGGAATTGTCGGCGGATAGGCTAAATGAAGGTTTCATAAACATGATTAAGAATAATAAATGTTCTAATGCATCGGGTGAGCTGACATTGGAAGGAGATCCAAGAAGGACTTTTAATGTTACTGTGCAGCCTTTAACCGATAAAAGTGGACAAATACTTGCACGGATATTTACTTTAAATGATATTACTGAATATAAAAACCTCATGAATGAATTGAATGATAAGAATCATGAATTAGTGGCCATGAATGATGAGCTGTCAAAGTATGCACAGACTGTTGAGGAACTTGCTGTGGCAAGAGAAAGAAATAGGATTGCCCATGATGTACATGACACTTTAGGACACACTATGACTCTTTTGATATCTATTCTCGAAGTGGCAAATATTACATGTAGGTCTGATACTGAAACAACAGGAGAGAAAATCAAGGAAGCTGTAAAGACCACGAGGGAAGGTCTTAAGGAGTTGAGAAGATCAATTACAGGTCTGATGCCTGAAAAGCTTTCTTCAAACAGTCTGATTACATCATTAAAAAATATGTTTGCTGACTACAGGTTGTCAGGAGTTGATATAGATTTTAATGTAGAGGGCAAAGAACCTTCAAATATAAGCGATTATTCAGATGCTCTATACAGGTTGTGCCAAGAAGCCCTGACTAACTCAGTAAGGCACGGGAAAGCAAAACATGTTAATATTATGATGCGCTTTGATGACGCAGCTATAAAGATTTTTATCTTTGATGATGGTGTCGGGTGCAAGAATATTAACAAGGGATTTGGACTTACAGGAATGGAAGAGAGGCTTAAGAAATTTGGTGGTACAATAGTGTATGGTTCGGATGGCGAAAGTGGATTTAATATAAGGGTTGAGATACCAATTATAGAAACTGGAGTTGATTATTAATGATAAGGGTTATGCTTGTTGATGATCAGACAATGCTAAGGCAGGGTCTTAAATTTATTATTGAGCAGGATAGTAATATTGAAGTTGTAGGATTGGCGGGTAATGGGAAAGAGGCATTCAAACTATGCGGAGAGCTTTCGCCTGATGTGGTGCTCATGGACATAATGATGCCAGAATGTGATGGTGTTGAGGGTACAAGATTGATAAAGTCAAAGTATCCAAATATAAAAGTCATAATTTTGACTACTTTTAACGATGACGAAAATATTAAAAGTGCATTAAAAAATGGTGCAGCAGGCTATATATTAAAAGATTTAGATCCAGATGACCTGATATTGGCCATAAAGAGTGTAGCAAAAGGAATGAACATAATGCACAGCGACGTTTTTGATTCGGTTGTGAAAAGTGTAAATGAAGAGGAAGTTATTTCACAAAAGACAGAATCATCTGTTCATCTGACTGAGAGGGAAATAAGTGTAATTAAGCTTATTGTGGATGGTAGAAGCAATAAAGAGATTGCCGCAATTATTTTTATTACTGAGGGAAGCGTAAAAAATGTAGTTACAGGCATTCTTGAGAAGACAGGACTAAAGGATCGCACTCAATTGGCGGTGTATGCTGTCAAAAACCACCTGGTATAGGTGTTGCTTGCAATTCTTAAGACATGACTTTAGTCATATATAATACCACTACCAAGCAGCAATGCTTCGCGGGTAAACGTGGTGGGGTTTTCAAGGATTAATTCCTAAAAAAGTTTGTTTTTAAACAAACTTTTTTTGAGGAATTATATAAAAAACACATGACTTTCGGATGTCGGGTATGTGACTGTGGCTATCTACAAAGCCTCATCTGCCCAGGGTATAATGAAAATGAAGTTATCCCATAACTATTTTGAAAGGATGTTTTTTTATGAAAGAATTGTTTAAGCGACACTGGATAACATTGTTGGGAGCTGTTTTTACGTTTTTGGCTTTTTCATACCTCTTCAAGTTTGCAGTGGATAAAGGCTGGATTTCAGATCAATTAAAGGTTACAATTGGACTGATTGCTGGCTCAGGTTTTATTATAGGTGGAGTATCGGTTCAGCAAAGAGCAAAAAGTTCAGTGAACGAAATACTTACAGGTTTAGGAGTTGCACTTTTATATACAACCTGTGCTTTTGCAGGCGTATACTTTTCGATGTGGAAGCCTATGACAGTTTTCTTATGCATGGTAGCAGTAACTTTAGCAACTAGTGTATATTCTTTCAAATTCAACTTAAGAATGCTTATGAACCTTGCGTGTATTGGTGGCCTCATTGCACCTCTGGTAATGCGCTCTGGAGAACATATATTTACATTATTCCTTTATCTTTTGGTAATAAACTCAGCAGCTTTTTTTGTAAGCGTATATAAAAGATGGATAGAGTTAAGGATAATACCGTTTATTGGTACGTGGGTACTCTTTACAGTTTATTATGTTCACTTCCAGCCTGATAACTGGTTATTACCATTTAGATATTCACTTGCCGCTTTTATTTTCTACATAATTGGTTTTATAGTATCATCCTCGCTTGAAGAGAAGAATTTTAGTGGACTCAATCTATATCTTGGAATATTAAACGGAGTAATATATGGTATCTGGTCTCTAGTAATAATGAATGACGTAGCGCCTTATTCACTAGTTCTAGGTGGAATAGGTATAGTCTACATCGGAGCTTCACTTGCAGTTTATAATGTTGTTAAAAAGTTTTCTGTCCCCGTTGCAACAAAATTCTTTGCAGGCTTGCTTTTACTACTTATATCATGCAATGATATAGGAAACGGTCTTGATATAAAGCCTATGATTTCAGTATATATCTGGATAACGGTTGCAATAGGAGCGCTTATCGTAGCACAAATAAAAAACATAGATTACTTAAGAGTTGTTGCAATTGCTATATGGATACTTACAGGATTATACTGGTATACAACAACATGGAACACACCTCTTGGAATTTGGTTTGGTAAATTTATACCTATTTTAAACTTCTCTGGAATGGCATGGGTTCTTCTTGCAGCGTTTGGGTTCTATGTTTCACTCAAAGTAAAGTTTAGTATGATTAAGAAAAAAGATGACAACGATAATGCTAACTATTATTTATCAAATTTATTCTCAATATTAAGTCATTTGGTAGTAGGCGGACTTCTTACCTTCCAGATTGATAATCTCTGGGATTTCTATAAAATCAGTTTTATTGACCTTGGATTAACTTATTCAATAACCTGGGGAATATATGCGCTATTGATATTCCTTTGGGGGGCATACAGTAAACAGTCATTGTTCAGGTGGTTTGGTTCGGCGGTTTTGGTAATAGTAGCTATAAAAACCATCTTCCACGATCTTTCAGGATCTGAGACCATAGCAAAAGTATTTGTGTTGTTCATACTTGGAGTAATAACCTTTGCAATTTCATTTATAAATAATAAGTGGAAAGTAAAGAAGGTAGAGGTAAATAAAGAGGCAAGTGGAGTAGTAAATAGAGAAATAAATATTGAATTAAATGAAGAGATGGATAATATAAATGTAAATGAAGATGTTCAATCTAACCAATCGGTAAGCTTCTATAAAAATGTATAAGGGTAATTCCATTAATCAAAATCTCAGGGGCATTGAGCCCCTGAGATTTTTGGATCATTATAATACCAATGTATTTGATTGATAAGTCTTATTTGTTTTACGATCAATCAGCTTTATATAGACTGATTTAGGAGGTGTTGTACCTGTTTGTCTAGCAAACCAGATTCCGTTCATGTCTGATGCTTTTGAGAGCGCTACAAATCCGTATATATATGCATTAGTTTCGCCGTTATATATTTCAACAAAAGTACGTGAAGCAGAAGTATTGTTTCCTACCGCTGGTAATTCAGGTGAAGCAACAAACATTGAATCAGGATAGCTCTGGTAATTCGTAACTTCTAGGTTGAAGTATGTAAAACCATTTTCTACTTCTGTATTTTTTAATTTCAATACAGGATTTGGCAATTCCTCTGAAACCACGATGGTATTTGATTGATAAGTCTTATTTGTTTTACGGTCAATCAGCTTTATATAGACTGATTTAGGAGGTGTTGTACCTGTTTTGCTAGCAAACCAGATTTTGTTCAAATTAGATGCTTTTGAGAGAGAGACAAATCCGTAAATATATGCATTAGTCTCCCCGTTATATATTGCGACCTTTGTTCTTGATGCCGCAAACATCGAATTTGGAAAGCTCTTATAATTTGTCACCACAAGGTTAAAGTATGTAAAACCGTTCTTTTCTTCCTTATTCTTCAACTTCAATATAGGATTCGGCAAAGCAGCTACTTTCATTTCGGAAGCAGGTATCACACCTTTTGTTAATGCATCATTGGTAAGATTTAAGTCACCACTTGCCGATCCAAAAGCACTCTGAGGCAATATAATGGTTAATACTAATGCCACCAATAAAGTTAGACCTACAAATTTTCTCTTTAAATATCCAGATTTCATTTTAAAACCTCCTTTGATTTAGAATAATTTTACAATATCCCATTAGGGTTTGCATCTATAAGATTATCATTAAAATTATTTGGAAGCAAGTAGGTAAAATAATTTAATGTTACTATATAGTTTAAATATGTCATTAAATATATTAACATGTAAAACAAAACAAGACGCAATATGTATGAATACGAAAAATGGACATGAAAGCAGAATTATACGATAAGTTATATTATGAAATATGTCGATGTATATAGTATAATACAAAAAAATTTCTACACAGGGTATGATAAAATGAAAAAAAAGACATATATATCGATTCAACTATTTTTAGGAATTTATTTTATTATATATTTTATTTCGGCGATCTATCAATCCGATTTTTGGGGTAATATATTATCCCCTATCGGTTCTTTTGTTGCGTCGATCATTCTGTTTGCAGTTTTTCTTAGGGCAAGGAATACTAGATTACACTGGCTGTGTGTAAGTTTTGCCTGTGTTTTCTGGACTTTAGCAGATATTCTTTGGGCCATATATGATCTAGTGCTTGGAATGGATCCTGAAGAAATTGACTTAATTACATATCTTTATATGCTCCCAAATATTTTTCTAGCAATAGCAGCAGGTATTTTTTTTATATCCCAATCGCATAAATGGAATAAAGTGCAGTTAATTCTGGATGTTTTAGCTATTACCTCTTCAGGTATTACGCTTTTCTGGATTCTCCTTTTACATAAACAGTTTGAAATGCTTTTTTCAATAAGTACAGTTAGCTTTACATCATTCATATCAATCATTTGTGATTTTTTTACAGGTTGTTGTGTAGTTATCTGGTTTAATTCCAACCGTAATGGTAGAATTGCAAACAGCGTCCGTTTTGTCGTATCTGGAGCTTTTCTTTTTATCTGTTCAGACTTATACTATTTTCATCAGGTCTTTCGAGATGAATATATTCCCAACTCAATCTTAGATTCAGCCTATATGGCTTCTTTTCTACTCATTGCTTGCGGTGGATTGATGAATATATTTTTCAAAGAAAACACATATAATTCGCCTAGTAATATTAAGCACCATAACACAGGTGCCAGCCGTAAAAGCCTAATAATCCTTTCAATACCGATAATGCTGATTTTAATAAATAATTATGGGTTTAAAGAAGTACTTATTTTTGGCTCGATCATAGTAGTTTATCAGATCCTTAGTAATTATGTTCAATACACAATTAAAAATGAACAATTATTGAACAAGGAGAAGGAGTTAAACTCATTACTTGAAGAAAAAATAGCTGAACATACAAAAGATTTGCTAGATGCTAACAATAATCTTAAAACACTTATACAGCAAGATCAAATAACAGGACTTTTTAATAGACGATTTTTTGTTAATTCATTGGATAAGATGTTAAAAGAAATTAAATCCGATGAATCAGTTTTTATAATATTTATGGATATGGACAGGTTTAAATCAATAAATGATTCTTATGGTCATGAAATTGGTGATAGTGTTTTGATGGAAATTGGTCGTAGGCTTGAACGATTGAATACTCATAATGGTTTACTTGCAAGGCTAGGTGGAGATGAATTTGGTATAGCCTATCGCGGTCAGTTTCAACACTCTGAAATTGAAAAAATAGTATCACAAATTATTAAATGCTGTAATAAACCCATTAATATAAATAACTATGAGTTCAACATTACTCTAAGTATAGGTATAACACAATATCCTAAGGATGCAAATGAACGAAGTTCTCTTATGAAAAATGCAGATATAGCCATGTATAACTCAAAATCTCAAGATTATAACCAATACACGTTTTTCAATTCTGAATTAGACAATAAAATCCGAAGAAAGAACGAAATTGAGCTTCTATTAAAAAATGCAGACTTTGATAAAGAGTTTGAATTGTATTACCAGCCACAAATAAAAATTCCTGAGGAAAATTTGATCGGTGTTGAAGCGCTTCTGAGATGGAAAGTCATGGATAACGGTAATGTGTCATATATATCTCCAACTGAGTTTATACCTATAGCTGAAGAAATTGGCATTATTGTCCCCCTTGGAGAATGGATAATTAGACAAGCTGCAGCACAAATTTCTAAGTGGAATAAGCTTTATAATTCTGACTTAAAGATAGGTATTAATATATCACCGAAGCAATTGGACACGCCCAACTTTATAGATTATGTATTATCAATTATTGAAACATACTCTCTAAAGCCCTCATGGTTGGATATGGAAATTACTGAAAGCATAGCAATGAAAGGAGAATCTACCGTCCAAAATATTTTTTCTACACTAGCAAATCTTGGAATATCAATATCAATTGATGATTTTGGTACTGGCTATTCATCGCTTAGTTATTTAAAAAAATTTTCCTTTAATAAGCTTAAAATAGCTAAGCCATTAGTTGATAATATTTCTATTGACAGCAGCGAAGCTCAAATTATTAAAGCTATTGTCATGATGGCAAAAACCCTTGGAATTAAGACAATTGCAGAAGGCGTAGAATTAGAAGAACAGCTGAAGCTGCTAATTGAACTTCAATGTGATGAGATACAGGGCTATATATTCGGTCAACCTCTTCCAGCTTCAGAATTTGAAAGGAAACATTTGATTTGAAATTATATACTATATATATCAGAAAACTCAATCTTTGTTCTTTCAACGCGATTGTTAATTGTATTATTTATCAACTTATCTAGATTTTCTTCATTTTTATATTCCAATTTCTTTACGGGGAGACTTATAATGAATTTTGTTCCTGATCCATATTTGCTCTCCACTCGGATAGTACCTCCGTGCATTTCTACCAAAGATTTGACAATTGATAATCCAATTCCACTTCCTTCAGTTTTTCTAGTAAATGAAGAATCTACCCTTCTAAATCTATCAAATATTATATCCAATTTATCCTTCTCTATGCCTATACCAGTGTCTTCAACAGTGATTGTTACGTATTCCGCACCATCAGTAATGTTTACGAAGATACTTCCTCCTATATCAGTATATTTTATAGAATTAGACAAAAGATTATAAAGTATTCTTTCGATTTTATCGAAATCACATGCAATTATTCTTTCCTCTACGTCCGTGTCGAATATTAATGCTAAATTATTGTTGTGTATATAATCGGACACGGATTGGATAATTTCTTCTACTAAAGAGACAATATTACAATTAGACATATTCAGTTCGAAAATTTTTGAATCAAATTTGGTAACATCAATAAGGTTATTGATTAATTTCAGTAATCTAAAGCAATTTTGTTTTTCAATATTAATACTATTAATAATTTTTTTTCTATCTATCGATTTTTCTTCATTTTGAAGCATCAATTCATGAATCTGAATAACACTTAGAATAATATTGAGTGGGGTTTTAAATTCATGGGATATGTTTGCGAAAAATTCCGTCCTTAACTTTTCCAGCTCGAGAGTTTCGTCTATTAACTGACGGTTTTTGTTTATGATTTCCTGTTGTTCAATTTTTTCAGTAATATCATCATACATTATTGCTGTTTGATGTTGTGATAGCTTAAATATGTAGAAATTATCTCTCCAGCCATTTGAATTAATGTTTGAACTCTTTACCATATGAAAATGTTGAGGAATACCTGTTTCCCATACTTGTTTCAGAATTTTTAAAAAGTTGATTTGCGCAGCAGGAAAACATTCTTTTAAATCCTTGCCTATAAAATCAACTTTATTTATTTTTTCGATACACTCTGTGGCTTTATTTAAATCCTCAATAATAAATGTATTGCCTTCATCTTTTACATTAAAGATAATCCCTGCACTTATCATGTTGTTAAACAGCTCAATATACTTTGCCCTGGAAATTTGCAGTTCCTCTGCTCTTATTCTTACCTTTGCTTCAAGTTGGTTATTCATATCTAAAATTTCTGACTCCACTTTTTTTCGTTTCTTGATATTTATAAAAAGTAATATGATAAGAACCATTAAGAAAACAAAAACAGACACAACAGATATTACTAAAGTTCTATACGTTTCAAAGAAGCTCGGATTCTTAAACATCAATTTTGTTCCATAGGGGAGAAGTGATTCATCAATGCCAAATCGCTTAAGTGTTCGATAGTTATAGATAGGTACATATTTTGAAGGAAGAGCAACTCCTCCTACAATATTGTAATTACCCTTCAATGCTTCCAAAGCATACTTACCAGCTTGCTTGCCCTCATCCTGAAAACTGACCATCGAACCACCAATACTTTCGGTATTTGACATTTGTTCATACAATGTAAAAATTGGAACGCTTGATTTTTTTGATAAATCAAATGCTACTTTATACGGAATATATTGATTCTTATCAATGTCCTCAAAGTATGTTAGGAAAAGAATAATAGTATTTGGAAGAGGAGAGGAAACTTTATTTTTTATTTGCTCATAAGAAAGCTCTGTTAAAAATTGTGTGTCCATATGACCATAATTTTTCGAAAGTTCTGATTTTATCTTTTTTTCAGACACAACTTCCGAATATGAACTGCCATTTACAACAAGGATCGTTTTGGTATCAGGAAGCATAAGCATTGCTTGGTCAATTGTACCTTTTAGATCATAAGCACTTGTTAAAAATAGAGTGTTTCTTGTTTTATAATCGTTAATATTTATTTTACTGGCGGTAATTGAAATAAGAGGTGCGTTTTTAAAGAGGTCTTTGCCCTCCTTATTGAAAAAAAACAGAGCAAAGCTATCAATTGTAATTATCAAGTCTATTTTCGTGTTTTCATATTTATTTTTAAGAAAATCTCTGTATTGTAATAGAAATGGGGGACTGCCGTTCCTCTGTTTATCCATATACTCTACGTTGATATTTAAAGGATATATCCCACCATCTTCTAATGTTTGATACAAGGCAGAACTAATAAGTTCATTCCCAGGGAGGTGTTGGTTTGATGAAAACACAACTAATACATTTTTCTGCGTAATATCGGGAGTATTGCTTTTTTCAGAGTAAACAAATAAGGACTCAGAAAGCAGAATAAGTATAATCAGGCTTACTAGCCAAATAATCTTCTTGTTTTTGAAGAAATTTTGTATTAGTTTGTTAACTATAGTCAAAAAATGTTCCTCCCAAAATAATATGTTATTTTGCTTTATTTGTTTACTTAATTAAACGTCAATTAATATATTAACACAAAATATCCAATATTGAAAAAACAATCCATCGACAAAATTCTACATTTTTTATGGCTCATAATTGATGTAAGAATAAAAATATAGGTTTTCAATATTTTGAAATCGCCAGTTGACCAGTTATTTTTTTGGAATTACATAACTTAGATAAATTTAGAATATAGAAAAAGCCAGCTGTTATCTAATAATGTATAACAGCTGGCTTTGTTTTGAATCAAATTTAACAGTGCATAGGAAATGCAGCAATTGAGTATTATCTGACTGCTATTGAGCCAGATAGTATACTTTCAGAAAAACATGGTGGCTCTGGCTGTGGATTAAGGCCGACCAAAGTACCTGGGTTTATATACTTGCTTAACTGGCAATGTGCTGGTGGTTCTGGTTGGGGATTAAAAGCAAATGCACTTGCCACATTGGCGAATATAACAGCAGCTGATATTGAAATCACTAGTAAGCTTTTCTTCATCATTATCTCCTCCTTTTAAGTAGTAAAGTGTTAGTTACTTTCAGTATTTTATCATAAAAACAGTATTGAAAAAAGTGCTGTGACAAGTTACCAAATATCTTTACAAGTTAAAATAATTATGCTAGAATAGAGTGCGTCGTCGGGGTGTAGCTCAGTTTGGCTAGAGTGCTTGCTTGGGGTGCAAGAGGTCGCCTGTTCAAGTCAGGTCACTCCGACCACTTATTTCAAAGGGTTTTCGATTTTAATGTTATTAGATTTTATGCTCTGAGGACCAATTGAGGACCAATAAGGATAAACTAAGTCTTGAAAAGAATATACAAGGTATTAATCAAAAAATGTATACTTTTGCGATAACCGCTTATTTAAAGGTGTAATGTTAAATGGTACTATAGAAGTGCTTGAAGAAATTTAAGGTACAACATCTATCCTGACCTGATAGAAGGGTTGCCCACAAGCCACACAGACACTACTGTTGCTAATATGTTTAATTAGTTAAGTTAAGAGAATGGATGCTCCCATTACCCCTAATAATAGGCAAGAAAAGCAAAAACCTGCTTTTCTTGCCTACATTTATTAAATCAATAGCTTACAACCTATATTAATCAGCATCGCCACATAGAGTGAATTCTGAGAGCTGAACGGTTGAATCACTATAACAGGAATTAATTTTTAGCTTATAGTATTTAAAACTTTCAGTGTTATTAGTATTAAATCTATAATACTTTTTATCAACTGCTTCTAGTATAGTACTTCCTTTTTCAACTCTATCAATTTCAGTATTCCAGGAAGTCCCATCGTTTGAACCATATAAAGTCCAAGATTCTGGATTTCTGCCAGTATATGATGAAGTATCATCACCTGTAGCAATATAGTAGTATTTAACAGTGACGGGTTGCTTCATAGAAAATATAACGTAAGGTTTCGATTTTTCAGTGCAGTATTTTGTACTTAATTTGTTATCAAAAAGCTTCTCTGCACCGTGTGTACTTTTATCACCATCTGTAGCTTTAATAACTTTATCAAACGTATTCATTAAGGATGTGTCGTAAAAAGATATATCAGAGAGCTGAATAAAGGAATCATTTTTCGAAGTCATTTTAAATTTATAATATTTATAACTTTTCTTGTTATTTGTAGTATATCTGTATTTCTTGAGATCAGCAGCTTCCATTGTCCTGGTTGAATCTTCAACATTGTCTATTGTATACCATTTACTTCCGTCTTCTGATCCAGATAATTTCCAAGACTTTGGATCTAAAGACGTTTTGCCACAAGTTGTTATTGTATATGATTTAACTGTTACTGGCTGTTTCATAGAGAATTCTACACATGGTTTGGAGCTTTTGGTAGAATATTTTGTATCAATGTTGTTATCAAAAAGGTTAGCAGCATTATCATTATCATTATCATTTCCTGGAGTAGGATAAATTAAATAGTCCTTTAAGGGTACGTATGTTGATGTAAGAGTTGGGTATGTAGGATTTTCCAAACCATCTATATCTTCAACCAACCAATTGTCAGAATAATTTTTAAAGCCTGTAAATCTCCAACCGTTTTCATTTACATCCTTGGTGTATTTCTCCATCAACTGAAACATTGTGCAGCCGGTTATATTATTATTTGAGTTTCGCTAAAATGCACCCTTTGTCAAGGACAAAATGAGTTTTTGATTTCAATTCATAAATGACTATTACAGCGGTCGTTGAGCCACCTGTTCTGGACTTTGAGAACCCC
>Ga0209373_10000949_pt1 | contig 38984 bp, 33 predicted proteins | sample Higcelweek5metaG_FD_187173 | JGI IMG/M metagenome (GOLD analysis project Ga0209373, IMG submission 187173) | Freshwater pond sediment microbial communities from the University of Edinburgh, under environmental carbon perturbations - High... | ecosystem: Environmental > Aquatic > Freshwater >... | reverse complement strand
ACAATGATGTTCTCATATCCCCATGGACGAATAAAATATAGAATGGGTTTCGAGGCTTCCCTCAGTGTGAAATATTGCATATCTTCAACCACCCCAATAATTTCCATCTCGTTGTTCGGAGTGTATGCATTGTTCTGAACCACCAGTTTTTTCCCGATTGGATCAACAAGGTTCAGCGCTTTTACGGCCGATTCATTGATTACAACGCCCATCTGTTCATCGTATAAAACGTTTTTATCGAAATTCTTTCCTTGCAAAATTTTTGCACCAATGGCTGTAATAAAATCATGATCGACTGTGATTTGCCCAACATCAACTTTCGATTCATCCTTGAGGCCTGGCAACCAGACCGGAGTATAATTATTGATGCTTCCAGCCGGGGCATTTTGGGTTACACCTATCTTTTTAATTGTTGGAATAGCCGAAAGCTTTTCTTTGAACAACGCATAGCGCTGTTGCATATTCTGACCGTACGGATTATTTACGATCAGTTTGTTCTCCTGATCGAAACCGTTTTTTTCTTTTGTTATTAGGTGCAATTGTTTGTTAATGATAAAGGTCGATGAAATTAAAACAGTAGCTATAACCATTTGGAAAGTGATTAGCGCACCCCTTACGCTGCGATGCTGCTTCTGCTTGTTAAGGGTTAAAATAATCGATTGGTTTTTTATCATCTGACCGAGCTTAAACATTCGCATAAAAAAGATGGGATAAGCAACCGACAATATCAGGATGCCAAACAGCAGCACCCCACCAACAACAAACGATTTTAGATTTAGAATCAGGCTTTTACCGCTAAGGTGATTGATGCACGGTAAAAGTAAATAAACCAACAAAAACGAAATAATGAGCGATATGCACAAAAACACCAACGATTCGGTTACCTGTAACGATATAACCGACAGCTCTGATGCGCCATTGATCTTACGGATGCTGTTCTCCCTAACTTTGTGTTGATAGTTGGCAGTTAACAAATTAATGTAGTTGGCTATGGCAATTCCAATTATCAATAAGGCAATGGCCAAAAACCCATAAACCACCTTAATGTCGCCTTTAATGGCATTGTCCCATCGCGTACCGACCGAGCGTAAATGAATGTCGGCAAGTGGTTCGAGTACCATGTTGAATTCAATTTTCTGATCGGGTATGCCATTCCCTTGAGCAAAGAGGCGGGTGATTTGGCTTTCGATTTCCTGCAATTTTACTGTTGAAGGAACGATCATGTAATAGCTGAATGCCGATATGTACCATTTGGTTAGCAGGTCGTTGTTCATGGTTTGGTAGCTCGATATGGGAGCCAGAAAATTCATGGCAAAATGCGATTGTTCGGGAAGGTCTTTCACGACTGCTGTAACCGTGAAATCATGGTTGTCCCAGTTGATTGTTTTACCAAGCGGGTCAGCATCCCCAAAGTATTTTTGGGCTGTTTTCTGGCTAATTATTAAGTTGAAAGGATTGCTTAACGCATCCTTGGGGCTGCCAGCTAGAAATTCGAAATCGAAAATATCCAGAATTTCAGGGTCTCCCAAAAGGAACTTGTCGGCCACAAAAACTTGATTGTTGATGGTAATATTTCGCTCACCCATAAAGGTTTGTAACAGTGCAAACGTTTCAATACCAGTTGCTTTTTCCATTCCGTTGTACAACACAGCCGGGAAATTGCACGATATGTTGCTTTTGTCCTTCGATTGTATGTTTAGTCGGTATATCTGATCAAACTTTGAGAAGTGTTTATCGTAGGCCAACTCATCGGCTACAAACAGATAAATCATAATTCCACAGGTAATTGCAACAACGAAGTTGAGGAGAATGTATAAACTCGACTTTCCCTGTTTGAATATATTTCGTCCTATCAATTTTAAATTTTTCATAATTTGTACCCCCAACCCCCTAAAGAGGGCTTTTAGTGTCTGCATGTAAGCTATTATCATTCATTTTAAATCCTTAATCACAACTCAAATCTCCAAAATTGTTAGGACTCAGAACCCCCTTCAGGGGGCAGGGGGTGTCACTCATATCTGAGTGCTTCCACTGGGTTCCTTGTTGCTGCCCTCCAGCTTTGCCAGCTAACCGTTAGTAGTGCAATTCCCAGTGCCAGCAAACCTGCCAGCGCAAATATCCACCAGCTGAGTTCTACTTTGTAGGCAAAGCTTTCGAGCCATTTGTGCATGGCATACCAAGCGATGGGAGTTGCAATAATGAAGGCGATTGCTACCCACGTAACAAAGTCACGGTTCAGCATGATCATTACTTCGGAAATGCGTGCACCGTTTACTTTGCGAATTCCGATTTCTTTAATTTTTTGCTGAGCAATCAGCAACGACAAACCCAGTAAACCCATGCAACAGATAAACAGTGAAATGATCGTGAAAATGCTGAGCAGACGGGCTTGCAACAATTCGGTTTTGTATACATTGCGGTACAGGTTGCCCACTTCGTTATAAACAAACGGATACTCGGGGAAAAGCTTTCCCCAAACCGACTTCATATCGGCAAGGGCGGCATCGCGCATATTGGGTTTGTGGGCAACAACAAAATTGATGAGCCAAAGCCTGTCGCGCTTGAACAACACCAGCGGCCCAACTTTCTTTTTAAGGCTCGACAGGTGAAAATCGTTTACCACGCCAACAATTTTTCCTCTTGGAATTTCGATACCCGGCGAAGGTGAGATTAGCTTGAAATTTTTCCCGATAGCATCATTTGGGTTGTTGAAATTGAGGTACTTCAACGCTGTTTCGTTGAGGATGTATTCGCCCGATCCTTCCACATCGAGATTTTTTTCGTTGAAATTTTGGCCACCCAAAAAATGTAAATCGAAAAGAATGGCAAACGAATAGTCGCATGGGAATACTCCAATTCGTTCTTCTTGATCGCTATCGTTTTTTGTATGTCCTTCAAGTTCAAAAAGGAACATGTCGTTTGCCTCGCCTCCCGGTGGTTCCAACATGGCCGACACCGATTCGATGGTGTTGTGTTTAAGTAGTTCGGCTTTGAATAGTTCGAATTTTTGCTGCACGTTGGCATGTGCCGATTCGAAGCAAATGATGTTATTTTGCTGTACACCCATTGAATTATTGAGCGCAAAATTTGTTTGCCGCGAAATAATTATCACGGCAGCTATCAACGCAATGGCGAAGGTAAACTGTGTGATAACAATGCCTTTACTCACGAAAACGCTCTTTGTTTTTAAGAAATTTCGCCCCGGAATCATTTTCTCAAAGTGTTGTTTTAGTGCAGGTTGAATTCCTGCTAAAAGTGCAAAAAATACAAAGCCGATAAGGATGATTGCCTTGAGCTGCGTATTTCCGTGCAGTAAGTTTATGTTGTAATTGCTTACAATGAAATTGTTGACTGGTATTGATATGGCAAAAACCAAAACAATTGCAATGCCCGTAATTAGCAGACTTTCAAGTATAAAATAACCAAGGTTCATTTGTTTTGAAGATCCTAGTACCCGATTGACAGTCATAAATTTTAGGTTGAAACCTGCCATGCCAAGGTTTAAACTGGCCACATTGCTCATCGAAATAAGCAGTAAAATGATGGCTGCAATGGCCAAAACCATAATATTGGTGGTGTTGCCATTGGCTTCAATTTCGCGCAGCTTGTCCGATTTTAGGTGAATATCGGTGAGTTTTTGCAGGTAGGCTTTGGTTTCGATTTTTTCAATGGGTTGATTCGTTGATTTTGCTAAATATTCTGGATATGATGCACTTATCTTTAGAGGATTGGTATTTTTGTGCAGCAGCAAGTAAACGTACGACCATCCCGCAATAGTACCTTTCGCGGGTGTGGCAACCAATTCGGGGTGGAAGTGGCTTTTTTGCGGAAAATCTTTCATCACCCCTTTAATGGTGAAATCGATTTTTTCGCCATAAAACTGCCCGGACGGAATAGAAATCACTTGGCCAATGGGGTTTGCAGCTCCAAACACTTTTGATGCAAACGATTCTGTTACAACCATCGAGGCGGGTGCATTCAAAATTGTTTTTTTGTCACCAATCAGTAACTCGGTATCGAAAACCTCAAAGAATGTGCTGTCGCACTCAAATGATTGATCGACAGAGTAATATTTCTCATTAAAAAACATTACCCCGCCACGAATGGGTGCCAGTCTCACAAATCGTTCAATTTCCGGAAAATTTGCTGCCATGTCGGGAATGTGCTCTGCATTTGGGATACGTGCAAAATGATTTTCGTTCAGAAACTTAGGATCAGTGAGCGTGAGCCTGTAAATGCGTTCCGCTTTGGCATGAAAGCTATCGTAAGTCAATTCATTTTTCAAGAAAAGGGCAATAAAAAGGATGCCGCTCAAACCCAATGTCAGTCCCAATACTTTTATCAAATTTAGTAATGGCCGCTTCCGTATGTTCCGTATGACAAATTTTAGTAGCATTAATTAACCCCCCATCACCCCTAGATCCCCTGAAGGGGACTTTTGCAGCAGTGCATATTTGTTATCTTCCTTCATTTATATATTCATTTTCATTGCTCAAACCTCCAAGTCTGGTAGTAACCAGAACCCCCTTTAGGGGTTAGGGGAGGGTTGTACCTTCAGTGGGTTGGGGGGTGATTGGTTGTTTCATCACTCTCAACTCGTCCATCCATTAGTCTCACGATCCGTTTTCCGAATTTTGCAAACTCTTCGTTGTGTGTTACTTGTATAATGGTAATGCCTTCTTCGTTCAACTTCTGAAGTGTTTCCATAATCTGTTTTCCCTGATCGGAATGCAGGTTTCCGGTTGGTTCATCGGCAAGCAATAATTTTGGCTTACCCACAATGGCGCGCGCAATTCCTACCAACTGTTGTTGTCCACCAGATAATTGCGACGGGAACAAATCTTTCTTAGCCACCATGTTAAAGCGGTCGAGCATATCGGCTACCATGGCTTGACGGTCGCGGCTCTTTACTCCTTTGTAAATCAGAGGTGTTTCAATATTTTCGGCCACGGTCATTTCGTCAATCAAGTGAAAAGCCTGAAAAATGAAACCTACATAGTTGCGGTGGAATTCGGTTTTTTTCTTTTCATTTAGCTGATGTGCAGGCTGATCGAGAAAAAAATATTCGCCTTCATTAGGCTCGTCCAACATGCCAATGATGTTGAGCAAGGTGGATTTTCCGGCGCCACTGGGCCCCATAATAGATATAAATTCACCTTCTTTTATGGTCAGGTTTACATCTTTCAGTACAAATGTGCGCTGAAACTTGTTGTCGTAGTATTTGAAAACTTTTTTTAGTGCAATCATAATCGTTCATTTATTTTGATGTGGTTTTACAAGCACAATGCCAAGAAGTAAAAGTATTGATATTCAGTTGTTATTTCAAATATTTCACATTCAACTGTAAAAAAAATATACACTGGGTGTAAAATAAGTTGACGGCAATGAAATTAAGATTACCGTGAAATATTAAAATTAAAATTTATAATTTCACGGATAAATTACTATATTTGTCGTGAAAAATAAAGAGTTAGGTCATGATTTATCGAAGAATAATTGCAGACCTCAACGATTCGTTGAGTTTTTTCCCGGTTGTTTCCATTGTTGGACCACGGCAAGTGGGGAAAACAACCTTGGCCAAACAAATTATGGCTCAAGTAGATAAGCCTACACTTTATCTCGACTTGGAAATCCAGTCGGATTTGTTCAAACTGAACGATGCCGAATTGTTCCTTTCGCAACATGCAGATCATTTGGTTGTGATCGACGAAGTGCAGCTCAAAAAGGAACTGTATCCGCTCATTCGTGGCTTGGTCGATCAGCATCGCGTGCCCGCACGTTTTCTGCTGCTGGGTTCGGCTTCGCCTGAATTGATCCGCGATTCGTCGGAATCGTTGGCAGGTCGCATTGCCTATCACCAGCTTTTTCCCATTGGCCTTACCGAAATTCCGGATTCCATTTCGCAAAACGATTTGTGGGTGAAAGGTGGTTTTCCAAACATGCTTTTTACCGAAAAGCCGAACCTTACACGTCGCTGGATGGAAAACTTTATTAGTACGTACCTGAACCGCGATTTGCTGCAGTTGGGATTAAGCGCTTCGCCCAAAGTGATCCGCAACCTCTGGACCATGATGGCGCACCTGAACGGTCAGTTGCTGAACGCTACCACCATTGGCAACTCGCTGGGAATTACCACGCCAACGGCCAAGCGGTATATCGATTTTCTGGAAGATGCTTTTTTGTTGAAAAGCCTGCATCCGTTTCATTGGAACATCTCGAAGCGCTTGGTGAAAACGCCCAAGGTTTTCCTTACAGACACCGGGATTTTGCACCATTTGTTGGGGGTGAACGACTTTGTTTCCCTTTCGGGGAACCCAATTATCGGCAGTTCGTGGGAATCGTTCGTGTTCAATCAGGTGATGGCAGTGAAACCCGACGAATTTGACCTTTATTTTTACCGCACCCATCACGGAGCCGAAGTCGATTTGGTTTTTGCCCGAGGATTAACGGTTGTAGCTACGGCCGAAGTTAAATATTCCAACTCGCCACAACTCTCGAAAGGCAATTATCAGGCGTTCGAAGATTTAAAATCGCCTGTCAATTATGTAATTACACCTTCGTCCGACGATTTTCTGATAAAGGAAAACATTCAGGTGTGCTCGTTGGGAAGTTTTCTGGTGAACTATTTAGGTCAATTATAGTCGAATCCCATGTTTGCCGATAATCAACCCGTTTAAGGTCGCTTCCCGAGTTTGGTACGTAACCCGTTACAAGATAACAGCTTTCAAAACTAATTGTTTTCAGGAAAAAACCTTTGGAAAAAGTGTTCGATATGAAACAACAAAAGTGTTCGATGTTAAACAACAGATTTGTTTGTTGGCATTGGATAATCATGTTTGAGGAATTGATTTTTTGAGGAATTCCTTTTTTTTGCGTTTTCCTCACACCTATAAACTATTGTTGTTTTAATGTGTTAATTGGATATATTTTAACGATATAATTATGGCTAAAAACAATTTGACTTTCGATAATGTTCCTGATCTACAAGGGAAAACAATTATTGTAACAGGCGGCAACAGCGGATTGGGTTACGAGTCGGTAAAAGCGTTTGCACAGAAAGGAGCAAAAGTGGTTCTTGCTTGTCGGAGCATAGTGAAAGGAGAAAAAGCAAAATATGAAATTTTAGCGAATAATCCTTCTGGCGAAATTCATGTAATGCAGCTCGATTTGGCCAACTTGGCATCGGTAAAAGCTTTTGTCGAAAAGTTTAAGCAAGAACATAACCGACTAGACGTGCTGCTGAATAACGCCGGAATAATGGCCACGCCAGATGTTAAAACGGACGATGGCTTTGAAGCGCAATTGGGCACCAACCATTTGGGCCATTTTGCACTTACGGGTCATTTGCTTCCATTACTGAAAGTTACGCCCCATTCACGTGTCGTGAACGTGAGTAGCTTGGCGCATAAAGGTGGCAAAATGGATTTCGACGACCTGATGTTTGAAAAAGTGCGCAAATTCAAGCCCATGCGAGCCTACGGACAATCAAAACTGGCAAACTTGCTGTTTACTTATGAACTGCAACGTTTCTTCGAAGCAAACAATATTGACTGCATTGCCGCAGCAGCTCACCCCGGAGGTTCGAACACACGCTTGGCGAACCATTTTGAAACCACCAAATTGATGGAAATAGTTTCAAAAATTGCTCGTGGAATCATGCAGTCTGCTGCAAAAGGTGCTTTGCCGCAAATACGAGCTTCGGTCGATGCAAATGTAAAAGGTGGCGACTATTTTGGTCCTAACGGCATTGGCGAACTGTTTGGCTTTCCGGTCTTAGTTTCGCCAACAAAAGCTGCAATGAATATCGAAGATGCAAAGAGGCTTTGGGCGGTCTCGGAACAACTGACGGGAGTTAGATTTATTGATAATTGAAAAATGGTAACTATTCAGTATCAAGACGCAAGAATCAAGACCAAAACAAATAAGACTATAGACGTATTGCAACTGAATTACGAAAATTGAAAATGGAATGAATACCATATTTCCCTCGCAAATAGTTTTGTAAGGGAATTGATAGCCAACCTCATTGTATGAACACTGATTTTTATGATTTCTGTGATGGACTTTGATTGTCTTTTTTCCAAATCATGGAAATCATTTAATCACAAAAATCATAGTTCAGACATTTTTACTCATATCTGAGAGACTCCATCCTGCCTTTGGCTTGATTTCGTCACTCATACCTGAGTGACTCAACAGGATTTCTTGTTGCTGCCTTATAACATTGGGTTACTACCGACAAAATGGAAATCAGCACGGCTATAACTCCTGTGAGCGCGAAAATCCACCAATCGATTGCAGTTTGGTAGGCAAATCCTTGCAACCATCTCGTCATGGCAAACCAAGCCAATGGACAGGCCAACAGAAAAGCAGCAATTTCCCAATTCATGAAAAATTTAAAAATCATTAGTATGATGTCGGTAATGGTGGCGCCGTTCACTTTGCGAACGCCAATTTCCTTGGTTCGTTGTTGTGCAAAAAAGCTTACCAAACCAAACAAGCCAAGCGAAGCAACAATAATGGCAAAAAATGTAAAGGCTGTAAGTATTTTACTTAGTCGTTTTTCATCGTTGTATTGTTGGTTAAAATACTCGTTGCTAAAGAAATAATCCATTGGGTCGTTGGGGTAATGCTTGTCCCATATTGGTTTAAGTTGCGATAGCACCTGATGGACATCGCCCTGAATTTTGAAGGAGTAAAAACCAAATTCATAGGGATGTGAATGAGTGAAGATGATGGGTTCGGCAGGTTTTTTCAACCCTTCGTGGTGAAAATCGTTGACCACACCTATAATTGTAAGCAACTGGTCACCCATCCTGAGCTGACGGTTAATTGCTTCATCGGGCGAATTGAAGTCGAGCAGTTTAGCCGCCGATTCGCTAATGATCGTGTTGGCAGAATCCAATCGAAAAGGTTGTTTGAAATTCCTGCCTGCGAGTAGTTTCAAACTATATGTTTCGATAAAACCATCGTCGATTTGGCCCACCGGAACTTCGCGTTTTAGCACACTTTGCTGGTCGGGGCGGGAAAGATTACTGTTCCTGAAACGCACCGCTTGCCCGGGCACATTCATACTTGCAGTTCCATTCACCACGTTGGCCAATTTTACGGCTTCGTCGCGAAACTGGATAAAATGCTCCCTGCGTTGTGGATCACTGTGGGTAGAAGCTGCACCGTTAATGACCATCACCTGTTCAAGGTCGACACCCAATTCGGCTTTCTGCATAAATTGTATCTGTTTAGCTACGATTAATGAACAGATAACTAGGAATGTTGACGTAAAAAACTGCACACTCACCAACCACTGCGAACCACTGTTTTTCATTACTTTCCTTTGCTGTTGAAGCGCAGGGTTTACTTTTAGCATAGGTATTGAACTGATGAGGGCCGTAACCACTATACCCGCTGCAATGAGTGAAGTGATGAGTAAAAAGATGGTCCAATAATTAATTTCGCCACTTTCGATTGGCACACCTATTAATCGACTAAAAGGTTGACGGGTAACAAAAAACAGCAATACCGCCAGAGCAATTGCCGCCAAATTGATCATTACACTTTCAGTAAATGCCATACCAATAAGTGACTTTTTTCCAGCTCCCAATTTTCGATAGGTGGCAAAAACATTTAATCGTTTGCGCGAAAGGGCTGTCGAAAGGTTCACATAGTTCATCCACACTACAACCAAAATAAGTGCGGCAATCAACATCAGTGCATCAATGGTTTTTTCGCGGGTGCTCACGCCCAATTCACCGTCGCGCTGGGTGCTGTAATGCAGTTTCGAAAGTGGTTGTAAACTGAAAATCCCTTTGCGATTTTGTGGAGGAAGGTGGGTCAAATATTTTTGCGCAACTGTTTCGAGCGATTTCTCCACTTGTTTAGCTGTAAAGCCCTCTTTTATTTTGATATAAGTCCACCAACCATCGCCTCTAAAACCATCTCTATCGGATAAAAAACCCATCATAACCCAAGTGCGGATGGGCATAAAATAGTCGAAATGAATGTGCGAATTCGAAGGAAGATCTTTAAATATGCCCGTAATTTCGTGGCGCATACCTTCATTCACCAAAAAAACTTTGCCTAAGGGATCCTCGTTCCCAAAAATCTCTTTGGCTTTCGATTCTGAAATTACACACGTATACGCTTCATTTAGTGTTGCTTTTCCCCTGATCATTTCCAACCCGAACACCTCGGCGAAATCGCCTTCAACCCACAGATCGGGCTGATCGCTGTAATACCGATCGCCATAACGCACCAGTACCTTTTCGATGTATCCAATGCCAGTGTGTTCAATTTCAGGAACTTCATCTTGCAACGTTCTGAAAAGGCCACGGGGTGTTTTGGTAGAATGGAGCACCTGTTCACCGTTCTGGGTGATATCGTAATTCACCCTGTAAATACGTTCGTGCGAAGTAAAAAAAGTGTCGTACCCTTTTTCGTAACCGATGTAGAGCACAATATGGAAGAAAAACAGCAGTCCAACCGCCAATCCAAAAACATTCAGCAACGAATGAAATTTGTTTTTCTTCAGATGGTTGAAGGTCGATTTAAAGTTGATTAGATTCATTATATGTGTGTTTGCTTATTTAGTTTCAACTTCATTCCAATGGATAATTAAATTAGATAGCATCATATTTGATTTGTTTTAAGCAGATAATGTTTGGTAATACCAAATAAAATATTGATAATACCAACGTTTACGTTGATATAAAGAAGTGAAATATTGCTTTAAGACATTTAGATGATGATAATAAGACATAAATAGTTTATGCAAAGAATAAAAAAGTTGTTGCAAAGGCTGTTTAAGTTGATGCAAAGCATTGATAAGTTGTTGCAAAGGATAAATAAATTGATACAAGGCATAGATAAGTCGTTGCAAAGGGTATATAAGTCGTTGCAAAGCACTATTTAGTTGATTGTTTAATGTATACTTAAAAACCGTTTTCTTTAGCTTAATTCTTTCCTTCATAGTTAGTATTCTTAAAATTAAGGCAATCATTACATCCTGCAAATACTGATTCAGACATTTTTATTCGTACCTCAATGCTTTTACCGGATTACTCACAGCAACTTTCAGCACATGATAGCTAATGGTTAGTTGGGCAATTACTGCAATAACCACTATGCCTACAATGAAAACCATAATTGAAATTGGTTCCTTGTAAGTTCCTGGCATTATTTTGTATATGAAAAATGCTGCCGGGCATGCTATTACGGCTGCACCACCCAGTAGAACGAATATTTCGGACGATAGTTGACTGTAAATAGTAGCTACCGAACTACCCAAAACTTTGCGGATTCCGATTTCTTTTGTTCGACGTTTAATGGTGAAAAGCATCAGTCCAAATAGTCCTATGGATGAAACAATGAGCGAAACAATCGCAAAAATCAAGAATAATTTCTCAAAAGCTTTTAATAGTTTAAGTGCATTTTCGGAATAAAGAATATTGCTGAAATAATTAAGCTCAAAAGGCTCGTTGGGCATAATCGATTCAAGTTCTTTTGTGACGAGTTGTTTCACTTTTTGTCCGTTTCCGGAAGTAAATCTTATTGTCAGCATTTGACTTCCAGATAAAACATTATCGTTCAAAAACATGATGTAATTTGGGATAGGATTGTGAACAGAAAAAGCGTGGAAGTCTTTTACTACTCCAATTACTGGATATTTTTTCCCATTAAGAGTAAGTTGTTTCCCAATTGGATCGGTCCAACCAAAAGCTTTCATGGCCGTTTCGTTAATTATGCAATTCTGATTATCGGCCGGGTATTCGTTCGAGAAATTGCGTCCGTAAACCATTTTAAGGTCGTAAGTTGGAATAAAGTCGAAGTTTACGTAGTTGCGCGAAATCATCTCTTTTTGGTCGGGCATTGCACCTTCCCAAGTAACATATCCTCCAATATTTCCATTGAATGGCATGGTTGACGATATCGAAACATCTGCAATTTCAGGATGTTGCAACAACCGACTTTTTACGGTTTCAAAAGGTACTTTGTCCTTTACATTCATTTCGGCAAACAAGATGTTTTTATTATCGAATCCCAAATCTTTGTTCAGAACAAATTGTACATGGTTGTTCATTATCAGGCTAACAATGAGCATGAAAAGTGAAATGGCAAATTGGGCGGTTATCAAAATTTTTTTCGCACTGAAAGTTTTCCCTCTGTCGTTGAAAAGTTTTCCTTTAAGGACCTTCGCCGGGTTGTACGACGAAACGATCAGTGCAGGATAAATACCTGAAAGGATTCCGGCAACCAAGCTGGCAAGTATCACAATGAGTATTAAGTGTCCTTTAAAAAAGACCGAAAAATCCATGTTTTTATCCAGAATGTCGTTGAGCAATGGGAATGCAAGTACTGCTACTATAACTCCCAAAATCATTGCTACAAAAGTAAATAGCATGGTTTCGCCAAGAAACTGGACAGCTATCCCTTTTTTAGAAAAACCAACCACTTTTTTTATACCGATCTCACAGGCTCGCTGGGTTGAATTGGCCAGCGAAAGATTTACATAGTTAACGCACGACAATACCAGCATTAATATGGCGGCCAACGAAAGCATCGACAGGACAATGTAATAATCGGGTTGACTGTTTGGCGATAAGTGCATTTTTGAAAGAGGGTGCAGGTAAGGTGTTGATTTCTCAAATTCTTTTACATTCTTAAATGCATCCTTGATTTTAGCATTAACCAAAGCGGGATCAGTTCCTTTTTTCAGAAGAATAAAGTTGTCGTTGTTGATGGCTGTCCAGTTATCACGGAACCCATTTGACACTGAAAGGGATTCGAAGGTGCTCATTGAAATCAGGTACGACGGTCTTATACTTGAATTGACGGGGAAGTTGTCGATAACAGCGGTAACCGTAAGCGGGTATCGTTTGCCCATCACCACTTGTTTGCCAATAGCATCACCTTGTGGGAAAAGCTTTTTCTGAAGTTCTTCCGAAATCACAATGGTATTGGGTTCGGTGAGTGCCTTGGCTGAATTTCCATCTTTAACCTTGATGGTGAAAATGTCGAAAATGGAGTTTTCGCACCAGTAGCCCAGTTTTTCGTATAACTGGCCACCATCGGGCAAGGTGAAAAACTGACCAGAACCCTGGTTCCCCGAAATTTCGCGCATCAAAAGTACTTTATCCACTTCGGGCAAATCGTTCAATAAGTGGTATCGTAAAGCTGATGGGCTATAAGTGCAAAAATTTGTTGGGTAGGAATCTTCCTGTTTGGTCTGAACCCGGTAGATATTTTCGTAATTCGCATTAAACGTATCGAAATTAAACTCGTAACTAACCAGACTGGCAAAGAGAATGAAGGTGCCAAATCCAAAAACCAAGTTGGTCAGGTTTAAAAAACTTGAAATTTTATTTTTCAGGATGTTCCGGTATATGCTTCGAAAAAAATATTTGATCATGGCTATTGATTTTCATAAACTTACTTGTAGCGTAATACTTCTACCGGATTTCTGTTGGCCGCTAACCCCTAAATCCCCTGAAGGGGACTTTTTACTGCATAGCATCTTTGAGCTTTTATTCATAGCGCAAACTTTCTATTGGATTTCTTACAGCCGCTTTATACGATTGAAATGAAACTGTTAACAACGCAATTCCCAGTGCCAGCAAGCCTGCCAAGGCAAAAATCCACCAGCTTAGTTCGGTTTTATATGAAAGTTTTCGAGCCATTTATGCATGGCATAGTAAGCAATGGGTGTGGCAATTACAAAGGCTATGACTACCCATTTTAGAAAGTCTTTGTTCAGCATTACCAATACTTCCGAAATATGGGCACCGTTTACTTTGCGGATGCCGATTTCCTTAGTTCTAAATTCTACGATGTACCACGCAATTCCAAACAGTCCAAAACCTGTAAGCAGAAAACTAATGATAGTAAAGAAACTTATTATATCTGCCAGTTTTCTATGGTCTTTATGCAAAGCATTATAAGCTACTGCCGGATAGCTGTAAGAAAATGGTTTATCTGAAAAGTGAGTTCCCCATAATTTTTCTAATTCACTTAAGGCAGCCTGGCGTTGCATGTTATCAGCCAATTTAGCCTGAATAATATTAAACCCCATTTTGTTTGGTTTGTAGGGTTGAATCATACTTGGTTTCACTTTCACATTAAAAGGTTCAGTATAGAAATCTTTCACCACACCCACAATATATATATCCTTGCCCAGTAGTTCAATATTTTGGCCGATAGGTGAATCAAGATTGTATTTTTTAATTAATGTTTCATTCACAATTGCTTGATTTACATTTTCTTCATTATTGTCTGTAAAGCCTTCGCCCTGAGTTAAAACCATATTATGCACCTTCAGGAAATCATTATCCATATTATAAACTAAAATAGGCACTCCATCGTCGTCCAAAGCGCCCCATGTGTTTAAGAATGAAGTACTGGTTATGGTCGAAGCTTCAACGCAAGCCAATTTAGTTGCTTGCTCTTTAAAGGTTTTCAACTTGCTTTCCGAAATGCCCGATGCCTCTATTTCAATAATATTGGGATTTATATTTGCAGTTTCCGAAATGAAATTTAATTGTTGCGTATATATAATGGCAGCAATAATCATCAATACCGAAAATCCAAATTGCACGCTAACCATTGTATTACTAAAAGCTGCTTTTGCTTTTCCATGATTTACTGGTTTCAATCCAGAAAGTTTTTTTTCCCTTAGTTTTATACTGAGAAAGATTGCTGGAATAAAGGTTAAAAGAACAATCAACAATCCATAAAATTGAAGGACGACTTTATCCAACAAAAAGGAAGATGAAAGATGTGCTTCAAATAGCTGATTAAAAAGCGGCAATATCAATAAAACAAGGATTAGCGATGCCGTAAAACCGATAATAGTAGCAATAAACGATTCGAGTAAAATATGTTTTTGCAATTGCCAGGTGTTGGCTCCCAACAATACTTTAATTGAATTATTAGTGCCAGTCTTAAAAAGTCGCACCATATACAAGTTGATATAGTTAAAACACGCAATAAACAAGATTGCCAATGCAGCAAAAATGCCTACGTTCATAAACAAGCTGTCGCGTTTTAATAAAAACTGCCAGCTGGTTTGTGTTTCGCTTTTGTCAAAATAGTATTCGTGTAACGTTTGAAGGTAATATTTACAATCGTCGGTAAAGCGAGGTAATTCTTTTAGATCGTTATCAATCTTAGTTTGCAAACTCGCCATCGATTCTGAGTCTCTCAGTTTAAGAAAAGTAACTCCTCCAAAATACATTTCTTCATTAAGCGGAAACAGAACGTCAAAAGTTATAAAAGAAGCAGTATATGAGTCGTCGATTACTGTTGTGATTTTTTGAAGCGATGTTTCATTGCCGTCTTCAATCATAAACGTTTTACCCAAAACATCGGACGAGCCAAAAGCCTTTATTGCCCAACTCTCTGTTATAGCGACTTCGCCATGCGTAGATAGCGTTTTTTGTAAATCGCCAGCTAAAATGGGAATTGTAAAGAACTGGTTAATATCTTTATCTGCCTGAAGAAGATTTACCTCGTTTGTTTTATAATTATCAGACTTGAAAACAGGTTGTTCCCAAATAGTTTGCATTCTGCAAAACGACTTTACTTCAGGATAACGCTCTTTAAATATTGGAGGAATTTGCTGTTGTATATAGGAGCTTTTTTCTTTTGTAGTTTCTAGCGTCATTGGATTATCCGTTTTCAACACAACAATGCGTTCATTGTCTGGACTGCCGTTCGATATTTGCCATTCATTAATTACAAAGGCAGCCAGTAGATTACAACATGCAAAACCTACAGTTAAACTTAAAATAGCTGTGAACGAAAAAAGCTTGTTTCGCTTCCAATTTCGTAGTATTTGTTTTATGAACATCATTTTATTAATCTCTATTTCATTAGTCACAGTGTGCCACTTAAAGTGAGGCATTTAACAGGCAATTACTCATAACTCAGCGCCTTCACAGGGTTTCTTGTTGCTGCTTTCCAATTGTCTGAACTTTGATTCATCTGATTTTTGTGATGGGCTTTGACTCTTTCTATTTTTGGAATCATGGTAATCAATTAATCAACCCAATCACAGTTCAAGATATTTTCACAACTGCAATTCTTTCCATCTCATCTTCTTCTGATTATAACAAGTTGCTAACCTCCGTCACAACCTGTCCGTCGAACAAGTTGATTATACGGTGCGCAAAACCGGCATCGTGCATCGAGTGGGTAACCATTACAATGGTTGTTCCCTCGCGGTTAAGTTCGGTGAGAAGGTTCATCACTTCCAGTCCGTTCTTTGAGTCGAGGTTACCTGTTGGCTCATCGGCAAGTATCAGTTTTGGATTGGCAACAACAGCTCTGGCAATTGCAACGCGCTGCTGCTGGCCACCCGACAGTTGTTGTGGAAAGTGTTTTGCCCGGTGCGCAATACTCATTCGTTCAAGTACTTTAGTCACCATCTCTTTGCGCTCACGTGTACCAATTTTCAGGTAAAGGAGCGGAAGTTCTACGTTCTCGAAAACGTTCAGTTCGTCGATAAGGTTAAAACTTTGGAATACAAAACCAATGTTTCCTTTTCGAAGGTTGGTGCGTTGGCTTTCCCTGAAATTGGCAACGTCGGTATTGTCGAAAAAATAGCTGCCGTTGCTAGGATTGTCGAGCAGTCCGATAATGTTGAGCAGTGTCGATTTTCCGCAACCCGATGGCCCCATAATGGCTGCAAATTCGCCCTTTTTTACTTCGAAATTTACTTCGTTCAACGCCAGAGTCTCTATCTCGTCTGTGCGGAACACTTTTGTGAGTTTTACTGTTTTAATCATGTTAATTACCTCCTAATCACCCCTAAATCCCCTAAAGGGGACTTTTACCGAGGTGCATATTCGTTTTCTTTATGCTTTTATAATTCTCTTCTTTAACGCTCTAACGCTTAATTTTTGCTGTTAACCAAAGTCCCCTTTAGGGGATTTAGGGGTTCTCCCCCTTCAGGGGGCTGGGGGGTTATTTAAGCTCCACCCTGTCGTTCGTCCCAAATATCTCGTAGCTACTTGTGATCACTTTTTCGCCGGGTGCAAGTCCTTCAAGAACTTCGTAATAAAGTGGATTTTGACGACCAATGCGGATGTTCCGTTTTGTAGCTGTATTGCCGGTTTTATCGACAACAAAGACCCATTGCCCGCCAGTACTTTGGAAGAAACCACCTCGTGGCAGCAATATGGCATCGATCGGTTGTCCCAACTCAAGTTTCAGCTGATATGTTTGTCCGGTTCGCAGGTTGTCGGGGGTTTCGTTCGAGAACTTTAAATCGACCTGGAAACGACCGTCGCGCACTTCGGGGTAAACTTTCATTACTTCAATGGCAAACTGCTTGTCTTGTCGCTCAAACGATGCTTGTAAATCGCGGCGCACACGATCAATGTAATGTTCATCAACTTCGGCTACAACTTTGAAATTGTCGAGAATGTGCAATTGCCCAATTCGTTGTCCACGGTTTATCGATTGCCCGATTTCAACATCGAGGCTACCTAATTGGCCGTCGGCAGGGGCTTTTACATTAAGATCGTCGAGCCGTTGACGTACCATCGACAAGTTTTGCTGCATGTTTTTCAAACTGCTGTTCATCGATAATTTCTGGTTTTCGCGAAAGATAGAATCCTGAACCATGCGTTCGAAACGGAGTTCGCGGTCGCGCTCGGCAAGTTCGTAATTGTCTTTTGATGTCAGATACACCTCTTTCGAAACAAAACCTTTTTCGTATAACGAGTTGTTTTGTTCGTAATTACGTTTTAGTCTGATCAATTCGTAATCGATGTTGAGCAACTGTTGCTTGTTGCTTATTTTTTGTTGCTCCATGCCAATGAGGGTGTTTCGAAGCTCATTCGACTGGTAGGCCAACTGCGATTCTGTATTCAAAATCTGAAGGTTGAGATCGTTGTTAACCATTCTGAAAATAACATCCCCTTTTTTGACCATTTCGCCTTCGTCAATAATTTTCTCGGTCACTTTTCCTCCTTCGTCAACATCAAGAAAGATTGTTTTGATTGGTTCAACCGTGCCAATTAGCGAGATGTAATCTTTGAAGCTCCCACTTTCGACATTCGAAACTGTCACTTTATCTTTCTCAGCCCTGAACGTTGATGTTCCCGACATTGATATCAGCTTTACAATTAATGCAATAACTGCCAGCCCTGCTATTATCAGTATGATTGTTTTCGGCTTCAAGCCTTTTTTCTTTTCTATTATTCGATCCATGCTCATAGCATCACTATTTATTGTTTGTATCTCTTAAATTATAAATTGTCAATTGTTAATCGTTAATCCTCAATTAATTTACCTTCGGCCTTCATATAGTTTAATCGTTTCAAGTTGAACGAACCAACTGTAATGTGCCCTTAAAACTTCCGATTGAGCCAACGAAAGCTGGTTCTGAGCGTTCATAAAATCGGTAGTATTAATGAGCCCGAGCCTGTATTTTTCGCGATAAGTTTCGAAAGATAATTTGGCAAACTTCAGGTTATCGCTTGCATGTTGGTATTCAATGTTGAAAGCTTCGAGTTGCTGAAGTGCATTTTCGATTTCGCGGCGGATTAATTTCTTTTGATTCTCAAGATTATACATTGCATTTTCAAGGTCAATACGGCTCTTTTTCTCTTGAAAATTGTAGTAGCGGCCATTTAAAATTGGAATACTCAGCGACACCCCAACCGAAGGGTTCAGATAATTGTTGAATTGTGCTTCCACTGGTGTTTGTTTTCCGTTGGCAAGGGTGTCGGTAGAGTAAAATCCAGAGCTGTAGCTTCCGCTAAGCTTAATACTTGGAGCCATTTTTCCGCGTGAAATATGGAGCTGTTTCCGGTAATAATCCAGCTCGTATTCTTTTTTCAGAACCGAAGGATAATTTTGGCAGGCAGCTGCATAAACCGAGTCTAAGGTTTGCATGTTTTCATCGGGAATTTGAGCTTCGATTTCCAACGATGAAATTGTAAAATTTGTGTTTTCAGGCAGTTCAATTAATTGAGCAAGCCTCAGTTTCAGAAGCTGATATTCGTTTTCGGCTTGGCTAAGAGCCAGTTTGTTGCCCGAAACGGTGGCGTTAATTTCGCTTTGTGCAACAGGTTCCATTTGTCCTGTTTCAATGGTTGCAGCTATGCGCTTCGATTCGGCAAGGCTCACGTCTAGTTTCTCTTTCGCAACTTTAACTAACGCTTGCTGGTATATTACTTTTGAAAACAGATTGATAATTGCGATTTTCAATGTGTTAGAAGCCAGTTTTGTCTCTTCGCCACAAGCCATTTCGTTATAACGATTTGCAGCAATGGTATTCCAACTGGTGAAGCCAGCAAATAGGTTCATCGAACTGCTAACGCCATAGCCAACATTGTAAGTTGTGCCCGACGAAATGTCGTTGTTTTGGTTGGTCGAACGCCGGAAATCGAAGTTCGAATTTCCCCAGCCATTCAGCGATGGAACCATATCCCACTGACTTTGACGACGATCGTAAACAGCTTTCTGTTCTAGGTTTTGCTGAATTTTAAGGTCGATGTTTTGTTCCAAAGCCTGATTAATGCACTTTTCGAGTGTCCACATTGCTGACTCCTGCGCTTGAACAAAAATGCACATCAGCATTAATGAAATATAAATTGACAGTTCCTTCATTCGTATAAATCTATTTTATGTTGCTGTTTATCTGTTGGATCTAAAATTGTTTCTTCTAACATACATGTGCCCACTCATGTATCTCGCAAAATTTATACATATCCTTATTGTGGCCGTTAGCAATGCTCGTTTCATTTCTTGTTTAAATAATTTGATCCGATTCTTTCCAATCTTGTGCCAAAAGTGCAACAATCATTTAATCAGTGCTTTTTAGATATTGACCATTTCTATGTGTAAAAAAAATGGACAACCTATGTAAAAAACTTTTACAAACCCTTACCTTTCGGAAAAATGTATACAGTTGTTTTTCAAGGAATAATGAAATAGGATTAATAATTGTAATTCATTGTGTTCTGTGTGAATTGAAAAATCTTTTGAGGACTTGGTGGTATGAGTCGAACATGTTTGAAGAAAAACACAATTGAAAATCAGTGGAACAAAGCAAAACTAAATACGGATGAACAAGACACATGTGAGTTCCATCTGGATGAAAACTCATTCAATGAACAACTTTTCGATCCAAAAGATATTCAGTATGTTAAAAGTTTTGTATAGATGAAAAACGCAAATATCTTAATAGTCGACGACAATAAGAGTATCCTTAGTGCAATGGAACTTTTATTGAAAGGGCGGTGCGGCAGGGTGAAAACCCTCTCTTCGCCAAACTTAGTATTGAGCGAATTACAGCGCGAAACCTACGATGTGCTGTTGCTCGATATGAATTTTTCGGCCGGAATTAATACTGGGAACGAGGGTATTTATTGGCTTCAGCGAATTTTGGAACAGGAACCCTCTATCAGTATCGTAATGATTACTGCTTATGGCGATGTTGAACTTGCAGTGAAGGCAGTAAGAATGGGGGCAACCGATTTTGTTCTCAAACCTTGGGACAACGAAAAGATGCTTGCAACCATCGATTCGGCTTGGCGGTTAAACCAATCGAAGAAAGAGGTGAAAAAACTCAAACTGAAAGAAAAACAGCTGATTGCCGAAATAAACCGCCCAACGCAAACACTAATTGGATCGTCGACTGCCTGGAAAACAGTAATCGATTTGGTTGCCAAAGTGGCCTCGACAAACGCAAACGTATTGATCACCGGAGAAAACGGCACAGGCAAAGAGTTGATTGCCCGCGAAATTCATCGGTTGTCGCCACGGGCTGATAAAGTGATGGTTACCGTTGATATGGGTTCTATTGCCGAAACGCTGTTCGAGAGTGAACTTTTTGGCCACATAAAAGGAGCCTTTACCGATGCTCGCATCGATAGGGTGGGTAAGATTGAAACCGCTAACGAAGGCACGCTTTTCCTCGATGAAATTGGAAACTTGCCAATGCCTATGCAGGCGAAATTGCTATCGGTGTTGCAGAACAGAACAATTACTAGGGTGGGCGAGAACTCTCCGGTGCAGGTGGATGTCAGATTGATTTGTGCCACCAACTGCAATTTGCTGCAAATGGTTGCCAATGGTCGTTTCCGCGAAGATTTACTTTATCGGATCAACACCATCCATATTGAGTTGCCCCCTTTACGAAACCGCAAATCTGATATTGCTGAACTCTCAGCTTTCTTTCTGAAGAAATATACCGAGAAGTACAACAAGCCCGGTGTTGAATTGGGCGACGGTGCATTGAAAAAGCTTGAAGAATATGCATGGCCGGGCAATGTTCGCGAACTGCAACATGCCATTGAAAAAGCTGTGATTTTGGGCGACGGGTTCATGCTGCAACCTTCCGATTTTATCTTCCGAACGGGCGAAAGTACATCGTCGGACAATTACGAAGGCACACTCGAAGAGATGGAAAAGAAGTTGATTGCCGATGCAATTTCTAAACTTGAAGGCAACTTAACAGCAGTTGCAGTCCAGCTTGGCGTTACCAGGCAAACCCTTTATAATAAAATCAAACGATATGGCTTATAAACACTACAACCGCTTGTTGATTGCCCGTTTGTGCGGTGTGGTTTTGTTGCCACTTTTTATTGGCTTTTTGATTTCAACGTCAGAATCGGTTTTCCCACTTATTTTTTTGTCGGGGTTGGAACTGATCTTGATTTTCGAATTGGTGAGTTTCCTGAACAAGTCGAACCGACAGATCAACTTCTTTATTCAGGCGATTAAAAATGACGACACAACACTCCGTTTTCCAATTAAGACCGGGAATTCAATTATAAGCGACTTGCACCAAAGTTTGAACGAACTTAATGTGATTTTGCAGCAAACAAAGGTTCGAAGCCAAATTAAGGAGCGCTATTTTAGCGAAATTCTTCAAAACATTGGAACAGGGGTGATGGTTTACAACGAAAAGGGATTTGTTACCGAAGTGAATACTGCCGCACTCGATCTGTTTGGCCTTCAAAATCTGACCCATCTTTCTCAAATTGACCGTATCGATACCCGTTTTAGGGTTGAACTTACAGAGTTGTCGAACCTTCAAAAGCAGGTTATTACTCTTCGGAAAGCAAACGAACAGGTACAAATTATTACCCGTTGTTCGGTAATCAACCTGAAAGATGAGAACGTGAGACTCATTACCCTTCAGGATATCAGGGGCGAACTGGAGCGGAAGGAGCTCGACTCGTGGGTGAAGTTGATCAGGGTGTTGAGCCACGAAATTATGAACTCGCTTGCTCCGGTAACTTCAATTGCCCAATCGTTGCAAGGTATTTGGAACGAGAAAATTGAAAGTACGCCCGTTTTTTCCGATGACGAGGCGGTTGATAGTACAATTCGTGGGCTTGAAGTGATTGGTGAACGGGGAGAAGCATTGATCAGGTTTGTGCAATCGTACCGGATGCTGACTAAAGTGCCGGTTCCACAACTTGCTGGTGTGGGCTTAAAAAACCTCTTCGACAGACTGAGTATTCTGGTATCGCCGTTGAAAACGGAGTTCGGTGTTGCCATCAGGTTTCGTTACCCCGAACCCGATTTTCAGCTTATGGTCGATGAGCAAATGCTGGTGCAGGTGGTAATCAATTTGGTGAAAAATGCCGCTGAAGCATTGTCGGCAACAACTGACCCGACAATTGAAATATCGTGCAGGCAACTATCGAATTCGGAAACCGAAATTACGGTGAGTGATAATGGCCCCGGTATTCCCGATGATATTATTGAGGAAATTTTTGTACCTTTTTTCACAACAAAAGCTACCGGAACCGGAATTGGTTTGAGCTACTCGCGACAAATAATGAGGGCTCATGGCGGTTCAATTAGTTGCAGTTCGCAGCCCGGAAAAACCGTATTCAAACTGCACTTGTAATGCTGATTATTTTTTTGATGTTGACCGGAAAAGAGTTCTTAACGGACTGAACGAAGGCACTTTTTTCATGTAATCGACATATTCGGCTCCAAATTGGTTGACCAATTGCTGCTCTTCGTCTTTAATCCCAACCAGAATGAAGAAAATTGACGTAACCGACAGCGAGACGCTGAAAATGTTGTGGTTGATTAGTCCTACACCAATATTTAGTAAGATGAAACTCAGGTATTGTGGATGCCTGATTATTCGGTAAATCCCTTTGTCGACAAGCTTTGTTGTGGCCATGTAACTTCCGTTTGAGCTTATGTTGCCATATTTCCGCAGAGTAAAGTAGGGAATTGGCCACAGAATTACAGCAATCAGAAAAGTAAGGAGCCCGGCAATTTTCAAAGCCGCTATTTTTGGCTCATGGGTAATGAGCACGTTTTGAAGTATATTGGCCGAAAGCAATAATTCACCTAGGGCTAGCGCCGAAATAATGTCTTTCCAACTTTTTTCTTTTGTCATAATTGATATTGCCTCTGATTTGTGAGCTTCAAAAGTAGTTATTTTTTGAGTTTGGACGTTGTTCGCATATTGCCTGTTAACTTATTCCGCTCAGTATTGCAATTAACGAGATCGACGAAATAGCAAACCATAGTAAAATCCCTTGCAACATTGGTTTGATGCCTACCGATTTGAGCAACTCTCGCGAAAGGCTAGACCCAATAAGGAACAGCGTGATTTTCAACCCAATTTTTGCGATTGAAACAATATAAGGCGAAACAATTCCAACTGCCGGAATAAATGAATTGAGCAACATGGCTACCACAAACAGGAAGATGAAATAGGGTATTTTCACTTTCTTCGAATCGCTTCGGAACACAATGGCTGTGATAATTGAAACGGGAATGATCCACAGAGCCCGTTCAAGTTTTATGGTGGTTGCAATTTGAAGGGCTTCGGCGCCATATTTATGTGCTGCTCCAACCACCGAGCTGGTGTCGTGTATGGCAATGGCTGCCCAAACCCCAAACTGGTGCTGGCTCATTTGCAGCCACCTTCCAATTTGCGGAAAAATAAGCAGTGCGATTGAATTTAAAACGAAGATGGTTCCCAGTGCTGTTGATAGTTGTTTCTCGTTGGCTTTCACAATTGGTGAGACAGCTGCAATGGCGCTTCCCCCGCAAATTGCCGTCCCGGTCGAGATCAGAAACGAAGTGTTTTTATCGACCTTGAACCATTTTCCGAGAAATAATCCGAGAATTAACGTACACGAAATGGAGATGATGGTGAACCAGAAACCCTCTTTCCCGGCCTGCATTGCTTGCACTGCATTCATGCCAAAACCCAACCCCACAACCGATACTTGCAGCAAATATTTGGTCAGTAACTTGTTTGTTTTTGGAAAAGGATGGGCAAAAAACTGTGCCATAATCACTCCTGCCAGCAGTGCAATTGGCGTATCGACAAAAGGTAAGGCACAGGTTGAAATCGCTCCAATGTAAATGGGTTTCGAAATGTTCATTATTGTTACTGTTTTATTGCTGCAAACGTAGTAAACAGAACAACAGTGGTCAAATCATAAATTTTTATGGCCGATAACTAATGGTTATGAGACATTGATAAAAAATCGCAGAACAATTTGGTGAATCCGGTAGGTTCCGGGCCTTGCGGAAAAATGAAATAGAACTGGCGCTTAAAGCTGATTTTGGGCGTGGCTATTTGTCTAAATTGCTTTTCGTTCAGCTCGTTTTCGATGGCAAAGCGCGAAACAATACCCGCACCGTTACCCGTTTTTATGAATGTTTTGATTGCTTCGGTACTGCCAAGGTACATCAATACGTTTAGCTGGCGGGGACTGATATTGTGGTTGTGCAGGTTTTCTTCAATGATTTCGAGGGTTCCTGAGCCTCGTTCGCGTAACACAAGGGGAACCGAAACCAATTCGCTGTTCGAAACAGAAGCCGCAATGTTGTTGTTTTTCGACGAGGTAAAAACAAGCAGCTCATCGTCGAGGTAAGGGGTGTACCTGATGTCCTGATTCGAGGGCTTTCCTTCAACAATAGCAAAATCGATTTCGTTTCTCAGCAGTCGCTTCTCTATGAATTCGGTGTTGCCGCTTATGAGCGAAAGCTTTACGCCCGGGTGCCGATCGTGAAAACTTGCAAGCGCCGACGGTAGTACATATTGCGCAATTGTGGTACTTGCGCCAAGCCTTAATGTACCTTTAAACTGATTGGTGAGCTGGCCAAGTTCAAACTTTAGTTCGTTGTGGAGCTGAAGTATTTGGTTCGCGTAATTAAGAAAAACCGTTCCAGCTTCGGTAAGTAGAATTTTATTCCCCGACCGTTCGAAAAGCTTGGTTCCGTATTCCGATTCAAGTTCTTTAATATGCTTGGTTATTGCAGGCTGAGAGATGAACAGCTCGTTTGCGGCCTTAGTGAAACTGAGGTTCTGGGCAACTCGTTGGAATACTAATAGTCTGAAATCGGGCATCGGAATTCAATTTCTACAAAAGTATTTAAAATTGATTGATACATTCAACAAGAAAACAGTAGAAAGCAATTGTTTTCTACTGTTTCCCAATGTTTTCGTTTGATGCAGTATTATTAGATAGAGTTCTTACTTTTTTGTTCCATCTTTTCGTTGATGTAAGCTGCAAATTCGTCGGGAAATTCTGTTCCGATCCAAATATCGCGCTTACCTCTCCGCCTTATTTCAATGGCTTTATTGCCCGACACATTGAACAGGGTAGCCCCCGGCCTGAATCGGATGCCCCAACCCAGAGGAAAGTAACTTAGAGGTCGGCACACGGTGATTTCGTCAATTTTATATTTTCCGCGGATAAGGCCTATTCCGAATGAAAATGCTACATATTCGTCGTCAACACTAAGCGTTAAAGTGCCAAACAAGATTACCATCAAAATCATTCCGACAATGATGTAAAACAATTGGTTGGTGCTTGCTGGTTGTGTGGTTGTGATGCCAATTACAAACACTGCGGCTATTAAAATAACCCATCCTATTTGTGTCTTCTTCATAATTATTTGTATTTAAGTGCCTAATTGCGGGTGTGTATCTTGTTTGTAATGATTCGATCTTTGCTAATGTACCTGTCGAAAATGAACATTGCAACCAGAAAAATAGCCAGCGTTATAAACCCTGCAAGGCCTGTTATTCCTGTTGTTAAGTCATTTCCTCCATCAATCAGCATAATTGATATTCCGGCAATGGCATTCATTGTTCCGTGCATGATTGCTGCCGCTATTACCGATTTCGATTTAATGGCAATGTACAGCAACATTGGTGTCAGAAAGATGCAAAGGCCAGTCATCATCAATACTCCTATTTGCGGATGCTGCGGGTAGTTGTGCCCCATTAGGATGAGTGGTGCATGCCAAATTCCCCAGATAAGGCCAATGATGACCGAGGCTTTTACGAAACTCATTCCGTTAAACTCATCGAGCAGGAAACCCCTCCATCCAAGTTCTTCGCCAAAGGCCGCCACGGCATTAACCGTTATGCCTGCCAACAGTGCCTGGCCAAGTGTGAGAACTATTGGACTGACGGGAAGTGTGGCAATTGAATTCTTCATCTGTTCGATTTGCTCAGGAGTCATTGATCCTTCAAAACGCTTTAGCATTCCAGTCATTTCGGGACTGTAGCTTACTTCGGGGAAGAGAAGGCTTACACCTAGTGTGCAGAAACTGATTACGGGCATAATAAGCCAGGCAACAAAAAACCATCGGTTCAGTTTGAACGAGATCTGAAGGTCATTCTTTATTTTCTCTTTGTGGATGAATTTTTTTACAATGACCACGCACAGTGCCGGCACAAACATGTAAACAGTTCCAAGTAGCGTAAATGCAAGCTTGTTGTCGTAAGTGCCCCCCGATAATGTGTAGATTCCGGCAAGGGAATAACTGATTGCAAAAGTGAGAATCAGGAACAGTGTTGTTTTATTCAGCTTCTTCATACTTCTTTCTTATTTTGATAGAACAAAGTCGATAATTGCTTTTGGCAGTTCGGGGTTAACAGGCAGTGTCGGGTTGCTGTACGAGGCCATGTTTTCCTGCGCATCGCCAGTGACGGTTTTCAATACATGGTTCATGTTTTTTACAATTACCAGCTTTCCATTCTTTGCTGCTTTTGCAAGGTTTTCGGCATCGGTAATGGTTATCTGTAGGTCTTTATCGCCCTGAATAATGAGGGTTGGGCAGCTAACTTTCGACATTAGTTCAACAGGCGAATACTTAAACCACGAGATAAGGTAAGGCTGAACCGATGGGCGGAACAACGAATACAACGCCGCAGGTGCCGATGTTACCTGTTTTCCGTTTTTTAGGCTGTCGATTAATCCAATGGTTTGGTTGTACATGTCGGGCGGAAGCTGTGGTTTCAATTGTGTTTTCAGAATCTCGTCGGCAGGGAAACCTGCCCCTGCTACCGATACAAAGCCTTTTACTTTTGCCTTTTGAATGGCGGCCAAACCAATTAGCGAACCTTCGCTGTGGCCAACAAGATAGATGTCGGTAAACCCCTTCGCCTTCATTTGTCCAATTAGCGATACAACATCGTTTACATAGTGGTCGAAGGTGAGCTTCGATTCGTCAAAAGCGGGGTCGGCACTTTTGGCAATCCCATACTTGTCGAACCTGAGCGTGGCAATGTTCTTTGTCACCAACGCGTCGGAAAGGTAGCGGAGGCTGTTGTTTTTCATTGCTGGGTTGTTGCCGTCGAGGTCGGTTGGTCCCGAACCTGCAATAAAAATTGCCAGCGGTACATTTCCCGCAGTAGCTGGTGTTGTAAGCACGGTGTGGAGTTTTATTCCGTCGATGGTAACGAAAAGGGTGTCGGTTTTTTGCGCTGTAAGGTAAAGTGCAAGCATGCACCCGATGATTGTGAAAATTGATTTTTTCATACTGATAAAATTTGTGTTTCTATGGTTATTTGTGTTTATGGCTTTACTAATTGTGCTGGAAGTGGAAAATGACTTCCGAAGAGCTGGTAAATGGCGAAAGCTGTTATTGCAGTTGATATCACCATGGCAACAATGAATACAATGGTTAGTTTCGGACCCTTTATGTTTGCCGATACTTTAAAGGCATTGTACATGAGAACCACCATCCATATTGTTGAAAGGATCATGAACAGCATGAGCGTAACGGCCAGCAGAATTTCGCCTGTCGACATTATTACCGGGTCGCCAATGTTCAACGATTTCCAAAGGGTGTATTGGCCAAACTTGTCGATGGCTCCCGAAAAGCCCGTAAATGCGGCAATGAGGTAGGGAGCCCGGGCCAGTGCTTGTGTGCCAAAAACATCGACAACCCTTACCGACGACGATGAGAAAATAAGGGCTGCAAGGTAGAGTACAATTGAAGGCACCAGCCAGTTAAGCCCGTTTTCGACCAGCAGCACATAGTAGGGAATGCCTGGATTTGTTTTCACCGAAATTACATCGGGAAAATGGATGTGGCTGTAATAACCAATTACCGATGTGCAAAGTAGCACCAGTATACCTGCTGCCAGCGATTCCCAGCCGGCAATGTACCTGAATGGGTTGAATAGATACTTACTCATGGGTTGCTGTATTTTGAAGTTCAGAGATTTTCTGTATCAGCTCGTCGAGCATGTTGCGCACCGTTGGGTAGCTAAGTTTGAGTTTTTGTGCCATCACCTTCAGGCTTCCGCTACTCAGCACAAACTCAATTACCATGTCTTGCTCTTTGGGGTCGAGTTTCAGGAAGAGCGGCAGTTCAAACGACCCATTAATGGATGTTTGGCAGTTGTTGCATTGCAGGCTGTGAACATTCAGCTCGCTTTGGCAACTGGGGCAACTAATTGGAAGTTTCTTACTCATGATTGTGAATTATTTTTCATCAAAAGTAAAAACTAAAATTGATAAAGTCAATAAATAAATCAATAAAATTAAAATGTAATTGAATAAAGTTAATAATTTATTGAATTATCAAAATAAGTTAGCCCCTTCGGCAGTTGCGAAATGAATAGACAATTGGTCTTTTAGTTTGATGCTGAATTAGAAGTATTGGTCAAGGGAGGAAGCGAAGAGCTTAATTTGCGATATTGGGTGTTCTTAATAATAATCAGCATGTGACCAATTGGCCAATAGCTATTTCAGCTTTCTCTTGTGCACCAAAAACAAAAAGCCCGGCAAATTTTTTTAAATCTGCCGGGCCTTTTATTTAATAAGTTTCAGAAGTAATCTAACCTCGTATTCAGGTTGAGAGTCATTCTCAATTGTCAATTCTCCATTCTCAATTGAATGTTTTATTGTCCCAGTATTTTTGTGTCGACATAAAACACCGAGTGCATGTCAATTTTATATTCCGAAGTGATTACTTTATCAATTACGGTGTTCACCCTGAAGTTGAAACTGTCTTTCAGAATGTAATCTTTTAGGTCGGCAGTGGTGTTTGTTAGGATGAGCGAGTCGCCGCAATTATCGGGAATCGAATCGAGCCAGGCAACTTTCACTTCCTCAAGGTTATCGGCCGAGAGATATACCGCAATCGACTTCAGGAACGAAAAATTACCATCGGCGGGAGTGTTAACAGCCAGTTTAAACTCTTTCAGAAGAACCTCCTCTGCAAGATCTTTTTTTGAATTGTTAACCGACATTTTTGATTCGGAATTCGATTCAATATCGGGGATCTCCGTATCGACCGGAAGGCTGATGTCAGTAATTGCCGGTATTGTAACTGTTTGGTCGTATTCCATGTTAAACTGAGTCAACTTGTCGAACTCATTACAACTGCCTAAAATGAGAATTAAGGCAGGAAGGATAAATAGTATTTTCTTCATTTTTTTAATTTTTAGTGAGAATGGTGCCGCAAATAAAATTTACAGCAGTTGTTCAATGAATAAAAACGCCAATCGGACGGAAATATTTTGATCGTGTAAAAGTGAAGATATTTTCTGAATTTCAAAATCAAAAGATTCAACCAATGATGGGGTGAGGCATTTCGAGCTGCAATAAGTTAATACTTGCTCCCGATTTTTTGTTTTCTCTTTGTATCCATCAATAAAAGAGTACTTTTGCGCCTCATAAAATCAATTTGAATGGCAAATTTTGAAGCATTAGGAGTTAAAGGTGAGTTTGTAAAAGGCCTTACAGAGTTAAAAATTATTGAACCCACACAAATTCAACGTGAGGTAATCCCGTTGTTAATAAATAAAACCACCGATTTGGTTGGGCAAGCTCAAACAGGAACTGGCAAAACAGCTGCTTACGGTATCCCTTTGCTTCAAAAGATAAACCCCACAAAACCTGTTGTTCAGGGTTTGATTCTTTGTCCTACCCGCGAACTTGGTCAGCAAATAGCCAAACAGCTGTTTAAGTTCACTAAATATTCTGAAAAGATTTTTACTGAAGCGGTTTTTGGTGGCGAGCATATCACAATACAGATGGACAGGTTGAAACGCCCAACACATATTATTGTGGCAACTCCGGGTCGTTTAATCGATTTGATGAAACGAAAAGCTGTTGATTTAACGTTTGTTAGAACCGTGATTCTCGACGAAGCCGACGAAATGCTCAGTATGGGTTTCAAAAAAGAACTCGACGAAATTCTTGATTCGTTAACGAAAGTCGATTGCAAATGGTTGTTTTCGGCAACTATTCCTCACGGCATACAGCAAATCGTAAAAGAACACATGTCGCCAAGGGCTCACCGCATTGTTATTGAAGGTCGTAACGTGGTGAATAAAGATATCGACCATCAGTATTTAGTTTGTAGCGAAGAGGAGAAACTTTCGAAAGTGATGCAACTTTTGAAATCGGAAGAGGGGATAAGGGGCGTTGTGTTTTGTCGCACCAAATCTGCTGCTCAGAAACTTGCCAAGCAGCTTATTGCCAAAAATGTTGCTGCCGATGCTATTCATGGCGACTTGCTACAGAAAGAGCGCGACAAAGTGATGCGTGCATTCAAAAAGGAACGTGTTCAGCTGCTTGTTGCTACCGACCTTGCTGCCCGTGGTCTCGATATTGAAGGGCTTTCGTTTGTGTTGCATTATCAGTTGCCCGAAAGCGAAGATTACTATACCCACCGCAGTGGACGTACTGCCCGCGCCGGAAAGAAAGGTATCTCGTTGTGCCTCGTTTCATCCGACGAAATTAAAAAGCTGAAAGAGTACGAACGGTCGTTGAATATTAGTTTTACACAGGTTTAGCAAAGGTTTTGTCGTTTTGTATATTTTTGAACTGATTTTATGGTTCAATAAATCACTATAAATATGAAGCGAACTTTTCTATTCATTGTAGTTGCAATACTGTTGCTAAACTATTCGTGCAAAGACGACGATATTGAGTATCCGATAACTTACACCGGTAGTGTTTTTTCATCATACAACACTAAAGTTTATTCTGTTGATGGCGAAGTTGTTGATTCTCAAAAGATCAATCAATATGTAGCTTCTTTGCAATTGGTCTTGGATAGCCTTCGCAATTTAGAAGGAATCAAAGAGGTGTCAATAACCTATTTTTCGCCCGACTCAGTTGCGTTTTCAATGAAGCAAAAAGAAGATATTTCGAAGACAATGCAGGTTAAGTTGCAAGGTGAAACCATTGTTTTTGAAGATACCGCTACCGTTAATTCATTTGTTCCTCAGATGCTCAATTTTGATTATTTGAAGTATCAACCTATTACTTATGAAGAGAAGTTAGTGCCTGGAGCAGCTGGGTATTCTACTGCAAGTATTTATAAACCATGTTATTTTGCTTGCAAAGATGGAGTAAATATTATAATGACCTTTTCAGATATGTATCATTTACTAGAGAACAACGGCATTTACTATATTGGCATAAATAATATTGTGAAAGAGGATATTAAGAAACTTCTCGTGGAGAATGAAGTCATGGTTGTTCAGGAATATACTTTGACATTAGCACCATCGGAAGTCGAATTATAGTTTTTTTGATTTCTCAAGTTTCTAAAACCTTGTTCTATCTGAACAATTGGTTATCGACAACTATTCACCTATTTTTGCATCTCATTAAAATAGGACGATCATGTTAAAAATAGGCGATAAAGTTAAGTTTCTGAACGAAGTTGGTGGTGGTACAATTACTGCAATCCAGAGTAAAAATATTGTAGTTGTTGAAAATCACGATGGTTTCGAAATCCCAACTCTTATAAGTCAATTGGTGAAGGTTGAAGATGCCGATGCTCAGCCAAAAATTAACCGCGACTTCTCGAAAAAACCGGAATCAAAGAAACCGGAACCTGAAACTGTTGTTGAACCAGTACATAAATCAGAGATTATTGCCGGCAACGACGAACCTAAGTTTTTCATGGCCTTCTTTCCAACCGATCAGAAGAATCCTGTTGGTGGCGAAATTGAAGTTTACCTCATCAACGATAGCAACTTCACATTACTCTATCAATATTGCCATTTCGACGGCGAAAAGTACATCACAATTGATGCCGGCGAACTTGAGCCAAACACCAAAAATTGCCTCGAAGGTTTATCGCAGACCGATTTGAGCAACCTGCCCAAATTTTGGTTCCGCATTATCCCATACATGAAAGAATCGAAGAAGCTGAGTGCAATGGTCGAAAAAGATGTTGCAGTAAATGCCGTAAAATTCTACAAAGAGAAAAGCTTTACAAAGAATGCGTTTTTCAATGGTCATGCAATGATTTTCGATTTGATTGCTAATCCAATGAGTGAAGAGATAGACAAACTCACCGATAAAGATTTTAAAAAGGTTATTCAGGAGAAAGATGCTCAAAATCGTCCTGAAGAGACAAAACCCGAGAAAAAGAAAACCCCCGATGTTATTGAGGTTGACTTGCATATCGAAGAGTTGATTGAGAAAACAACAGGGCTCTCAAATCATGAAATGCTTCAAATACAGATGGATAAATTTCATTCAGAAATGAAAAGTGCTATTGAGAACCGGGCTATGCGCATTGTTTTTATCCATGGCGTGGGCAATGGTGTGTTGAAACAAGAGGTCATCAAAAAATTGAGGTCTACTTACGCAAAATACTATTTTCAAGATGCATCGTTTCAGGAGTATGGCTATGGTGCAACAATGGTCATTTTAAGAAGATCGTAGATTTTGGTCGTTTTTGCTACCTTTGCGGCAAAGCAGGCCGTTCTATCGCGCCGGTGAAAATCGGTGAGGAAAGTCCGGGCAACAAAGGGCACTCTGCTCTATCCCGAGTAAAATTGGGAGGAGATGTTCGTGAGGGCATGGTAACGGAGAAGAAAATAACCGCCAATCGAAAGAAAGGTAAGGGTGAGAAGGTGAGGTAAGAGCTCACCGGTTCCGGTGGCAACATCGGGAGCCGTTCGTCCCGGAGGTTGCAAAACCAAATATATCCTGAAAGCTACGGCGCACAGCTGCCCGTTGTGCAATTCTCAACGTGTAGGGATGTTCAGGAGGGGTAGGTCGCTCAGATAAATGATAGAAATCCTGAGAAATTAGGATACAGAACCCGGCTTACAGGCCTGCTTTTTTCTTTTTTTAATTGCTCATCCACTTTTTTAGGTTGTACTTATTGGCAACTTCTATCCTTTTTTCCGAATCGAGTGAAGTCATATATCCTTTCCATCCCGGACAGAAATTGATGTGCCATCTCCAGAACCTTCCACCAAACGATTTTGGGTTATTGTCATATTTTGCCCTCATTGGGCAGTTTTCGCAATTGTTATTTTCAGCCATTGTTCTATAAATCTAGTTGATTGAATATTTTCCGGGTTACTTTCCAACTTCCATCTCTTTCTGGAGGGCAACCATTTTTATGGCTGTTACGGCAGCTTCGTCGCCTTTGTTGCCAAGAATTCCGCCTGCACGGTCAATGGCTTGTTGTTCGGTGTTGGTGGTAAGCACGCCAAAAATAACAGGTAGGTTGTAGTTCATGTTCAGCTTTGTGGCACCTTCGGTAACTCCTTGGCAAATGTAATCGAAGTGGGGCGTTCCTCCCTGAATAACACAACCAAGCAAGATTATTGCATCAACATCGGTGTATTCGGCAAAAAATTGTCCGCCAAGGGTGAGTTCAAAACTTCCTGGAACGTGCTTAACGGTAATGTTTTCGTCCAACGCCCCATGTTTTTTCAATGTGTCGAGAGCCCCCTGGGCCAAAGCACCTGTAATAGCGTAGTTCCATTCGGCCACTACAATGCCAAATTTCATTTTTTCTGCTGAAGGAACTGTGTTGAGGTCGTATTCTGAAAGGTTTCTTGTTGCCATAATTTTATATTTTGATTCGATGTTAACAAAAAAAACGGGCTGTCTGTGAAGGCCGCCCGTTTAAATATTTTAAGTTGAAATGTGTTTATTGACTTATACGAGCAAGCGTTTTTTCAATTGTTGCAATGTCGCCGTTTGTAGGGTATTTCGATTTAACCTCTTTCAACGTCGAAATTGCTTTTTCAACATCTCCTTTTGCTTCATAAGCTAATGCAAGCTTCAATGAAATTGTAGGTGTTGTAAATTCGTTTGTATTGATTTCCAATCCTTCTTTATAAAAAGAAATTGCTTTTTCGTAATTGCCTTTTTCAACGTATGCGTCGCCAATTGCCGACTTTGTTAGCGGAGCAAGCAGCATGTCATCAGTTTTGAATTTCTTCAAATAACTAATTGCGTTGTCGTACTCACCTAAGTGGAGGTAGCAAATACCGGCATAGTATTTCGCTAGTTTTCCGGTCTCGGTTGAACCGTAGTCGTCAATGATGTCTAAGAAACCAAGAGAGTTTCCGTCGCCGTTCAACGCAAGATTGAATGAATCTTTGCTGAAATAGTTTTGAGCTTGGAAAACTTGCACTTGTGCATCTTTGCTGCGGGGTGATGCATAAAACTTGGTAATTCCAAGGTATGCTAAAATTATAAATACAATACCACCTACAACATATAGTGTTGTTTTTAAGTGATTCTCAATGAATTGCTCGGTTTTTGTCAGAACTTGTTCTACTTCGCCAAAACCTTCTTTCGCTGTATGCTTATTATCTTTTACCATAATGTAAAACTGTTTTTTCAGAATTGCTCACAAAAATAGTTTTTTTCTAAAAAAACCACTCATATTATCTAACAATTTTCAGAAATCATCAAAATAGACCATTTCTTGTGGGCTAAACATAAGTTGAAGCCCATATTGCGCATGTTGTTTTAAATCTTGTTTTGTTTGGTTTATTACTTTCGCGTTCCGATTATTTTCCCAATTTTGTTGAAAAGTTTTTATATGCACCTTAAATTGCTTTCTATTCTCGATTACAAAAACATAGAGCAGGCTGATGTACAGTTCTGCGCTAAGTTGAATTGCTTTTTGGGCGATAATGGGGCAGGTAAAACTAACTTTCTCGACTCTATTTATTATTTATCGTTCTGCAAAAGCTTTTTTAATTCGATAGATCAGTTGAATATTAAGCACGGAGGCGATTTTTTTATGGTTCAGGGGAAGTTTATTCGCGACAATGACGATGATCTTGTTTCGTGTGGATATAAAAATGGCCAGAAAAAGCAGATTAAGCGTAATCAGAAGGTATATAAAAAAATTAGCGACCACATCGGATTGTTTCCGTTGGTAATGGTTTCGCCGTCCGATTCGTTATTGATTCTTGGCGGAAGCGATGAACGTCGTAAGTTTATGGATGGAGTGATTTCTCAATACGATCACAACTTTCTGGAGGCATTAATCAGATATAATCGTGCTTTATTGCAACGAAATAACCTATTGAAACGTTTCTCTGAAACCCGGAGCTTCGACACTGAAACCTTATTGATTTATGATGAGCAACTTATTGATTTTGGAACTATTATTCACCAGAAACGGAAAGAATTCATTAGTCAAATGATTCCAGTTTTTCAGTATTTCTATGGATTTGTTTCTGGAGGAAAAGAGAAAGTTGCCCTTGAATACAATTCATCTTTAAGCGAAGGAGATTATCGCGAGCAGCTCATTTTGTCGCAGCCAAAAGACAGGTCTTCACTTTTTACCGGCGTAGGTATTCATAAGGACGATTTGAACCTTTTGCTCGATGGTTTTCCTATTAAACGTCTTGGTTCTCAGGGGCAAAACAAAACTTATTTATTGGCGTTGAAATTGGCTCAATTCGAATTCCTAAAAAATATTAGCGGTATTAAGCCTATTCTTTTGCTCGATGATATCTTTGATAAACTTGATTCGAAACGGGTGAATAAAATTATTGAGCTTGTATCGCAAGATCAGTTTGGGCAGATTTTTATTACTGATACAAATCGTAAACATCTCGACGAGATTCTCGAACAGATTAATTCGGAATATAAAATATTTATGGTCTCAGACGGAAAGGTTGTTGACTGATGCGTAGAAAAGAAACACAAAGTATTAGCGATATTCTGGCCGAGTTTTCGAGGGATAAGAAATTCGACAGCAAACTTCTGGAAGCCCGATTGGTAGATAACTGGGGGCAAATGCTTGGCCCTGTAATTGATAATGCAACGCAGAAGGTTTATGTAAGCAACCGTGTTTTGTTTGTGCATATCGAATCGGCGGTGGTTAAGAACGAGTTGTTCATGATGCGTTCTCAAATTGTTGATGCGTTAAATAAGAGTGTTGGCGCTAAGGTTATTGACAGTATTACTTTTAGATAAGATGATGATGGGAAGATTGGCAGGAGTATTAATTGGGCTCTTTTTTGGCTTTCAGTGTTTTGCAATCGATAATGGAACGTTGTTTCCAAATGTTGAGAATCACGAAATCGATTCGTCAAAGGTTAATATTACTGGTATTGTGCTGAAAGAGATGGATTTTTTCAAATCTTACCTGGTAGAAGTGAGCTTGGTCAACTTTGCTGGTCGCGACATTGACGGAAAATTGTACGGACGAGTTCTCAACCCTGAAAATCTTCAAGTAATAGCAGAAAATAACAACTGCGCGTTTACTCGTAATGGAAGCGAAGTGGCAATTGAAATTGTATTTCCCGATCTGAAAATTGGACAGGCTAAAGGTAAATTTCTGATTGAAATACAGATGGTTGATAAAGAAAAGAACGAAGAGGTGATCGACACTTTCACTCAATCAATAGAGCTAAAATAAATTGAATCTGAGGTTTATAATGAGAAAAGTATTTATTTTTATTTTGCTGCAACTGCTTGTTGTCAATTGTTTTGCGAAGGTTGGTAAACGGGTTTCGAGCCTAAAGAATATTCCATGGAACTATGCTATCCTGCTTGAAGGCGAAACAATTAGTTCAACCGAAGAGCTTAGTCAGCAGTTGAATATACTTTTCGGGGCTTCATATTTCGATGAGGTAGAGGGTATTATTAAAGGGAATGCAGCTTTTATCTGCACTCTGAATTTACCTTACAGGAATGCCGACTTGACTCTGCTTTCGTTGGCCGAAGCTGCGCCTGTTTTTGATGTGTGGTTGAATGGAAAAAAACAGGAAAACCTCCAGAAAGATGCCAATTTTGTTGCCGATATCAGCTCTTTTACTTTCTCGAACAAGGCAGTAATGGTGTTGAAATTCCGGAAAGATTATAAATTTCTGAATGAATTTAAATACAACGATCTTGTTTTAATGCTCAACAACTTTAATGTCTATTCTTTTTCAGGCATTTCCGTTGCTCGGTTCGAAACGATAAAAGAGAAGGGCACAAACCGCTACGAATTTGCGGCACACTTGGTAAACTATACCGATAAAGATTTTGAAGGTAAGGTTGTTGGTCGTTTAATCGATAAAGATTCGCGCAAAATTATCCTGGAAAATAGAATTGGGGCGATCATTGGAACAGGAAAAGACACAATAGTAAATGTCGTTTTTCCAGATTTGGGCAACGCAATTAAACCCGGACAGTATATTGGTGAGGTTGAAATTGCTGATAAAGTTCGGAAAGATAAGGTTTTAGATAAATTATCATCATTAATTAGAATTAGATAGATTATGGTACGAATTGGGAAAATAAGTACGCTTGAAGTTGTAAAATTCACCGACCAAGGTGTGTACCTGGATGGTGGCCCTTATGGCGAAATTTTGTTGCCTAACCGTTATGTGCCCTTAAACTGCAACGAAGGCGACGATGTTGATGTTTTCATCTATTTCGATTCTGAAGATCGGATTGTGGCTTCAACCGATTTCCCTCTTGGCATGGTCGACGAATTTGCTTACCTCAAAGTTGTTGAGGTTGCTGGTGTTGGTGCTTTCCTCGATTGGGGTTTGCCTAAAGATCTTCTTTCGCCCTTTCGTGAACAGGCTCAGAAAATGGAGGTTGGACGGTCGTATCTTGTTCGAATTTATGTTGATAAAGTCACAGGTAGGATTGTTGCTTCGTCTAAAATTAATCGCTTTCTTAATATCGAAGAGGTGAATTTTGCTGTTGGCGATGAGGTTAATCTGCTTATCTCGAATCGTACCGACCTTGGCTACAACGCTATCATTAATGGTACGCATTTGGGGATTCTTTATTCAAATGAACTCTTTAAGCCAATCAAAACTGGCGACAAGGTTACTGGTTTCATCAAGAAAATAAGAGAAGACGGAAAAATTGACCTTAGTCTTGAAAAGCAAGGTTACGAAAAAGTTGATCCGGTTATGGGCGAGATCATTGAAAAATTGAAACAAAACGGTGGTTTCCTTGCCGTTTCCGATAAAAGTGATCCCGAATTGATTGTCAAACTATTTGGTATCAGCAAGAAGACGTATAAAAAGGCTGTAGGAGCTTTGTATAAAAACAAGCAAATTACGATAGAAGATAACGGAATCCGATTGATTTAGAGTCGATTCTGTTACAAGAAATTGCTGTATATCGATTTTAGAATTAAGCTTTCATTTTCCCAGCAAAGAATCTCTTTTGCTTTTTTGCAGTTGAATTTCCAGTTGAGATATTCATCTTTTTGATCAAGCATCATCTTGATTCCCTCTGCAATTGCATCTGGGGTGGTTTCTTTTATGGTTATTCCAACGCCATATTGGTCAACCACTCTTTTCATTTCGGGGAGCGAAGCCGATAGCACCGGTACTTCCGATTGAATATAGTCGAAAAGCTTGTTTGGTAAGGCATACCTGTAATTCAGCCCCAGATCTTTTTCTACCGATATTCCGATTGTGGCATAGCGCGTTATCTGTTTCAGATCGTTGAATCCAAACCTCCCGAGGAAAAATATCCTGTAGGAAAGTTGTTCTT
>Ga0209373_10000948_pt1 | contig 39032 bp, 52 predicted proteins | sample Higcelweek5metaG_FD_187173 | JGI IMG/M metagenome (GOLD analysis project Ga0209373, IMG submission 187173) | Freshwater pond sediment microbial communities from the University of Edinburgh, under environmental carbon perturbations - High... | ecosystem: Environmental > Aquatic > Freshwater >... | reverse complement strand
CTCCCCTTTACAAAATCAGTCATGGCAGTACCAATAAATATGTTTACTCGGATGATGAAAAGGAAAAATATATTGCCACCCTCACACCGGCGGAACAACAAAAAGTTGGTCTTCAGCGCTATAAGGGTTTGGGAGAAATGAATCCGGAACAGTTATGGGAGACCACTATGAATCCGGCAACCCGTACCCTAAAACAAATAACTATCGAGGATGCCGCCCATGCCGACGAAGTCTTTACTACACTCATGGGTCAGGAAGTTGCCCCACGCAAGAGATTCATTACCACCCACGCCACCATGGCCAATCTCGATATTTAAACTATGAACCTACTTCACTCAATTAAAGCGCTCGACAATGACTCCGTAGTCAATGTTGTCATCGAAATCCCAACCGGTTCTCTATCCAAGATCGAGTATGACAAGGAAAAAGAAACGTTTTCTGTCGATAGGGTCTTGTCTACAAACTTAACTTTTCCGTTTAACTATGGTTTTATCCCTGAAACATGGAGTGAGGATAGCGACCCGTTGGATGCTGTTGTTTTAAGCTCTGTGCCCATCAAGACAGGTTCCGTTGTTAAATCAAAAATTATCGGCATGTTGGTCACCAAAGACGAAAGGGGAACTGACGACAAACTAATTACTGTTCCGGACTTGGAAACAGACCCCGTTTTAACCAAAATTAAAAATGTTGAAGATCTCGACAAACAAACTCTCGACAGTATCCAATATTTTTATAAAAACTATAAAATAATAGAGCCGGGAAAATGGGTTGATATTGACGGTTATTTTTCAAAAGATAAAGCAGTTTCAACACTTTCTGAAGCGGTAAAGCGCTACCATCAACATTTTCTAAAATAATACTATGGAAGATCAAAACGAAAACCAAAATCAGGATCAGCAAAATCAGTCTTTTGCCGCTACTCCGGTAATCCACAACGAAGCTTTATCGGAGTGGGGAACAATAAGACAAGCACCCATTATTGAAGAAATGGAGCGCAGCTATCTTGACTACGCCATGTCCGTTATCGTCTCCCGTGCCCTTCCGGATGTGCGTGACGGCTTAAAGCCGGTTCACCGCCGTGTCCTTTTTGCCATGAGAGATATGGGTATCACCCACAAAAGTGCCTACAAAAAATCAGCCCGTATCGTCGGTGAGGTCTTGGGAAAATATCATCCACATGGTGATACCGCGGTTTACCAAACAATGGTGCGCTTGGCGCAAGATTTTTCCATGCGTTATCCGCTGGTTGATGGCCAAGGAAACTTTGGCTCCATCGATGGCGACTCCGCCGCCGCCATGCGTTATACCGAAGCACGTCTATCAAAAATTGCCAGCGAGCTTCTGGAGGATATTGACAAAAACACGGTAGATTTTGTTGATAACTTCGACGGATCACAGCAAGAACCGTTGGTTCTTCCGGCTAAACTTCCGAACCTCTTGCTCATGGGTTCCGATGGTATTGCCGTTGGTATGGCAACCAAGATTCCACCACACAATCTTTTGGAAGTTGTCAGCGCTATCAAGGCTCTTATCGACCAAAGTAAGGTTACCAACACAAAACCTGTCGAAGAAAAAGATCTTTCTACCGTGAGCCATAAAAATCTCATTGGAAACCTTGAATCCAACATCGAGATTGACGAACTGTGTAAACACATCAAAGGACCGGATTTCCCAACTGCCGGAATCATTTACGATACAAACGAGATTAAAAAACTCTACGCAACCGGCAAAGCCAACATCATGGTTAGGGGAGTGGCGGAAATCGTTGAAAAGAAAAGCGGCCGCTTCCAAATCGTCATTACGGAACTCCCATATCAGGTAAACAAAGCCAAACTAATCACCGATATCGCAGAACTTGTTAAGAAGAAAAGAGTTGAGGGAATTTCGGATCTCCGTGATGAGTCCGACAGAAGAGGTATGACAGTTGCCGTCGATCTAAAAAAAGATGCCAAACCCAAAAGCGTTCTCAACAATCTCTACAAACACACAGAGCTTCAGACCAGTTTCCCTGCAAATGTAGTTGCCTTAACTTCAGACGGAACTCCTCATCTCCTAAACCTCAAACAAATCTTGATGGAGTTCACTGCCCATAGACAAATGGTTGTTGTCAGAAGATCCCAGTTTGAATTAAAAACTGCCAAGGACAGGGCGCACATCTTGGAGGGGCTCTTGAAAGCTCTTTCAAATATTGATGCCGTCATTGAAACAATCAAAAAGAGCCCTGACACGGACACCGCCAGAATTAATCTTATACAAAAATTTGAGTTATCGGAAGCTCAGGCAAACGCCATTTTGGAAATGCAACTCAGACGTCTGGCCGCTCTCGAACGCCAAAAGATCGAGGCCGAGTATCAGGAACTCATGAAACAGATAGAAAAACTTGTTGCGGTACTTAAAGACCCAAAAAAGGTTTTTCAAATCATCAAAGATGAGCTTGATAAACTATCGGCAGACTACCCGGAGAAGAGGAGAACTCAGATTGTTGCCAATGCTCCCGGATCACTTTCCGAAGAAGATCTTATACCCGCCGAAGAAACCATCGTTACCCTTACCAAATCCGGCTACATCAAACGCATGCCGTTATCCACATTTCGCACTCAAAAGAGGGGAGGAAAAGGTGTTTCCGGTATGACTATCAAAGAAACGGACGAGATACAGCTTCTCGCCAATGCCAATACTCATGACCGCTTACTAGTCTTTACCAGTAAGGGAAAGGTCTTTGCCCTTAAGGTTTGGGAACTTCCCGAGGGAAGCCGTATCAGCAAAGGACAAGCTATCATCAACCTGATTAATATCGATACCGACGAGTCCATAAAGAGCATCTTGGCAATGCCCAAAGAAGTGGAAAAAAACAACTTCCTTTTCTTCACTACCAAAAATGGTGTTGTAAAACGCACGGCTTTGTCAAAATACGAAAACATAAAAAGTAATGGGCTCATCGCTATAAAACTGCAAGACCAAGACAATCTTGTCTGGGTCAATAAAACCTCCGGATCAGACCATATCCTTTTGGTTTCCCGAGACGGAAAGTCCATAAGGTTCCACGAGTCTGACGTCCGCCCAACTGATAGAGATACTCAAGGGGTTAGAGGAATACTTTTGAAAGGCGATGACTATGTTATCTCCATGGAAGTTTTTGGTCCGACTGAACCTGTTTCCACCGACAAGAGAGTTAAACTATTTAGAGATCTTTTGATCGTCACCGAGAACGGAATGGGGAAACGCACGCCTCTTCCGGAGTATCCCGTTCAAAACCGCTCGGGGCAGGGTTTAAAAGTTTGCGAAACAAGCGAAAAGACAGGCAAACTGGCAGGGGCTCTCTTGGTAGACCAGACTTCTGAGGTTCTTCTTATTACCACCTTCCAAGGACAGGCAATTAAACTTCCAATAAAGAACATCCCTAGGCTCGGCCGTGCCACCCAAGGTGTCATCCTTATGCGCTTTGCCAAAGAGGGAGACAGCGTTGCGGCGGTAACCACCGTTTCCGACTCGGAAGAGGAATAATCACCTCCTACTTAAACCTATATCTTGACATTATAGAAGCTATAATGATAGAATATGGGTCCTGTTTGCACGTTCAAAAAACCCAAAGGATCAAGGAGATTAAATGGACCCAAAGCTAGTAAAGTGGATTAAGACCGGTGTAACATTGGTTGTTATTGTTGTCGTTCTGATAATCGCTTCTTCAAAGCTATTTTATTTGTGGAAATCGGTTGATCAGGCAGAAGTGGGTATTAAGTTCCGCGGTGGAGCCATCACCGAGATCGTCGGCCCCGGAGTTCACTCGGACTTTGCCTATTTGGCAAAAATGGAGCTGATCGATGTATCCGGCTTACCATTCTCTGCATCAGACGAAGAAGTCATCACCTCAGACAAACAACGTCTGGGGCTACAAGTTTCCGGCACAGTCCACCGACCAGGTCTAGAAAAAGCAGACATTCTGCTATCAAACTGGAGCGATTACAAAACCTTCTACACTGAAGACGCCGCCCTCATCGGTATCGCCGATAAAAACGGTGTCGTCACGCAAGATGGTTTGATGCAAAGACTGTCAAAACAAGCCATGAAAGTTTGCATCGGTGATCGCACCTTCGATCAGTCCGTTATTGGTTCGTCCCGCGATGAACTCAGGAGCTGTATCGAAACAGAACTTACTAAACTGGTAGCGAATTTTGGATTGGATGTCAAAAACATCGTTATCCCGAACATCATTATCAGTGAAGAAGTCAAAAACCAGATGGATGCCATTACCCTTGCCCGCTTAAGCGTAGAAAAAGCCAAACAAGAAACCTTGCAGGTCTACGAAGAAGCCAACAAAAAAGTGGCGCAGGAACAAGGCTTGATCCGCGTAGCCGCCGGCCAACAGCAGGAGCAGGCACGTCAAGATGCCATCACGGCAGACTTGAAAAAAACCGCGCTCGAAAAACAACTTCTGGTTATTGAAGCTCAGAAGGCCAACGATCTAATCTCGGCCGAAAGAGATCTTCAGATCCAGCAGGCTGTCAACCTCGCCGCTCAAGAAGCCGCCAAGGCCAAAACCGCCGAGCAGTTAGCGGTCGCCACTTTGTTCCAGAACAACCCGATCTACGCCGCATATATGAGATTCGTGGCATCTATCGACGCGTTTAAAATCACAGACAAGGTGTTCTTCCTTCAGGAAGGACTCGATCCGACGTTGTTGTTCGGCAATGGGATCGTGCCGACAATCGATATTAGGTAACATCATGAGACTCAGATAGGCAAACAGGAAAAGCCGAGGAATGCTTGGACGAAAGTTCAAAGCGCCTCGGCGATTTATTATCTTGATATATCAAAATTACCCATGCTCGCTTGATGCGGGCATTTTTTTGGTTATTTCAGATACTTGTCGTGAATCGCTTTTAACTGGGGGTTAGTCACATGGGTATAGATTTGAGTCGTTGCTACGTTTTTATGACCCAGCATTTCTTGAACACTTCGGAGATCTGCACCTTGCTGCAGGAGAGTGGTCGCAAAAGAATGTCTTAGGACATGTGGACTTACTTTGATTGGCAATCCGGCGGATCTCCGGTATTTTTCCACAATTCTCTGAACTCCTCTTATTGAAAGACGGGCTCTTTCACCACCCATTGCCGGATCCCATTCACCGCTTTTTGGTATCCGGATCCACAAAGCCCTGTATGGATCCGTTCTCGTCGAAAGATACTTATCAATCCATCCGACACAGCGGTCGGTCAAAAATACCACTCTTGCCCGGCGGCCTTTTCCGATAATTCCAAACTCACGCTGTTTCAAATCAATTTTGTCGATATCCAGTTTGGCAAGCTCCGACACACGAAGACCCGTACTAAACAAAACTTCCAAAATCGCCCTGTCTCTTAGTCCTGCCATTGTCGATGTATCGGGGGCAGTCAGTAGACGTTCAACCTGCTCGCGGTCTAGAAATTTAATTCTATGTTCTTCACTTTTTGGTAAATCAACTTTCTCCGCCGAAAGTGTTTTTATGCCTTTTTTTGCACAGTATTTTAAAAATGCACGCAGGGCAATTACATAGTAACTTTGAGTAGTAGGGGAGAGGCGGTTGCCGTAAACGTCCTCAAAATGGGATAAATATAATCTATATTTTCTCACCATCTCACTCGTCAGTTTCTCTATATATTCTTGAGCATAATGCTTTTCAAACCACTCACGGAATATCAAAAGATAGTGGGAGTAGTTTCTGATAGTAAACTTGCTGTAATTTTTCTCAACTTCAATAAAACTAAGGTATCTTTTGATATGAACCCTTAGGGTGTAATCTAACGCTTTCTTCTTTGCCACAATCTATCTTAGCAAATATTGTGCGACGTAACAAATATCATGTTTTTGTGGTACTATACGGACACCAATTCCGTACATTTAAAAGGAGAAGCCGTGGACATCATAACTCTTAAACAATTGTTGCTTAAAGCTTGGTGTAAAGAAACAGCCACCAAGGGTGATTGGACACCCGATAACCCCTCACTTAATCAGTGCGCCATCACCGCTCTTGTAGTTCAGGATTATTTTGGAGGTGACTTACTCCGCTGTTTGATGACCAACGGTGACAGTCATTACTGGAACCGATTACCCGATGGCACCGAGGTAGATCTTACTGAAGATCAGTTTGCGCTTATTGAAGGCAAACCTCTTAAAAATGATTACGTCATCCGCGAAAGAAAGTATGTTTTGTCATTTCCGGACACTATGGAAAGATACCACCTGCTAAAACATCTTCTTGCTTTAGCCATAATTCAAACGCTCTAGAAATAGAGCGTTTTTTTTGCGTTAATTACTTAGATTTTTTCACGACATGAAAAATAGGGGAGTAAGAAAGAGGGGAGAACCCAAAATAATTTATATTAATGACATCAAAAAGTTATCCACAATTGTAAAAATAAAAATATTTGCGGTAAAAACATAACGTTCTAAAAAAATATTTTAAATAAAAATAAATAATAAAAAATATCAATAAAATAATTTCTGCCGGTAAAATAAAAATATCATCTATAAACTGAACTCAGAATTTACTTAATTAAAGTCAACATACGAGCATGTTAAGTTCAAATCGGTCAATTCTTTACTATATTAAAGAATGAAATTAGATGATAAAAAACCTTAAAAATACCGAGCTGTACAATGCCCCTAAAACGGCTTCTGGAACTTTTTACGGGTACTTTATCATGGGGCTTTAGCCTTCACTTTTCGGGTTTATCTACAGTTATGGCTAAAAAGGCACAACTGGGCACAAAACCCAAAAGAATAGAGCTGAAAGATCATAGGGGAGCTTAAACCGGAAACTTTTCGGGGTTTTTATAGAATACAAGTGATGGGTGAATCATCATTGTCATGAGCACGTCAATTTGGTATACGTCGCAAAAGTGTTATTGTGCGACGTACCGTTTATCATTCTTTTCTTCCTCTCTTCAAAACAAAAACAGGGAAGTACGAAACAATATGTTCCACTATCTCCTAAAGAGTGTCGTAAACAACACCAACAATAAAAACAAATAATAAATTAAATAATCATTCATTGAAGCCCTGCCCCCGGACCGACCTGTCGTGTTTTCTTCATTCTTTTGCCTACTATATCAAACCCACTCACCTAGCAAGTTATCCACATGACTGCCAGATTTTCGTGAAAACTTCCCTATTTCGTGAAAACTATTATAGGCTGTAGTTATAGGATAATAATTATAGGATAGATATTATAGGCTCTCTCCCCTTTTTACATGCCGGTAGAAAAATTTCACTCCGCCCTAAAAAGACATTAATTATTTATATTTAACCCACCCACGAGGTCGTAAAAAACCCTACCACAATAATGATCAGTACTGTCACTCCATACTCCAGAAGGCTTTCTAGGTACACTCTACTGGATAGCCGCTGTTCCATAATCCCAAACAGTGCATAAAGACCTGAGGTCAATATCAATCCTCCCATAAATGGTTTTATCGGCCAAAAACAGAGTACACCGGAAAGGACTCCGATTATCCAACTGGACGAAACCGCATACCGCAAAACTTCCGGCCCAAAATTGTTCTTAAGATCAACACTCCAAAGACTCGGGTAAGCCAGTATAAAAGATACTGCAAAAGAAATCGGTATCACCCACCAGAAAGCCAGTTTTAAACTTAGAGCAACCGTAAAAAAGAACAATGATGTTACCAAGGTTAAAATAAAGTTCACCGAACGTGCCGCCCGGAATAGCTGGATTGTTCTTATCGAAGCCACCGAAAATATATTTTCAATCAACAAAATTCCATACAATCCTAGACCAAAAAGCAGAAAATATATGATTTTAAAGATTCCTGCCAGTAACTGCGATGTTTCAACCGAAAAAGTTTTTCCCAAAATACCCGGAAAAGCCGCGGGAAGAAAATTGGAAAATAAACCACTCCCCAAAGTGAACATCATCGGCAGAACAATCAGAGTAATCCACTCAACACCTTTCAAATCGTCAAACAATACCCAAACCGACAATATATATGATATCGCCCCTACCGCTAAAACCAAACCAAACCGGTAATCAACCTGCATCAGACTGGTAAGCCACAACAAAAACGCAATTAATGTACTGACTAAAATAAACTTTGTTCTTTTTGACATAATTACTCAATATTCGACCAGATGTCTACCACATCTTCAAGGTCAGAAAGAGCCTCCAGAAGCCCTTCCACTTTCTCTTTTGACTCATTATCCAAACTAATCATTGGTATGGGTGATATCGATTGTATATACGAAACGGAACCGGGTCCCCCCAACTTTGCCTCATGCTTATTTAAAACGGAGTTTATCTCGGCGGCAGTTCTGTTCCGGTTATCCGTTACGGCGGTGATCATTATTCCCACCCCTTCGCGGCTGTATGCTTCATATACTATTTCTTCGGACATATCCGCTCCGCCAATTCCCAATCCTTTGTCAACTGCCCGTTTGATATTCTCCATCGGCATATTGACAGATCTGGCTTCATCAACACAGGCTCTCAAAAAAGGGTTGCCTATCATGTCACCTGAACCACCCTTTTTAACGGCTATATGGATCTTTTTTGCAATTTTTGTAAAAATAGCTCCCCTCTTACTGTCTTCAATCGCTTTTTGATGTTTGATAGTCGACCACTTCGAATGTCCTGACATGTCTTTAATTCTACCAAACAATCTGCAGCTTGACATATAGCAAAATTCTCTTTATATTGTCTCAGCATGAACAACGATTCTACGCACGATTTACAACAAGAAGCAATAAAAGCTGCCGTTAGCAAAAACTGGAACGAAGCCATCAATTTAAACGAAAAGATTCTTGAAACATATCCTGACGATATTTCCACCCTAAACAGACTTGGTATCTCCTATTCGATGATAGGAAAAAATAAAAAGGCGGAAGCAAATTTTAAGAAAGTACTCGAGGTCGACTCTCATAACCCAATTGCCAAAAACAACCTTACTAGGTTAAAGGCAAACAAATCTACCGGTCTTCTAAATCCTTTTTTCCAAACAGTCAGTTTTATCGAAGAACCGGGAAAATCAAAGGTTGTTCCTCTTGTGAATCAGGCTGAGCCAAAAATATTCTCAACCTTAAACATTGGTGAGCCTGTCGAGTTGGGTCACTGCAAACACAAAGTAAAAGTCGCCGATCAGAAAGATGTATTTGTCGGTTACTTGCCGGACAACATCTCTCACCGCCTTTTACAGCTTCTCAGGGCTGGTTACAAATATAAAACCGTTATGAAATCGGTTAATCCAAAAACTCCTCAGGTATTCATTCAGGAAACGCATGCTTCTAAAAGACTCAAGGGTATTCCGTCATTTCCTTTGGATGAAAGCGAGCTTCTTCCTACTCTGTCCGCAGGAGAATCCAGCGAACTCCCTCCTCTGGAAATCTACGATCCTTTAATGGGTGACGAAGCCTAACTACTTAATCCAGATTCTTATCCGGTCATCTTCCTCAACAAAGTCGGGCTTGGCAATTCTCCGGCAGTCCAGTTGCTCTCTTAAGATGGACTCTGTCATCTCGTACTTTTTACCGGAATAATAAACACAGCCGCTGTTTTCCACTACTTCATCCGTGTCGGCTTTTACCTCGGTAACATGCATACCCGCCGACTCCAACTGATTGGAAAGTATGCTTCCGGCTCCAACTACACCGGATATATTATTTATTGATACATCCGCATTTTCACTGAAAACAGGCTCAACAATAAACTTATTTTTTGTCCACAAACCCATTGCCAAGTTAAACTCTAAAAATTCTTTTCCGTCCGGATCCGTCACCTTATCAAAAACACTGCTTGGAACCGACAGCTCAAGTACTTTCTTCGATCTAACGGCATCCGCAATAAACTGTCTAATCAAGAGTCTGTCTCTGATACTAAGATTTGTTCTTAATCTAAGGGATAATAGATTTCCCAGTACATTTTCCGGCAAAGAGTTACCTGAAATCTTAACCGTTCTTGATATAACCACTCCCATAGACTGACCTAGTGATTTCTCAAGAATGTCATAGGGTTTTTTTTCCGATACTCCATAACTCCACAAAGACTCAAGCGGATAAACCCCCTCGGAGTTGTATACCTTAACCCTCACTCCTTTTGGCAATTTTACCCATCCAAGCATCTCCTCCTCCGGTCTAAGAAGCAATAAACTAACACCGCTGTCCCCTACTACCGCCAGATTAATTCCCATTTTCCCGCTATAAACACCTCTTTTGCTTAGATCGATTATCAGTAATACGGTCAAAACAATCAAAAAAACCACTCCCAGTATCAACAAAATATTTTTTCTAATACTCGCCTTCATATGTATTTTTCAAAACACTGTCCTGTCTTTTTTTGTACCGCACCAAAACGTCTTTATCCCTTCCGTACTTTTTAACCATCTGCCCCATATGCCAACCACTTATATAATGCGGAAACATTACATAGGCAGCACCGGACTCGTATAGTTCTTTTGCCTGCGAAAGACTTTCTGCATCGGCAATAACCGGAACACTCACCCCTTTAATCTTAAGTTCGGAAAGGAGAGACAACGAATCGTTTACGTTTTTCATTGTCGAAATAACCAGCTTGGCCTGAGAAATATTTGTCAGCTCCAAAACATCGGGGTCTGTCGCATCGGCAAAAATTACCGAGATGCCTTTATTTTTTAAGTCCGAAACAACTTGAGGATTAAAGTCAACCACCACGACTTCTTCACCATTTTTATTCAAAAACGACAAAATACTTTTTCCTGTCCTGTCACCACCAAAAAGAACGATGTGATTCTTGTGTTCAATCCGTGGTTGAATATTCTTACCCTCAAACTTAAACAGTAACTTGGACAATTTACCGATACCGACACTTAACTTTGCGGATCTGGATAACAAAACTGTTGACAGCGCCATTGAAATTAAACCAGCCAAGGTTACTGCTTTTACCACCGGCTCATTCCAAAGTCCGGAAGACAAACCTACCGACATAACCACCAGAGAAAACTCGGATACCTGAGTCATGTTGAGTCCAATCAAAATCGAGTTTCTGCCGGAAAGACCGACTACTCTAGCCACCAGATGAGTTACTAAAAACTTTACTACGATGATCATTGAAATAAGAATAAGTACCAAAATCCAGTCAACGTTGCCGCCTAAACCTACCTGAAAACCAAGTAAGACAAAAAATAGGGTCAAAAATACATCTCTTAATATTCTAATTTTGCTTATTATTTGAAAATGCCCCCAACTTGTCGATAAGGATATTCCGGCTAGAAGACCGGCTACTTCTGCCGATACCCCCAAAAACTTCACGGAACCAAAAATAACCAGAGCCAACCAAGCCAGACTAAAAAGAACAAGATCCTCTGCTGTTTTGATCATATGTTTCATAAGGGTGGAAATCAAAAAATGACCGACAACATTCACCGCCAGTATCAGCACGACAAGTTTAAGGAAAAGAATTCCAAATGCGGACACGTTCACTCCCCCGCTGATGTTTTGCAAAAAGATCAATAGTCCAATAGCCAAAATATCCTGCAACAATAAAATTCCAAGGGACAATCTGCCTGAGTAATCACTTAATTCCCTCTTTTCGGACAAAACCTTTACCACCACTATCGTGCTGCTAAAGGTCATGGCCACAGAAAAAAGAACTGCCGCCAAAAGTGTAAACTTCATGGCAAACAATCCGAAGATCAGATAGACAATCACCAAAAGAACTGTCTGCCCCAAAAAGAGCCACACCGCCTCTTTCCCGACCTTCCGGATCTCCCTCCAGTTCATCTCCAAACCAACCAAAAATAACAATAAAGTCACTCCAAAACTGGCAAGCAAGCGCAGAATGTCTACACTTGGGGAACTTATAAGTCCCGACAAACCTATGGCAAAACCTGTTAATACGTGCCCAATGATTGAAGGTAAACCAAAAAATCTAAAAACAATTCCTATCAAGACCGCCGTCACAAAAACTCCGCCCAACTCTACAATAAACAGATTCATTACTCCATTCTAATCGGAAACCATACTCTTAAGCAACAGGTTACAGTCCTCCGGCAACGGAGCTTCGACTTTTACCGAGTCTCCTGAATAGCTTTTAAAAGCAATTCTCTCGGCGTGTAAAAAATGGTGACTTAAAAACTTACGGTCTCTGTCTGCCATCTCATTATTTAAATACTTGTCATCGGAAAAAATCGGCCACCCTAAAAAGGACAGGTGAACCCTAATCTGGTGGGTCCGGCCGGTCATCAAATTAAGTCTCAAATATGTTAAAGCGTTTCCCCAGTGTTCTGAGTTTTCATATTTATACCGGGAAATTACTTTCCATGACGTTTCCGCTCTTTTACCCTCATAGTGCACTTGCCACTTTTCTCTGTCAAAACGGCTCCGTTTAAGAGGCAGTACTACCGATCCCTCGTCCGGTTCAACTTTTCCGTGAACCAAGGCTACATACTCTTTAGTCAGATCTCTTTTCTTGAAAAGTTTTAAATAGTACTTGAGAGCCTCGGGACTCTTGGCAATTATCAAACAACCACTTGTCTCCTTATCCAGCCGGTGACAAAAACCGCTTCTCTGACGAAAAATTTTATCGGTGTATTGAAAAAAGTCATTACCCAGTCTCTCCTCTACCCAGTCTTGCACCGTTGGTGAGTCAACCGACTCTGCTCTATTCACCACCAAACCAACGGGCTTATTGATTACCAAGGTTCCGTTATCCTCGTAAAGTACTTCGATTTCCATTAACTCCTAGTATATATGAGACAACGCCTAAACTTATTAAAACATCGGATAAATTAAAACAAAAAGGAATATAGGGAATACAAATGTAATCCCAGACACTACCCCAGATGAGTCTGCTTAAAACGTTTACCCCTCCCCCGAGAGCCAAAAGAAATAAATACCCCACGCTTTTTTTGTACTTTATCCTTTCAAATAAATACCAGCCAGTAAAAAAAACAAATGCCGCAATTGAAATAATATTTCCGATTCCGGAAGCTATCCCCAGAGACACTCCCCTATTCAAAAACCCAAAACCCTGACTACGGAAATATGCCTGTAAAAATATATCCAATATCGCCGTAAATAATCCTATTGCTCTCACTTGGACAGCTTTTGTTCAGCTTTCTTGGCACACTCCATACATAACTCAGCCGTGGGTGTTACCGCCAACCTATCGGTATCGATCATCTTTCCGCAGCTACTGCAAATACCATACTTACCCAGCTTAATTCTGGTCAAAGTCTTTCTAATGGCGATCAGGGATTTTGATACCTGAAGTCTCATTGCATAAGCCCTGTCGTGTTCGACATTCTCTGCCACATCAGAGTCAACAGAGTTGTCGGTATCACGATTACCGGAAACAAAAGGGTCGACTTTTTTCAGCTCCTCTTTCGTTACTTTCAGTTTTTTTTGCTCACCTTTTAAATAAGACACCAAAGGTTTTAGTATTTGAGCCGGGAATGAAACTTTTTTATCTTTTTCCATGATTTAAAATTATTTTTATATCGTCAGCCACTGTCCTGCCTGACCTAATATACACTAAAACCAAGCCTCCAACAAACAAAGCTCCCGACCATAATGCAATCTGCCAAGTAAGGCTAGCCATCAAAATATTTTCAACTAAAAACAATAATCCCCACCAAGATAGTGAAAAACCGGTGATGAATCCTGATTTTGCGGAGGTTTTATTGTTTCTATACCACTCAAAAGTTCTGTATTTCCCCTCAATATTCCAGAAATAAATGAATACCAGTAAATATAGAGCCGCTACTACCGTAAACTGCCACATAAGTGTCAAAATCGCCAAACCGGCGGAAAAAACAGCGATTCCTGAAGACAAGCCTAAACACATCAAATCAAACCAATCCAAAAACTTTCCCTTACTTTTCTTAAGACTTAGCCACAATCCAACCGCTACACCGGCAATCACTCCAAAACGGTCGATACCGGGGTAGTTTGTTAATAAAAATAGTCTTGGCCAGTGATTCCAAAAAACATTTAAGTTTACAAAAGAAAAGAACAGCCGTCCGACAATAAACGACCAAAAAGCCGAGAGCACTACACTATCAAGAATCAGCCTATCTTCAAAATTTGATTCATTGGCTCTCTTAAAGAAAACAAAAGATCCCCACAAAAAGGAAAAAACCGCCAGTATTCCAAAACCATATATCGGGATATTGTTTATTCGTATTACCGCTTCATTCATCTCACATTATTGTATACTAGATTCCACAATGCTTTCTATCGCTCACGGACCTACCGGCGCCTTTATAGCCTCAAAAATCCCCAACCCGTTTATCAGTATCCCCTTAGTTCTCCTCTCTCATTACATCGAAGACAGAATTCCCCACTGGGATGTCGGTCAGGGATTGTCCGGTTGGAAAAAAACCCGCAAAGCTGCATTTTTACAAGAATTATTTTTTGACTTTCCTCTCTCAATTCTGCTTGTATACCTCATTTTTCAGATCAACCGACCCTTAAACTGGCAAGTCTGGCTGGGTTGGTTTGTCGGTTTACTCCCCGACTTCTTGGAATTCCCCATTCTATTTCTGGACATGAAATTTACCCCCATAAAACAACTTGCTGTACTCCACAAATGGATCCACCGCTCAACACCAAACAAATTCTGGGGGCTTCTTCCCCAAGTACTGGTCATCTTGCTGATAATCCTGTTTAGATAAACCTTAATTAGCTCTGGCTGTATACTGTCCCGTCTCGGTATTAATTTTTATACTATCTCCCACGTTTATAAATAGCGGTACCATCACAGTAAGTCCTGAAGCTGTTTTTGCGGGTTTAAGTACATTACTTACCGTGTTTCCTCTGGCACCGGGTTCGGACTCCACGATTTCCATAACAATAGAAGCGGCCAACTCTACACCCAAGATCTTCTCATCCCAAAATAGTACCCACACCTTCTCACCTTCAACCAAATACTTCACGTCATCACCCAAGACTTTTAGAGGAATCTCGCACTGTTCAAAGGAAACCGGATCCATAAAATAGGTCTTGTCGTCATCCTTGTACAAATACTGTAAGTGTTTCTTCTCAAGAGTAATATCCTCAACCATATTTCCGGAAATAAATCCCTTAGTCACAATGGCTCCGGTAAAGAGATTCTTAGCCTTCACCTTGATGGTGGCATTTCCCCTACCCATCTTTGTAAAGTCGTACTTCATTACCTTAAAAGGCTGCCCTTCTTCGGTAAAAGTTACCCCAACTTTAAGTTTATTCACATCAATCATTCGCCTATTTTACCTCCAATAGCCTCAACTATCAATTAATTTGTGCCGAGAGATTATTGGATCGAGTCACCGATATTTATCTCGTCGGGGATCGACTGCCCGACTCGTTCACGCACGTTACGTGCCTTCTCTCGTCAGTTCGATCCCCTACCGAATATTAAAAATCTCCCCATAAAGGAGAGATTTTAAATAGTGCCGAGAGAGGGGATCGAACCCTCACGGCCTTGCGACCACAGGTTTTTGAGACCTGAGCGTATACCATTCCGCCATCTCGGCAATACCTGATTTTACCATGGCTCTCCCCTTCCCGCTTTATATTTTGAGCTCAATGTGGTATTATGGGCTGCACATAAAAATTCAAATAGGAGGAAAAAACTCATGAGCGGCTATGATGACTTCGAAATCCAAGTGTGTCTCTTAAGATTTAGGGATGTTGAGCATAAAGGTAATGCTCTGTTCCACTCCCACGTATGTCGTTGGACTGCATACATTTTTAAAAATGATTGCCAAGATCTAAACAATTTACCTGAAAAAAATATTATCGCGCAGTCGGATGACGTGAGCTACTCGGCAAATATATTTGTTCCCAACAGCTTGATCCTCAGGAAATATCTCAAAATCGAAAAGGAATCATATCAACAGATCCTTGCCTATCTTCAAAAAGATAACTGGATACCACAAGCCGATTATGGCGGTTTCTCATTTACATTCACCAGAAAAGTTCCTAAAAATTCCGAGGTACTCGAAACATTTAATAATGTTGACCTCGAAGACTTTCGACCGGAGTTAGAGATACTACTCAGTCTCCTTAATGATTCTCATCCGGGATTGTCCACTTGGAATACGGCAGTACTTTTCCACCTGCAAATGTTAGATTCTCTCATTGCTAAGGCTTTAGGAAAAAAATAAGAACACATCACAGACGCCCTCCGGGGCGTCTTTTTTTGCCTACCTTCCCCTCTCTACTCCATAAAACTTAACTCTATCGCCTCTAAACTTGAGATCCATAGTTCCGAGTGCTCCGTTTCGGTGTTTGGCTATCGCCAGTTTCAGATCTTCCAGATTATTTTCATCGGTTCGATACATAAACATAACCACGTCGGCATCCTGTTCAATAGATCCCGACTCACGCAAATCGGCAAGCATTGGAGTCTTGTCTGTTCTGCTTTCTACCCCACGGTTAAGCTGGGACAGTGCCAATACCGGAATCTTCAATTCACGTGCCAGATTTTTCAACCCCTGAGAGATTGCTCCAACCTCCTGTACACGGCTCTCATAGTTTTTATCTCCCACACAAAGCTGTAAATAGTCAACTATCAATAGCTTAATCCCCACCTGAGAGTGTAAACGGCGGGCTTTGGTACGAAGCTCAAGAATCGACTGACCGGGAGTGTCATCTATATATAGAGGCGACTCGGCCAAAACGCCCATTCCCTCGGATAATCTGGCAAAGTCATCGTCCTTGAGATTTCCCGTTTTTAGTTTCCACGCATCAATATTGGCTTGAGAAACGAGCATTCTATCGACCATTTCCAAGTTGCTCATTTCCAATGCGAAATATCCAACCGGCATTTTCTTTTCAACAGCCACGTACTGGGCAATATTGGTCGCCAAAGCAGTCTTTCCTATACCCGGACGTGCGGCTAAAATAAGAAGGTTACTGTCCTGCATCCCTGCGAGCAATCTATCAAGATCCAAAAATCCTGTTGGCACTCCACGAAGACCATCCTGTGTATTTTGTAACGAATCAAGCCGGTCAAAACTTTCAGCCAGTGCATCCTTGATTGGAACAAAAGATCTGCGGACACTCGCCTGAGATAGAGAATAAACCTCTTGTTCGGCTTTATCCAAGATCTCACTTAGAGATTTACTGTCATCAAATCCCATCTCACCCATTACCGCACCGGCAGAAATTAATTTACGTTTGACGTACGTTTCCCGGACAATCTGTGCATATTTATTTACGTGTGAAGCAACTGGAACTTCATTCGACAACTCGGATAGATATGACTTACCCCCCACTTTATCCAGAAGCTTCTCCTTCTTTAGCCAGTCTGCAACAGTCAGAACATCAATCGGATCGCGGTTTTCATAAAGACTAACCATCGCATTAAAAATTGAACCGTTGTTGTCGTTGTAAAACATCTCCGGACGCAACACAACCGCAACATCCACAATTGCGTCCTTGTCGATCAGTATCGCTCCCAAAATTGATTTTTCCGCCTCATCGGAATGGGGTGGGATCCTTGTGTTAGGCATTCATTATAAGTACTTGAGTATCGTCGGGCAGACTACCCTCATCTACTTTTATCTTATGAACCGGTTCACCGGCCAGCAAGAACTTATTCTTGTCCAAGAAATCTTGCATGGTGTGTTTTCCTGCCCAGCTTTCGGTCATACCCGGAACTTTATAGTGCATAGGAATTACATATGAAGGCTGAATATCTTTAATAAGATCAATAACGTCATCTATTTCAAGAGCGGTAACTCCTCCGATACCCACCATTAAAACATCAACCGATCCTATTTTTTCTATCTGAGCTTCGGTAAGCTTGTGGCCAAGGTCTCCCAAGTGAAGCACGCTTAGTCCGTCAGTCCGGATACCTATAATTATGTTCTTCCCCCTCTCTGCACCTTCCGCATTATCGTGATACATCTTTGTCGCCGTAATCTCTATACCGCCGATTTCATACTCCCCTTCTTTATCGATAACAAAAGTACTCGATCTTGTCACCGGTCCGGTAATAAGCTCTACTGCATCATGGTCATCATGACCATGAGACACCGTCACAATGTCGGCAACGTCTTTGGCAAAAGGTAAACCTGTACTCTCGGGTTTGAACGGATCCATAATGATCGTCATTCCCTCTTTATCTTTTAACTTGAAACACGAGTGACCAAGATATGTGATTTCCATAAGACATATTAGCACAAGCAAGTCATAAATAACTTGCAAATGCGCCCCTAAACTGCTATCCTTTCACTCGAAGACTATGCGAAAAGAAGTAATTCTGGCAGTAATCATTGGAGTTTTACTCGGAGGAATAATCCTCTATGGTATTAACCTTGCGAACAACTCCACCAAAACAAACTCCGGCGGTTCTACAACCGAAAATAATGCTAAAGAATCTCCTACACCCGTCGACAAACAGGCAAATCAGGTCTCTATTATTTATCCCCAAAACAACTCCGTATTTACCGAAGCTCAAATCACTCTAAAAGGCTCAACTAAACCCAACGCCAGTCTCGCTATTGTCACCGAAAGTGATGATGTTATTACAACCGCAGACAGCAACGGAAGCTTCTCCTCACCCATAAACCTTATTAATGGTGAAAACCTCATTACCGTTACCGCAATCGACGAAAAACTGGCTACCGCTTCTTCATCTATATCCGTAATCCGTACCACTACACTACCCGAATAATATGAAAAACTTTTTATCAATTTTCATCACTATCTGTTTTATCTTCATTCTTGCCCGTCCCGTTGCCGCTGTTACTGCCACACCATCAGCCACACCTACTCAAGATATTGAAGACAAATACAAAATGATCGTTCAAGAAAATCTTTCTTCTGCCGAAGCCAAACTTAAAGAAAAAGTCAATCTTCAATCACTGGTAGGTTTCGTAGGTAAGATCACCACGATAAGTTCCGGCAACCTCACCTTTGAATCTCATGGAAACATTATTCAAGCTACAACTACCACCCAAACTGCTTTCTTAAAAAATGGTGCTGTCATAAAAATCAGTTCCCTTGCCATCGGTGACAAGATAATCATCATAGGCACATCGGTAAAGGAAGGCATTGTTCAGGCAAAAAGAGTCACTGTCATCAAAGACGAACCCATACTGGTAAACACCAGTGCCGTTGTTACCAAAGTTGTCTCTGTTGATCTCAAAAAGAAAACCATTACCCTCACATTAAACGGTGCGGACCGGATTCTTACTCTCTCCAAAAAATCTACCGTTAAGTTGGAAGAACTTAAGGCCGATCAAACCATTCTCGGAATCATAAAAGAATACAATGGCGGTCTTTCCATCTCCCGGGCAAAAGTTCTCTAATTTGAGCTAAAATAGACTCATGCCCCGGTCTAAAAACCGTATTCTTGCTTATACTTTTCTCCTACTGAATACTGCTCTTTGGGGATTTGCTGCCCCAATAATAAAACACTCCCTCAATTTTGTCTCTCCTTCTCTATTTCTTTTTTACCGGTATATTATCGCCGGCATTATTTTTCTCCCAATATTCCTCATATATAAAGCAAGAACCCATCACCGCATCGACCACGTAAAAACCCTCATCATTGCTCTGCTTGGAACCCCCCTTTGCCTTCTCCCTCTTTTTTATGGTCTTAACCAAACTACTTCAATAGAAGCCTCAATTCTGGAATCTTCGAGTCCAATCTTTACCATTCTCATGTGTCTTATTTTCCTCAAAGAAACTATAAAACCCAAAGAGTGGAGGGGCTTAATATTAGCCTTAATCGGCACCTTTGTCATTGCCTTTGAACCCTTCTTAACCGGCAACAATCATGTTCAGCTGTCCGTACAGGGAAACCTTCTTATCATCTTAAGCAATATCATCTGGACCGTGTTTCTTCTCCTCTCCAAAAAGATCAAGACAAACCCTGTATTCCTCACGTTCTACTCATTTATCATCAGTATCCCCTTCTTCTACTTCATAGCCTTGAGAGAAAGCCAATCATTTGCTCTCAGTCCAGAGGCTCTACCCGGAATCCTCTACATGGCGGTTGGTGGCTCCATAATCGCTTTTTGGGCCTATCAGGAAGGTCAAAAGCGCATCGAAGCATCGGAAGCTGCTGTTTTCACCTATCTCAAACCGGCCTTCAGCATTCCCCTTTCTATTTTATGGCTCAAAGAGTCGTTTTCACCCGTGGCTATCTTCGCCACCATTCTTATTATTGTTGGCGTTTTCATCTCGGAAAAGCGCTAAAAATAGCCTCATGTGGTAGAATATGTAGGTTATGAAACAGAATATCCATCCAGAATATCAAGAAACTACCGTCACCTGCGCTTGCGGGAATGTTTTTACGGTTGGTGGAACCGTAAAAGCCCTTCATGTCGATGTTTGCAGTAAGTGTCACCCATTCTTCACCGGAACTCAGAGATTCATCGACTCCATGGGCCGTGTTGATAAATTTATAGCCAAACGCAAAGCCGCTTCCGGTTACGTCAAAAAAGGCAAAGAGAAAAAAGAAACCGACACCAACCCCAAAACCCTCAAGGAAATGCTCGAAGCCAAGAAAAAAGCAGAAGAAAAAGCCGTCGAAGCCAAGTCCGAGTAGCTAAAGCCCGCTTTAAAAGCGGACGTCTCTCCCCATGTACAATTAGAATATAGATATGGATAATCCGTATATTGCTTCCGAGATAGAGCGAATTGAAAACGAAATTAGAGCCAACGAGGCACTAGTTAACGATCCGGATCTGGGTGCTTTGGCCAAATCCGAAGTTGAAAAGCTTAAAAAACAAATCGAGTCTCTTCAAATTAGCTCTCAACCTAAAGAAGAAGATGTAACCGAAGAGAACTTCAACGACTCCCCCGCCATCATCGAAATCCGTGGCGCTGCCGGAGGTGACGAGTCAAAAATATTTGCCAATGACTTACTCCGTATGTACACCCGTTTTGCGGAAGAAAAAGGATTCTCCATGGAAACAATCGACGACGGTGTTGTTAAGTTCTCCCGCCCCAACAAATCACTCTGGAATCACGGTGCTTACGAAACATTTCAGTTCGAGTCGGGAGTCCACCGGGTTCAGCGTGTACCCGTAACCGAAGCCCAAGGACGGATTCAGACTTCTACCGCCACCATTGCAGTTCTTCCCGAAGTTAAATCAAACAAGATTGAAGTACAGGAAGTCGATCTTGACTGGCAGTTTACCCGTGCAGGTGGACCGGGGGGACAAAATGTCAACAAGGTCAACACTGCCGTCCGGCTCACTCACAAACCAACAGGTCTGGTTATCTTTGTCCGTGAAGAGCGGTATCAGGCAAGAAACAAGGAAATAGCTCTCAATCTACTCCGTTCAAAGCTCTGGCAGTTGGAAGAAGACAAACGCCTTAGTTCCCTATCCGACAAAAGATCCGAAGCGGTAGGACGAGGTATGCGAGCCGAAAAAATAAAAACCTACAACTTTCCTCAAAACCGTCTCACCGATCACCGTCTCGGTAAATCTTGGCATAATCTAAAAGAAATCATGGAGGGTGACCTGTCGGATGTCTTCGAGTTCACCATAACCGGGTTCGGTAACCTTTCGGAATAAAAGTGGTGATATAATCCTTCTAAACGTACTTTTCAAACCTGACTGGAGGAAAAACATGTCCAACATGGTTCCCAAAGAATCCAAGAAAAAATTTAGTCTTTCCCGCTTCTACAAACCATTGCTGTACATCGGTATGGCGCTCGCAGTTTATTTGTTTTTCTTGGCCATCTCGCCGGTGTATGTTGCCGATGAAGTTGTCGCGGAAATTGTCTACCTCATCGTCGTAACCATAACGGAGATTACAGCCAAAATAAAGGCATCAAAAAAGTAAGCCCACACCCTCCGCAAGGAGGGTTTTTCTTTGTGGTACAATCTCACTCAAACCGCACATTTAAGTTCAAAGGAGAAGATATGAACGAATATCTCTTAAACAAGACACAAATCGAAGTTGTAATCAGCGAAGCAAGATGGCGAAAGAACACACCGTTATTTGATCTGTACCAAAAAGTAATTCTTGATCCAAGCTTTCATGAATCTATCCATCGTATGTGTCTGGACTATTTTTATAACTACTCGGTATATCACCGCAACAAAGCAAGCAATGCCCTCAGACTAGCCGCTCTATCGCCAACCTGCGAAAAAAGATTTGTTTGTGTCATTATCCGCAGCCTGATAAACATGGGTATGTCTCAAGAATACATTAAGGAAATGATTCGTAAAATGCCCAATGACCTAAAAAAATACGTAAAAGAAAATCTCTTTCCGCAATCAAATTCCCCGTCTTAGGACGGGGTTTTTCTTGGCTAATTTTTGGCAAGAATAATTCCCTTCAATACTTCCAAGGCTTTATCCATCTGATTATCTGCCGTTGGATTCTTCTCATCATACTTAAACTCAACCAAAACATCGGGGTCTAGCCCATTATTATGAATATTCTTTCCTGAAGGCAAAAGCCACTCGGCTACAGTCACGTGTAGTCCTGAACCGTCCGGAAGATCCTGTGCTTCCTGTACAGTACCCTTTCCGAAACTCTTTTCTCCAACAAGTTTTATTCCCAGTCTCTCTCTTAGCGCTCCAGCCAGTATCTCCGATGCCGATGCCGATCCTCTATTTACAAGCACCACCAAAGGCATACCAATCAGTCTTCCGCTACGGCTAACATTCATTACGTCGGTTTTTAGTCTGTCTCTTTGTTTTACGATTACACCGCTTGTGATAAACTCGCTGCCAAGATCTACCGCTCTTTGTAAATATCCCCCGGGATTGTTTCTAAGATCCAAAATCACCCCTTTTGCATTTTTACTCTTTATCTCCGTTACAATTTTATTCCACTCCGTAAGTGTCTGTTCGCCAAATTTATTTACCGATACTACAGCTACTTTCCCCGAGTCTAACCATGTCAACTCCGTCGAAGGAACATTTATTATGTCCCGGACTAGGGTAACTTCTTTTGAGGCTTTGTCCCCTTCTCTAAACATAGTCAGGATAACTTCAGTCCCCTTTTCTCCTCTAATCAAATTCACCGCCTCATCTACAGTAATACCGGCAGTATCTTTATCAACGTTATTTTTCTTGTCAACGATTTTCAAGATCAAATCTCCCGCTCTTAGCCCCGCCTTCATTGCAGGTGTGTCCTTTAAAGGCGTCATCACCGCTAAAGTCTTGTCGACAAATCCCAGCTGAATTCCTACTCCTCCGAACTCACCCGAAAGATCTTCTTTTGATCTGCTGTTATCAACCGGCGGGAAAAAGTTTGTGTAAGGATCTCCAAGAGCTTCCGTCATTCCTTCCGTCGCTCCGTACATCAACTTCTCCGGATCAATGTCTTCGGTTTTGAGATAGCTGGCTTTAAGTCTTGATAGGACATCATTCATTGATGTCGTGTCGATCGTAGAAAGAGATTTTACCGCCTGTTCTGTCTTCCACTCACCCAAGCGGAATCCTCCATAAACCAAGGTTCCGGAAACTAAAATTATAAGAAGCAACCGCCTAACTTTTTTTAGGTTCATGGACAGATACAGCAACGGTAATTGTTAATTAAACTTTGTCGGTTACGGGTAGAAGAGCCAAGTGTCTTGCACGTTTGATGGCTCTTGCCAGCCGGAGTTGGTGTTTTTCACAAACACCGGTTGTCCAACGGGACACGATTCTCTTTTTTGGAGAAACACCGATTGCCAAAGACTCAAGATCCGAATAAACGGGCTCTGTTTTCTTTACGCAAAAAGGACAAGGCTTACTCGACTTTCTAATTTTCTTTTTTGTAATCATCTTTATATATATGTATTAATTAAAAAGGAATCTCATCATCGGACTCCTCTTTTACCTCTTCTTTTTTGGACTTCTTGGAACCCTTACTGTCATCACTTTCCGGATTAAAAACTTCTTCCGCGGGTGAAACATCAGCTGTCGGGGATACGGTTTCATCGGCAACGAAACGCGTCGGCTCATAACCGCCTTCGGCCCTGTCTCCTTTGGGAGCATCCAAAAGAATCATCTCGTCGATAACCACTTCGGTTACCTGTCTGTCGGCACCGTCTTGACTCTTCCAAGCTCTTGTCTGTAAACGTCCTTCGACATAAACTTTGCGGCCCTTGGACATCAACTGCGAACAGATCTCACCCAGTTTTCCCCAAGCAACAATCCGGTGAAACTCGGCACCTTCTTGTTTCTGACCTGAGGAATCGGTCCACTCACGGTTTGTTGCCAAACCAAAAGTGCAGACTCCTGTTCCCGAAGGGGTGTATTTCAACTCCGGATCGCGGGTCAGGTTCCCGATTAACATTACTTTGTTTAAGCTTCTTGTACTCATATTTCCTCCTCTTGTTTAATTAAATCCTAATCAATAAGAATCTTAGCAGTTTGTCATCCATCTGCAAATCCCTCTCCAACTCTCTCACCGATGTCGGGGCGCCTTCAAGAGTTAATTTGAGGTAATAGCCTCTGCTTTGTTTTTTAATCTCGTAAGCCATGGTTTTCGTTCCCCATTTATCGACAGCTTCCACTTTCAAAGCACGTTTCTTGCACTTTTCTGTGATCAGCTTCTCGACTCCGACTTCATTTTCGGAGACAGGATAAATGACAACGAGTTCGTACTTGTTGGTCGAACCCATGGACGGTTTGATTTCGGTTGTCTTTGTTTTTTTCATAACATGGCTATTATACCAAAGTTAACCATAAAAAAGTCCCCCCAATTTTCAGAGGGGACGGAACTCTACTTAGCTTTCTTCTTTTTGGTCTCCAACAACTCAACCAACCTGCTGATTTCAGCTTGTTGAACCCTTACCAACTCTTCAAGACGAAGTTTTTCGAAAAAGGTGTGAGCAACAAACGCCTCGTCGGTTTTATAACCCCAGTCAAGCTTCGTGTCACACCAAATACCGTTCACAAGTATTTTCATTTTTACCTCCGTAAGTAAATTAAAGAACCAAGTTTAGGCGAGTATACACCATCACGATCCAATCATAAACTCCACCACGTCTCCATCTTTCATTTCATACTCCTTACCCTCAAATCTCACCCAGCCCTTTTCTGAGGCTTCCTTCCAGCCCCTAGCCTCCACAAACTTGCCGTAGTCACACACCTTAGCCTTGATAAATTTCTTTTCAAAATCGGTGTGAATCACTCCTGCAGCCTGAGGAGCCTTCATGCCTCTAGTGATAGTCCAAGCCCTGCTCTCCATCTCTCCGGTAGTCAAAAACGAAATCAATCCCAAACTTGAGTATGCCTTTTTAATCAGCAGGTCCAAGCCCGACTCCTTTATTCCAAGCTCCGCCAAGTAAACCTTGGCGTCTTCAACCGACAGGCTAGATAGTTCAGACTCCACTTTTGCACATATATATAGTTCATCTCCCATGGGTTCCCGCAAACGCTGATCGGTCTCGCTTACATTGAAAACCAGTATTTCCTTTTTGGCCGTCAAAAGGAAAAAATCCCGCGCCAGCTCTCTTTCTTCATCGGACTTAAGTATCTCGCGAGCCGGTTGTCCTGCATTTAAACCCTCAAAAAGCTTTTCGGCTACGGCTTTCTTTTTTTCCATTCCCTTCGCCTTGACGTCTTTACTCTCCAAAGACTTGGTTACCGTTTCCAGATCTTTAAGAATTAGCTCTGTTTGAACAACTACCATGTCCGTTTTAGGATCAACACTTCCCTCTTTTACGATCTCCGAGTCGCTAAAATCACGCAAGACCTGCAAAATTACATCTACCTCGCGGATGTGGGTCAGAAACTTGTTTCCTAAACCCGCTCCCGTTGCCGCTCCGGCAACCAGTCCGGCAATATCTACAAACTCTACCGTAGCCGGCACGATTCTTCCCGAGTGAGAAATACCGGAAAGTACATTAAGACGTTCATCCGGCACTTCAACTACTCCTACATTGGGTTCTATCGTCGCAAACGGGTAATTTGCCACCAAAGCCTGCTGACGCTTCAAAAGCGCGTTAAATAGTGTGGACTTCCCCACATTTGGTAAACCGACAATTCCTACCTTTAAACTCATGGGTATATTTTACCCTAAGCCTTACATAATAATTTCTTATTCTTTCGGCTTATCTTCTTTATCTCCGCCTCGCGTTTTAGAGCCCTGCTTTTCCCCTTGACCATTTCCGAAAACCGGAGTGTCGCGGGCAGTCTTCCTCTGGTGTACTTTGCCCCCTTTCCCGCATTGTGCGCCGCCAGTCTTTTTTCAATACTGTCGGTAATTCCTGTGTAATACGTTCCGTCTCTACACTCCAAAATGTAAACAAACCAATTTTTCACTTCACCACCACTAGAAGCCTTGGAGAAGAAAGTGTCATCGTTCCTCCGACCGTCTTTCCTTCTATATAGTACTGATTTTGTCCCCTCCAGATAGACATTACTTTTGAATAAAAACTCTTTTTTGTGTCGGTTGCCGAAGAGAACTCGCTGTAATCCACAGCTCTATGGTTCGTCGAGTCATAAAGTCTTACCGATCCGCCCCCACCTTCTACCCAACCCTGCCATGAAACCTCAATATTTTTCCCGTACAAAGAAGCATCAAAAGTAAAATCACTTCCCGTAATCTTTGTCCAGTCTGAACTGCTAAAACTTCCACCAACAAGAGAAACAAAGACTTCGGAAGTTTTTTTGGATGAAGACTTAACCAAACCCGCATTTTTTTCCAAAACGTATACCCTGCTTTCTAAAGATGCGACGCGTTCCTCCAGTGTTTTTGTCGTAGTAGCAGAAAGAACTCCCGATCTCAAATCCCCGCTCGCCAATCTCCAAACTTGCCAGCCGGCAAGGGAAAACACGCCCAAAAGAAGCAGTGCGCTTGCGCTTTTTATAGCCATAAATCAGTCTAACACAATCAGATCTTTTCTACTTTTACCCCATCCGGAAAATCCTCTATTTTGTAGCCCTTACTCTCTATCTCCTTACGCAGCGCATCCGACTGTTCCCAGTCTTTGGCTTTTCGGAACTCTTCTCTTTTGGCAAGTATCTCTTTTATCTCCTCCGGAACACCGATGTTTTTTTCTTCTTCCGTTCCCAAGTTAAGTCCTAAGACCGAGTCCATCACTACAATCAAATTTTTCTTTGCCGAGTCGCTTATATCGCTCTTCATCATCTCCCAGACAATTGACAAAGCAAGGGCGGTATTTAGATCATCCTCCATTGCGGCAACAAATTTTTCATAAAACACCTTACCCTCCTCTGACCAGCCGTCAGCCGTTACCGGAACATCGGCAAGATCCACCACCATTTTATTGAGTTTGAAAAGTGATTTTTGTGCTCCGGCTAACCCCTCCCAAGTAAAGTTCATCTGTTTGTGATAATGAGTCGTTAGGAAATAGTAACGTAGAGCCAAAGGTGAAAAACCTTTTTCCGCCAAGTCACTCAGTTTATACAAATTACCAAGACTCTTACCCATCTTCTTTCCGTCCACCATTAGAAATGTCGTATGAACCCAGTACTTAACAAACGGCTTCTTACCCGTCCCCGCTTCACTTTGGGCAATCTCATTTGGATGGTGTATTGAAAGATGATCCTCTCCTCCGGTATGAATATCAAACTGCTCTCCTAAATACTTCATACTCATGGCACTACACTCAATATGCCACCCGGGGAATCCGTCTCCCCAAGGACTCTCCCAGTGCATCACATGATCGGCAAACTTCCCCACCCTCTTAAACCATAAAACAAAATCTGCCGGATGTTTTTTGTATTCTCCTCCTTCTACCTCTTCCCGGGCACCAACTGTTTTTTCTTCAAAACTCTGGTTAAACATTTTTCCGTAATCGGGGAAACCGGCAACATCAAAGTAAACCGCTTCCGGAGTGTCGTACCCGTGTCCATTAGCCACAATTTTCTCTATCAACGCTATCTGGTCGGCAATATGATCCGTCGCTTTACAAACAATAGTCGGTGGCAGGATATTTAGCTCTTTCATCGTTTCGTTGAAAAACTCGGTATATTCCTTAGCCACCTCCCAAACCGTCTTTCCTGCTTTAGCTGCACCCTTCTCCATCTTGTCTTCACCCTCATCGGCATCCGAAACCAGATGCCCCACATCCGTTACATTCTGTACATGAGTTACTTTGTACCCTTCCAAAACCTCTAGGACTCTCCGTAGGATATCGTCATTTACATACTTTCTGCCGTGACCGATGTGGGTGTAATCATAAACCGTCGGACCACAGGCATACATTCCGATCTCCCCTTTATGAATCGGCTCTACCGTTTCCAGTTTTTTTGACAAGCTATTAAAAATCGTAAGCATAGAAATATTGTAACCCATCCTGAGATATACTCTGTATCAAATGAAACGTTGGTTAATCATCATTCTTTCTGCTCTCGTCCTAATACTATTTATCTATCCTTCTGCCGCAAGATACTCAAAGGACACCCTCCCCGACAACAACGACACTCGTCTCATCGCCTATATCATCGGCCAAGTCCAAGAAAACATAGTTCACCGTCAACCGCTATTTTATGGACGGTTCTTCGCTCCGGAACAAAATACCCTCACTTACTCCGATCTTTTTCTAACAAGCGCCGTTATTACCCTGCCTTTCCGTCTAGTCACCGGCTCCCCTGTTGTTATCTTTAATCTGGCCTTCATTATTAACTCTGTTTTAACTATTTCCATTGCCTATTTACTATTCTCGTACATATTTAAAAACGACTGGATCTCAACTATCTGCACTCTTCTTTTTACCCTTTCCGGCATTCACCTTCACTACTATGCTCATCTGCAGATGTTTTCTCTTTGGCCGTTTCTCCTTTGCATCTATTTATTCCTCCGTTATCAAAAAGAAAACAGGCCGGTACTTCTTTCCGTGTTTTTTCTGACACTTACCGCTCAGATCGCCGAAAGTATTTTTCCGGCTTACCTGATTTTCTTTACGGTATTTTTCCTTTTCCTGTTTTCCCCAAAGAAAAACCTGAAGATAATCATTTACCGTGCTCTTCCTTTTATTCCATTCTGGGCATTTCTCATGTTTCCCTACATAAAACTTCATTTCAGTCTTCCGGAAGCCACCCGCCCGATAAGGGACGCCGCCAATTTCTCTCTCGGACTCGAGCAGATCTTCACTCTTTTTAGAAGTTATACCGTCATTGGAATTTTCCTTCTTGCCATTCTCGCAAAAACCAAGGCCAAACCCTGGCTTTCGATATTTTTCTTTTCCCTTATTATGTCTTTTGGACCCGTTGTCAAACTCTTAGGTCACACCGTCAAAATTTTTGGGCTTCCGATTCCTCTTCCCTATACTCTCTTTTACTATCTTTTCCCCGGATTTAACGGATTCCGTACTCCCAGCCGGTTTTCTATCCTGATACTTTTTTCTGCCATAATCATCATCGGTTACTTCCTCATTCCGCTTATAAAAAAACTCAAAACAAGAACAAAAATTGTCCTTACTCTTTTTATCTTCTCCCTCCTTCTTTTTGAAGCCGATCTGCCCCTTAAAGGTTTCCCCTTAAACATCAACATGCACCCTGTGTACGATGAGGTCAAAGCTCTTCCGCAAGAGGCAATCATTCTTGAACTTCCCATCAAACTTTGGAGTATGCCCGATCATGAAATCGAGTCCATAAGATCGCTTTACTCACTATCACACCTCCATCGCCGTTTTGGCGGCTTCTCCGGTTTTAATACCAATAGCTGGGCAGAACTTGTCCAAAACATAAACGCTTCCGGACTGGATGAAAAGAATCTCCAAAAATTACACTCTCTTGGAGTTACTCATGTCATAGAAAACAACCGTCTTTCTCCCCTTCCTTAACTACTCTTTTTGCCTATCCGTTTCCCCGTGTGATCCGGCGTTCAGCTTTTTCAGTAAAATTTTTGTAAAGCTCTCTTTTTTACTTTTCTCAAAACCCTTCTTTTCTTTTTCTCTTTTTTCCATCGTCCTTTCCTGAGCTATTTTTTGATCAAGCTGTCTTTTGTGCTCGGCATAATTTGCCAACTCTCCCTTTACCTGACTCAGCCTTCTGGCTTCTGCCATTCTCACTTCCTCTTTTTGCTTGTTTTTTAAATACTCGTTATAACCGTTGTTTGTAGTCGGCTCCGCTTGAACCGGAGTGCCAGTCACTTGCTCTATCGACTCCGAAGCAATATCCGCCACAGCACCGGCAGTACCTTTTACGGCGCTTTTTCCAATTTCAAACAAACTATCGGCAACATTTTTTGCAATCCCGGGCATTGCTTTAATTTAACCACAAAGAAGCAAGCTCTTACATCTCGCTTCTGCCCTCCAGCGCCCGGAGAAGTGTCTGACCATCGGCATACTCCACATCCGCTCCGGTAGGCAAACCCCTGCCGATTCTTGTTATTTTTATTCCGTCAAATAGTCCCATGTCTTTAATTTTCTGAGTGATATACATCGCAGTGGCTTCTCCTTCCATGTTCGGATTGGTTGCCACAATCATTTCCTTAATCTCTCCCGTTTTTACTCTTGCCAAGAGCTGGGGAATCCGCAGGTCGTTTGGGCCGATATTCGCCAGAGGATTAATTACTCCCCCCAGTACGTGATAAACACCTTTGTAACCATCGGCTCTCTCAAAAGCCAAAAGGTCTAGAGCATTCTCTACCACACACACCTGAGATCTGTCACGGCTTTCATCCTGACAAACCGGACAAAACTCCTCTTCTCCAACGTTAAAACACAAAGCACAGAGTTTGGTATCTTTTTTCAAGTTTTCCAATGCCTCGGAAAATTTGGTTAATTTTTCTTGGGGTACATTCAGTAAGTAATACGCCAAACGCGCCGCCGATTTTGGACCAACACCGGGCAGAGCCTCGAAAGCATCAATCACTTTTTGAACCGGCCGGATACTTCGCATAAACTCTAAATGCCCATTCCTTTCGGCATGTTGGCAAGAACCTTTGACAGATCCCCCATCGAGTCTTTCATTTCCTCTGCCGAGTACTTCTGAGCCTTGGTAATCGCTTCATTGATCACTTTCACCGCCTTATTCATATTCTCCTCATCAATAAAAAGTTCTTTCAGTTTTCCGTCTCCACTAACCACAGCTTTAACCCCATCTTCTTCAACCTCGGTTTTGTGATTTTGAATTTTCTTCTGCAGTATGGCAAGTTTGGCAATTGCCGCACCTTGTGATCCGAACTGTCTTATTCCATTAAACATATTTTTACTTAACTTTTAACAAACCTATTGTATATCATTTCCGATCCAGTCTGCCTCGGTGCCGGTATTCCCTAGCTCGCTTGACACAATATAGGTCAGATGATACACTTCCCCAGATTCACACATTTAAATTTTTTAGGCCACAGGAGGCAAATTTGTCTATTATTCTGGTTCGAAATCAAACGATCATGCAAGCTCTTTTTTCGATACTTGTTAACAATGGATACAGGGAAGGGTTCCTAAGTGAGCCAATCCAACTTGCCGGTGATAGATTTTCTTTTAAGTATGAGGGTAAAGAATTGTTCGATGTAAAAATACTCCGACAAGCCGCCCTTTCCGAAACCGTCGAACTAATCTTTGATATCTCAGGAAAAATCAATCTTGACAAATTTTATTTAATTTTTGATGACCTAGAAAAAAAACTAAGTACTCTCAAATTCACCTTTACCTTATAACAGCTAACCCACCGAAAGGTGGGTTTTTTACTCTCCAAAAATCTTCTCCGCCGCCGCCAGTATTCCTTTTTCTGCCGGTTCATCACTGCTTACCAGCTCTACATTCACATCGGACTGCTCCGGTATAGTTCTTGCCGGCTCCTTATCTCCCAAAACACACCTGAATGTTATCGGACCCCAGATCTTTGCCATCTGTTCTTCAATCAATTTCTTTTTTACATCCCGCTCCAACATATCTTGCTGGAACCTTGACGTCACCGATAAAGTGATTGATTTTCCCTTAACATCTACCGGAGAAACCAACCGCAACATCCCCGCCAAAGATCCGCAACTGCCGGACATTACGTTTAAAAAGTCCATCCACTCTGTTTTTATACGGTCAATACTCACCAATGGGCCATCATAATTCTGAACAACTACATTACTCTTATTCTCAATATTTTCCTCTTGTATCGCACCTTCTACACTATGGGTATTTAACACATCATCTTTTTCTTCTTGCCGGGCAGGCGCCTCAGCTTTTGGGACGCTCGCCCCTCCACCGCTGTCATCAATTGCTAAAGTCAGTAGGGCAATTTCCAAAGGAAGAAGTGGCAAGGGAGACACTTTTATTTTATCTGCCGCCTCAATTAGTTCATCAATAAGTTTCAACTCGTCGCTTACGGAAACGCCTCTCTCCAAACCCTCTTCAAGCATCAGCTTAACTTCCAACAAAAGTGAATTTGCCAATACTTGTGCCTTGATTCCCCCTTTCTCCATCTCTCCAAATATTTTTACTATTTTTGCGGAGTCGTGTTTTTTTGCTGCTTCCAGCAACTTCTTTATCGACACCCGGCCAACAATTCCCAGAACTTCCAAAACCAATCCCGCATCAATTGTTTTCCCATATGCCGCTACTTGTTCAAGAAATTTGTGACCTTCACGGAAACTGCCATCGGTTGCTTCGGCAATCTCCCTTAGTGCGTCTTCATCTATATCTATCCCTTCACCCCTGACTGCTTTCATGAGAGATCCGATGATCTCTTTATTACTTGCTTTGGTAAAGTTTATCCTCGCACACCTGCTCGTTATCGTCTCAGGAACTTTTTGCGCTTCAGTGGTGCATAAAATAAAGATGGCGTGCTTGGGTGGTTCTTCCAAAGTCTTCAAGAGCGCATTAAACCCTGCCGTTGACACCATATGTACCTCATCGATGATGTACACCTTCTTGGGCAACTGTACCGGCGCCAGACGCACCTTTTCCCGTAGATCACGGATGTCATCAACCAGACCGCTTGAAGCCGCGTCAATCTCAATCACATCCACACTGCTTCCGTTTGTCAAACTGACACAAGACGGGCATTTTCCACACGGCTCTTCGAGACCGTCCTTCTTATCCTGATTCTTCTCACAGTTTACAATCTGAGCCAGAATTCTGGCCGTACTCGTTTTTCCCGAACCTCTGGGGCCCATAAACAAATAGGCGTGAGACACCTTACCACTCTTTAGGGTTGACTCCAAAGACTCACGGACAGACACGAGATCCAGTTCGTTGATTTTCTTTGGTCGGTATTTTTGATAAAAGCTCACGGTAACACATACCTTATGGTATCCCCTTGATGCGTGTCAACTACCAATAACCCAATCAAAACCACTCAGTTTTTCACGACACTATATCAGTTTTGCATATGACAAGCCCTCTCGGAAAATATTAAAACTTACTCAATAAATCGAATTAGTTTCCCCCACCGCCCTAATCCGCTATTTTGCCATAAAAAAGCCCCCGATTTTCATCAGGGGCATACCATTTCAAGTATTTATAGCTCGTGGTAGACACCAATAGACAGGCCGATCCTATCGCTCGCAACAATATCCCAGATTTCCTGTATCTCAATCTTAAAGGTATCTCTGGCAATCCCTACGGCCAAATGTCTCTCGGGATGGACAACATCCCTGCATCTTAAAAATCTTGAGGATAATTTCTTTCCATGAAGCCTTGACCAAAGTAGGTCGGCATAGGCCAGTTCTACCGCCGAGAGAATCACCTCGTCCCTTTCGCTGCGCCTGGTTGACTTTAACTTCACACCCGCAGGGTCGATCATTTCGGATTTAACATCTCTCGTGGGAGAAAAATAATATACGTCTCTGATTCTATCTAAGGGTAGATTCAACCGTAAAAGTTTTGGGTAAAGGGTTTTCTTCGTTCCAAACCACTCCGGATACATTAAAAAGTAACCGGAACGGGCTTCCATGGAAGCAGTCATATCTTTTGGTAGAAGAACAAGATCGGATATTCTATCACCGGCAACAGCCATTAGTTTTCTCATGGTCAGGTTCGGGGGCATTGCCACCAAAAGCAACCCCTTTGACTTTGCCCATTTTAGTTTGGAAATAGAAAATGGCACATTTTCAAACTCGTTGGCTACCCTCGCACTAACCCCTATTCCAAAATTCATGGCGTCATAAATACTTATAACCCTATCACCCATGATCATTGCGGCTTTCTTCCATGTTACCGGTATTGGTTTTACCTTTTTTAGAATACTCACCACGTTATAGAACAACGGGTTTATGGGTGAATCATTTGCCAGATCTACCATTTTTTGGTCCATTCCGGCCATCTGCAAACGGGAAACAAAGATATCCAAGTTCTCAAGCGGCTTTTTGCTTTTATGCTGGGTCATTACGTTCCTCCTATGGGTTCAATATTTGAATTCAAAGTACGCCGATATTGTACCATAACCTTCAAAACTACAGGGTAAAAATCTCCTAGTCGTGATGAACTCCCAAAAGGTGAAGTAGTCCGTGACGAGCCAAAAATATAACCTCTTCGTCTACTATCCTATTCCACTGCATCGCCTGACGTTTTGCCTGAGGATAGCAGACCACGATATCTCCAAGATTAACTCCGTCAAAGTCCTCCGGCATCTCTTCTCCCTCTTTTAAGGGGAAAGACAGTACGTCTGTCACTTTATCCTCACCAAAAAACTTCTTTTCCAGTTCGCGTATCTTTCTGTCGCCCACCACCGAAAGGGAAATCTTTACGGTTCCGGTAAACATTTCCTGTTCCTTAAGAGTTTCAAGCAAAGCCTCTCTCACCCCTTTGCGGTCAAAAGGATATCTGCTGTCAGCCGAAATTTCCAAATCAAGTTTTACCATTACCCCTATTCTAAACCATAAAAAAACCGGTGTCATTTAAACACCGGTAAACATCTCTAATACGTCTTTACGTTTTTGATTTGCTTATCATACTCGGCAAGTGCTTGAGGTTGATCAGCCAAATACAAAAATACTTTTTTATCACACCAAAGGCATTTCACGAAAGCCCTTCTTCCACTGTTTGGCTCGGTTTCTTCGATCTTTAGGTCTAGAGCGTTTCCGATTTCAAGCAAAGTGCCACAGTTTTGGCAAATAATCCGTTTTGGAAAAATCGAGTCACCAAATTGCAAAACTTTTACAGTCATTATTTTTCCTCCTTTGAATTCTCTCCAAACTCATCGTTCCAAGAAACAAACGCTAGACTAAAAGATAAAATGCCCAATCCAAAGAGTATTAATGCCGTCTTGTACTCCCATGGACTTAGTGCCATTGCGACAGCACTCGCGATGATCAAAAGAATCCCAGAGATGAAACCGATCATAAAACCCAGATAATTTAACAGGCTCACTTATCGCTCCTTTTGGAAATGAACTAAGATACCGGGGATTTTACTACGAAAACTTTGCCACCACAACCTTATTTATCACTGCTCCATCTGCCTTACCCTTAAGTTTACCCATAACGGCTCCCATTAGACGTCCGCCGGTTAAACCGGTTTCTCCTGCAATCTTGGCTACCTCAGCCTCAACATCAGCCTCAGCCATCATCTGTGGAAGATACTTCCCGATAATGGACAGCTCGAACTTTTCCTGATCGGCTCTGACAGTCTCCCCTACCTTTTCGTATATCTCAATCGAGTCGTTTCTCTTTTTAGCCTCTTTCCGGAGAACTTTTACCACCTCTTCATCGGGTAACTCACCTTGTTTGTAGTCTACTTGGGCATAAGAAAGCTCGGACAAAAGAAGTTTGAGTATTCCATGCAAACGGGAATCGCCTGCCCTTAGGGCAGCATCCGACTCTTGTTTTATCTGTGTAAAAAGCATTAAAGTTTTACTTTGTAAACCCGGCTGCACGCTTGTTTCGACGTCGAATCCGAGCCGAAGCTTTACGGAGTTCGATCATCTTAATGTTGTGTACAGTTGAAGGTTTTTGGTATCCGGTCATTCCCAAATTCTTGACCCTTTCGAGCCCAGAATCGTCATAAGTCAGTTTTTTAAACTCACTTATAAGCTGTTGTGTGGTTTGACCTTGTTTTTTTCTTGCAACGAGTGCCATTGATAATGCACCTACCTTTCTTTTTTTTGTTTTACGTTTGTATAGTCGGCTTTGTTATCCTCCCGGATAGTCTTTTGAACCACCCAGAATATGAACATGTTCATGCTCGAAATGATTGTATCCCGCTCCATTGTTTACCAGTTTGTAACCTGTTTTATCCAACCCGAGCAGGGCAACCACCTCAAAAACGACTGGCATTATTTTACCCCAGAACATACCACTTCCGCTAGTCCCAACTTCAGCCTTTTTTACATGGTCCTTCGGCATAACCAGCACATGGACGGGTGCCACCGGATACTTATCTTTTACCGCAATAAACTCCCCGTTTTCCCAGACAATCTCAGACGGAACCTCCTTCGCCCCTATCCGGCAAAAAAGACAGTCTTTATCAATCATTTGGTGAATAGTTTAATAACGTCCTTCACTGTAATCAAAGCCATAAGACTCAAAAGAAAGATCATTCCCGCCGTATTTACATAACCCTCTATCTTGTTCTTACGCCTTTTGCCGATTAACTTCTCTATTCCCAAGAAAGCGATCCTGCCTCCATCAAGCGCCGGAAACGGCATAATGTTAAGAATAGCCAAGTTGACGGAAAGTATTCCCATAAACTGCAAGACAGCTACCCAACCCACCTTATAAACCTCTTTACTGACTTGATAAATGCCCACCGGTCCGGAAACGTCTTTCGGCAATCCTTTACCCGTGACTATGTTATACAACATGGTTCCCAGATTCTTGGTGATTTCTTTTCCCCAACCCCAAGCTTCACCCAAACCGACCCAAGCCCCTCTAAATGGTCTCTGCCACACCGGATACATCTTCATCTCAGTACCGGAAAGGGCTACCCCCAAGGCCCCTTGGCCCTCAGGGGGAGAAACTCTTGGAGTTATCTTCACTACTTTTTCCTCCCCTTTCTTGGATAAAAGCACCATCTCTATTTCTTTTCCCTTGAGTCTCTCAATCTGCTCTACAAAACCATCAACCCCCGCAAATACCACGTCTTTTTTACTGTAAACAATCCCAATCACCTGACTCTCCGGTTCAATTTCCGCCCTCTCGGCCGGCGAGTCTTTGACTACTTCCACAATAAACACCTTATCGGTTTTTGTCGGAATCCCTAGATATGTATAAACAATTCCAAACAGGAAAACTCCTAAAATAAAATTCATCAGGACGCCGGACAAAAGCACCGCCGCCCTCTGCCACATCGGTTTATTAAAAAATGCTTCCGGAGATCTTGCTTGTTCGGGATTTTCCATATCCTCACCATAAAGTTTTACAAAACCGCCCAAGGGAATCCAGTTGAGACTAAACATCGTTCCCATCCAATAAAAAAGCTTTTTGGCTCTTGGCGGTAAGCCGATTCCGAACTCTTCCACCCTCATCTTGAACAGACGTGATACAAAAAAATGTCCCAACTCATGAATAAGAATCAGGACAGAAAGCATTAAAACAAAAACAATAAGTTGCATTACTTCATTCTACACTGACATTATTTCCTCTTCCTTCGTTCTACTCATCTCGTCAACTTTCTCATTCATCTCCCCCGTTATTTTGTCCAGTTGATCCAAAAGCATAAATATGTCATCTTCGGAAACTTCTTTTCTCTCTTTTAAGGCGTCAATCTTTTCTTTTACGTCTTGCCTGGCTTGGCGTAACATCACCTTTCCCGACTCGGTCTTTTGCTTGAGAAGTTTCACAAAATCAATTCTGCGTTCTTGGGTTAAAGAAGGAATTACGATACGGATTATGTCGCCGGAAACGGCAGGAGACAACTGCATCTCACTCTCGGCAATTGCCTTCTCAATATCCCTCATAATGCTTTTATCAAAAGGGGAAACAATCAACATGTTTGGGTCCGGTGCCGAGATGGTGGCAAGTTCCACCAGTCTCATCCGGGAACCGTAAGCCATTACCCCAAGATTTTCAATAAGGCTTGGCTTGGCTCTCCCCACCCTGACAGTTGCGAAATCCTCTTCCACAATCTCGATAACCTTTGAAAATTTCTGACGAAGTAACGTAATCAATTCATGCTCTATTACCATATATCCCAATTGTACAGCAGAAATATTATTTATCCTTTTTTTGGATCCCAATCTTGACGTTTTCCTGCAAAAATCTCTTCCGGGTTTCTACCCAGATGCTCTTGACCCTCTGCTTGAATTCGGCGTTCTTGTGCCGCCGCAGACAATGATGGAGCATTAACATTTGTTGTTCCACCTTCAATTGGTGGGTTTTTTGCCGCCAACTCAGCATCCCTTTTCGCTCTCCAATCTGAGTTTACCCTTTCTTCATCATCGTGTTTTATCTGCTGATCCTTTTTAAAACTATCCATTAGTGCTTGTCTTTCTTCATCGTTCATAAATAAAATGTATCACAAAAAACCCGCTTGTGCGCGGGTCCTTTGTTAACATAATAATCTTAATATTTATTCTGTTCCCAGTTTGAAGCGGGCAAACCTTATGACACGGATATTCTCCCCTGTCTTTCCGACAAGTTCTTTGACGAGCTGTTCGATTGTTTTGGATGCATCTCTTATATATGGTTGAGCCAATAACTCTTCCACGTCTTTTGGATTCATGGAAACAATCTGCATAGCTATCTCTTTACAAAGCGCCTCAAACTCGGGGTTACTTGCCACAAAGTCTGTTTCACAAGCTACTTCCACCATAGAGGCGGCGACTCCGCCTAAGTGGGTATAGCAGTATACTTTTCCGCTGGCAACTTCCCTATCCGACTTTTCCTCGGCTCTTGCCAAACCTTTGGCACGGATTAACTCCACTGCCTTATCCATCTCACCTTTTGCCTCTTCCAAAGCTTTCTTGGCATCCATTACTCCGGCACCTGTCTTTTCCCTAAGCGTCTTTATTTGGTCCATCATTTGGTTTTACGTTAACTGTTAAATCTTTACGTTCTTTTAGTCCAACCTCGAGAGCCTTTCCAAAGGCGGAGATAACGATCTCTAAAGCTTTTGCCGAGTCATCGTTCATGGGAACTATGTAGTCAACTAAGTCCGGATTGGCGTTTGAGTCTACCAAACCAATGACCAAAGCACCGCGGTTTTTAGCTTCCTTAACGGCAATCTTTTCTTTGTGAGTATCGATAACAATAACTACTTCGGGAGAGTCTTTAAGAGTAGCAATACCTCCGACTACTCTTTCCAAGCGGCAATCTCTTTATCAAATAAA
>Ga0209373_10000947_pt1 | contig 39103 bp, 44 predicted proteins | sample Higcelweek5metaG_FD_187173 | JGI IMG/M metagenome (GOLD analysis project Ga0209373, IMG submission 187173) | Freshwater pond sediment microbial communities from the University of Edinburgh, under environmental carbon perturbations - High... | ecosystem: Environmental > Aquatic > Freshwater >... | reverse complement strand
TCAAGATCTTTTTGTAGTTGGACTTGTATTTTCTCAAGATTGTTATCCATGTTTATATTGTATATTGTTTGTATAAAAAGAAAAAGGACTCTTTGCAGAGTCCTTTATATATCAAAAGTAAAGAACCCTAAAGAGATTTTACTATAAAGCTAAAGACTGAAGGATTATTGTATGCCATATCTGCTAGTACCATTCGATTCAATTCAATATTCTTTGCTTTCATTCCACCGATTAAGTCTTTGTATTGAATACCATTGTTCTTACATGCCGCATTGATTCGGTTTATCCAAAGTTTTCTAACTTGGCTTTGTCTTCTCTGTCTAGCATTGTATGCATATTGTCCAGCGTGCATGTATGCCTCGTGTGCAACTCTATACAAATGATTTTTGCTCATTCTGTATCCTTTAGTTGCCTTTAGGATTTTATTATGTTTTCTTGATCTTACTGTTCCACCTTTGACTCTCATGACTTAATATTCTACAGATTAATTACTTTTCGAATCATTTTCTTCTCATTTGCACCAGTTATGATAGCATTTGACTTCTGTCTTCGCTTAGATCTAGAAGACCTTTTAGTCTTCAAATGACCTTGGCAACTCTGCTTGTATCTAAGTTTAGCTGGTCTGTTCCCTCTTGGGTTAGATAGCTTGATTCTCTTCTTCGCTGTTTTGTTTGTTTTTTGTCTTGCCATTTTGTCTATATGTTATAGATATACGGTTATTCTCCATCTTTGGTTCGGCTTCGATACTACTATAATCTGCGAAATTAGTCAATATTTCAGCGAAAACTGATTGTGCTATTTCCTTGGATTGTCTCCCTTTTTTGACCATTGTAAGTTTAACAGGGTGTCCCTTCTCTAAAAATTCTAAAGCTCGCTTGACCCTATGGCTTGTATCTCCAATATCCATTACAGGTGTAAATCTAAATTCTTTAAGTTCTTTCATCTTAGAACTGACGAGTGTAGCTTTCTTTTTCTTGTTTTGTTGATATACAAACTTCGAGAAGTCCATGATTTTACATACAGGAGGTTTTGCGGTAGCACCTACTTCGACCAAGTCTAGTCCAGCCTCTTGAGCCAGGATTAAAGCCTTTGGTGTTTCTACTACTCCTAAATTTTCGCCTTCAGCACCGATTAATTGGACTTCCGGTACTCGTATCCATTCGTTTTTTTTAGGACCGAGATCCTTTTTTACGAACTGTCCTTTATTGTAATTACTTTTGTTGTTCTCACTATATCCCATTAAATTTTTGTATTTTTAAATTTAAATATATTAATTTGTGGGATTACCCTTCGTTCGGATTTCTTCCTTAAGGGTATCTATAAATTCTTGAACCTTCATCAATCCTTGATCTTTGGTTTTTCTGGTTCGGATTGATATTGTTTCAGTCTCCATCTCTTTGTCTCCAATGATTACGATGTAAGGGATCTTCATCTTCTCGGCATCCCTAATCTTGGACTGCATACTCTTGTTTCGGTCATCTAGTTTTACTCTTAGTTTTGCATTCTTTAAATCTTTGTATACATTGTCTGAATATTCTTTGTGCTTTTCAGAGATGGGGATGACATATACCTGCTCTGGGGTAAACCAAAGTGGGAAGTCTCCGCCGTGATGTTCGATGAGGAATGAAAAGAATCTTTCAAAGGATCCTATCAATGCTCTATGTATCATGTATGGCTGTTTCTCTTCTCCATTTTCATCAACATATTTAACATCAAATCGTTCAGGTAAGTTGAAATCTAACTGTATTGTAGATACTGTATCTTCCTTCCCAAAGACATTGTAAGCTTGTACGTCAATCTTTGGACCATAGAAAGCTGCTTCTCCAGGAATCTCTTCATATCCTACACCTCTATTCTTTAAAACCTTTCTTAAAGTTTCTTCTGCAAGCATCCATTTAGCTTGATCTCCTGCATAGTGATCCTTTTTCTTTTCCCAGTCGGAGATAGAGAGTCTAAATTTGTATTTATCAAAACCTACATCTTTGTAGAAGGTATCTAAAAGATCTAGTGTCTCGTCTATGACATTTTCTAACTGTGCTTCTGTACAGAAGATATGGGCATCATTTTGGGTAAAGCCTCTTACTCTTTGTAAGCCATGAAGCTCTCCTGACTTTTCATATCTGTATACCGTTCCGAATTCTCCAAGCTTGTATGGTAAATCTCGGTAGCTCTTTGGCTCTAGTTTGTAAACCATTATACCTGCAGGACAGTTCATAGGTTTGAGGTAATATTTTTCACCATCTATATCAATTGGTGGGTACATAGATTCTTTGTAGAAACCGAGGTGCCCAGATATTTTGAAAAGCTCTTCTCGATTAATATGTGGGGTTAGAATATGCTCATATCCTGCCTCTCTCTCTAAATCCAACATATATTCTTCCAGTATTCGTCTCATTCGGTATCCTCGTGGTAACCATACAGGTAAACCTTGTCCAATTTCAGGAATTATTGCAAACAATTTTAATTGCTTGCCTAAAGTTCTGTGGTTTCTTCTTTCGGCTTCTGCCTGTATTTCTGAAAATTCTTTAAGCTCTTCTTTAGTTTCAAATGCGGTTCCATATATTCTGGTTAACATCTTTTGCTTTTCGTCACCTCTCCAATATGCACCAGCGGTTTTTAATAGCTTGATTACACCTATTTGCTTGGTACTTTCAATATGTGGTCCTCTACAGAGGTCTGCGAATTCGTTTTCTCCCGTTATGAAGAAGCTTAAGTCTTCGTCAGGGATATCTTCTAAAAGTTCTAATTTATAATTTTGTCCTGTTTTTGTGAGATAGTCTATTCCCTCCTTACGCTTCATGAAGACCTGATTGATCGGAAGGTTTTGTTTAATGATATTTTTCATTTCTTTCTCTATTGCAGGGAGATCTTCTTCTGTGATTGGTTCGACAAATTCAAAATCATAGTAGAAACCATTATCAATTGCAGGGCCAATGCCTAATTTAGCATCAGGATAGAGTTTTAATACAGCCTGAGCTAAAACATGCGAAGCCGAATGTCTCATTCGTTCTAGCTTTTCATCTTTTTCTTTGTTTATATCCATAATAGAGTATATCTTAATTTAAAGGGTTGTTCTTTTGGGAAAAAGTACAAGTAGCATTTTAAAAGGTTCGTGTGGTGTAAACGATTCGGCAGAGGATTGTTTTGTTAATGCCATATATTTTGTACATATTGTTATTCTATATTCTTACCTTTATTTTTGCAATGTATTATCTACTATGAAGAAGGTTATGGAATTTAATCCTATTTCAACCGTTTCTAATTTCTTTATCCCAACGAGAGTTAATTTTTCTAATGGGTATCTTCTAGGATGTTTGACTATTAATGTCCCTTTAAATTCCTTTGTATGTGGATCTCGGACCCCATTTAACATTTGAGCTGCCATATTTATAACTCTTTCCATCTTAAAGAGATTTTTCGTGTTGTAGAGTTTGTATGGAGGATCCATGAATACAATATCAAATGTAGGTGAATCTTCGGTGTTAACCTGTTTGTAGAGATACTCTTCTGCCTTTGCTTTTATGATATCCACCTGTGGTAAGAATCCTGTGTATGCAACATTTCTTTTTAATACAAACTCAGCATTCTTTGATGCATCTACTACTGTGGCTTCACTGGCACCTCTAGAAAGTGCTTCTAGTGCAAATGACCCGGCTCCGGCATAGAGATCTAATATCTTTTTGTTAACAACATCTTCTCTTAGGATATCGAATATTCTAACCTTCATCCTATCAGTAAGAGGTCTTGTAGTCTTAGGAATATCAATTCTATAGTTTTTGGCTTTCCCACCAGTTATTCGTACAAACGTATTAATAGTAGGCTCTTTGCCCAGTAATCTCTTTTTAAGAAAGGTATCTTCACGCTCCTCAAATTCCTCAGGAGTTTCGACATGCCATTTGTTTTTATCTTTTCTAATTTTTTTGAATGATTCTATTTTTAAGCTCATGGCGTGTATTATACTACAATTAATCTAGTTTTAGGCCATCTAGCCCAACTCCAGTGAATTTAAAAGAAGAGTATGTATCTGTGAATTGCGCTGTGGCGGACCATTCACTTACTGAGTCGTCCGTATCCCAGAATCTAATACGCCAATATAACACATTGCCGGAATTAGACATTGAGGTGCCATCATATGTGTATGGAGATGATGTCTGCCCATTTAGTATTGTTGTACTTGTTTTTCCAGAATCCCACATAACGGTACCTGTAAACAAGCTATTTGTATTTACTTCGATTTCATATGCTGAAGCCGAATCCTGATTTGGATCCGAATAATATGCTGTAAAAAAGGGAGGAACACTTGTTAACATTGTTGGATTACTAACTCCATTAGTTTTCAAATTTGTTGGGATATCAGGTATTCCTGACATTATGAATTGAGCAACGGTTGACAATACACCTTCGTGATCATTGTTGTCCCAAAACTTGATTCTCCAATAGTACGTTTCGCCCTCATTAAGTGTACTTCCCGAATATGTTATATTTCCTGACCTTGCTCCATTGGCTATTGCTGTAATGGATGTCTTGGTGGAATCCCACATGGTTGTTCCACTAAAATCAGAGGCTGTATTTACTTCTATTTGATAATATGTTCCTGTGTCGGAAGAATCTGGGTCATTAAATATGGCAGAAAATGTAGGTGTTGAAGAACTAACTTTAATAGGATTTGAAGCTCCTTGGCAATATGGGACAGTTGGGGCTGTGGGATATGCATTCATTGTGAAATTTGCTGTCGCAGACCAAGCGCTTTCGTTAAAATTACTGTTATTATCCCAAAATTTAATTCTCCAGTAATATGTAGTTCCTACTTCTAATGTGGTTCCAGCATAGGCGATATCTGATGATTGGGCACCATTAACAATAACGGGTGAAAATGCTGTCTTTGTAGAATCCCACATGGTTGTACCATCAAAGCCAGAAGTGGTGTTTACCTGTACTTGATAGTAGTTACCAGTATCAGAAGAGTCTGGGTCGGAAAATAGTGCACTAAATTCTGGGGTTGTATCAGTTACACCCGTTGGATTTGTTTGTGCTTCTGTTTTAAGTGTAGATGGAGCATTGGGAACTGTATTCAATGTTACTTCATCTCCTAAAGTGGTTGCGACGGATGTTTTTCTCTGGTAAAAAGTGGTCTCGATATAGCTAGGCAACTGCGATGCAGATGTGGTATTTGTGGAGCAAGAATGGGAGTGGCTTGTTGCGGCTGCCGAGGTGATTCTTGTGCCACTACTTCGGTTTGAAGCATTTCCGTTGTTTGTATATATTGACACGGAATGTGTATGTGTAGTTGTACCTCCTGTACCTCCTGATGTGGTCGCACCTCGTAGAAATTTGCCATCCAAGTTGGTAAATCTTGTCCAACCAAGTGGTGGGGTTCCCGTGGTAATACTTATTAACCCTGAATTCGCATATCCAGCACTATCCTTTGATGCAAAGACCATATCGTAATATGGCGGAATGGATGAAGCTGCTCCAGTAGTTCCGTTTAATGTGATATGAGTATGTGGACCGGCACCACGAGAGGTTCCAGAGGAATCTTCATTAAGATTATCTTGTACACTTGTTGTGTATCCTCCCGTAGTAGTATGCGTATGTGTTGCTGCTCCGCCAGTTCCTCCATATGAAAGAGCCCCGGTGGGGAATTTATCATCTAGAGCAGAGAATCGGGTCCAATTCTCGGGAGTTGTTGTAAACAATGTAATTAGTCCTGTGTCAATATTTAATTCTGAATTTGAGCAGAAAAGCATATCTAAGTAAGGGGGAAGATTGGATTGATCATCTACGTCTACAACAGCATTAGTATGTATATGGGTTGTAGCTGCAGTGTAGGTTCCCGAATCACTTTCTGTGGTAGTTGTTGCACTTGGCCCTCCTGTAGTACATGAGGTTTGTCCATGATTATGTGTTGAACTTCCCCCAGTGGAACCATATGTAGTGGCTCCATATATGAATCTATTGTCAAAATCAGAATTCCTTGTCCATCCTGTAGGGCAGTCACTAGTATTGAGAAGGACGAACACGCCACTCCAACTCTCTTCTGCATTTGTTGCTGAAGCATTACCATAGTACATGTATATTGTTTTACCTCCTGCTGTAAGCGAAGGAATCCTAACCCATACCTGTGTGGTTGATGTATTACACCCTCCTTCTACCCAATAACTAAGAGTGGTTGATTCATCACTATCAGTAAACCTAAGATCATCACAATCATTCTGTAACTTGCTTGCAGTAATTAGAGTAGCAGTATCTATGGTTATGAGAACATCTTCATTGGTTAATGTGGCGCCGGTATTTGCTACAGTGATGGATTTCCTGTAAAGCCAACTATTATTCATCCAACCTAAAACAGAAGGATCGTCTTTGGAAAGAAGAAAGTAAGTAAGACCTCCTGCAGCTACAACTAAGGTAGATATACCAATTAGGATTGTCCGTTTTGAAATCTTCATTATCCATACATTGTAGCAAAAATAGCTATTTTTCTCTCGTTATTTCGTACAATATTATGCTGGCACAATTAGCTACATTTAAGGATTCTTTTTTACCTCTCATGGGGATAAATATCTTTTGGTTACACCCTTTCAATATCTCTTCATCTACGCCCATCTTCTCATGCCCCAGGACAATAGCAACTTCGTCAGGATAGGTTACTTTTTGAAAATCTACAGCGTCATCTGTGAGCTCTATTGAATAGATTGGAATGTTCTTTGCTTTTAATTCGTCCAATGCTTCTTGAGTAGTATCATAGTGCTCTGATGGGACCATTTCGGTTGCACCTAATGCGGTTTTATCTAGTTTGGGATTGTCTATCGGTGAGGTCATACCACAGAGATATATTTTTTCTACACTCCCTGCTCCATCGGAAGATCTAAATATACTTCCTACATTAAAAACCGATCTTATATTGTCTAAAACGACATGAATTTTCATCTAAAAAGATTTTCTAAAATATCATCGACGTTATTATCTGTTATTAGTAGCTCTCTTGCAACCTTTCTTGCTTTCTTTAATGTATCTAAATCATGTATTGAAGCTACCTTGAAGTTTGGAATTCCTGATTGTCTAGTGCCATATACTTCTCCAGGACCTCTTCTTTGTAAATCATAGTCCGCGACTTCAAAACCTGATGGATGGGAGGTAAAGTATTGTAACCTTTCTTTCACATCGAGATCTTCCAGTGTCTCTTGTCCTGGAATGACATAGCAGTAGGATTGCATATCATTTCGACCGATTCTTCCTCTAAGCTGATGTAGTTGTGCTAATCCAAATCGCTCTGCATTCTCTATGACCATCATAGTAACATCTGGAATATCTATACCAACCTCTATAACCGTGGTGGAGATTAATATATTGTATTTTTTATCTCGAAAATCATTTAATATCTGTTCTTTGTCTTTGGGCTTTAATCTGCCATGCATAAAAGCTATTTTCATATCAGGATATTTCTCTTGAAGTGCATTGAATTCATTCAGTACTGATTTGACTGCAGTTTTTTCTGATTCTTCAATGAGTGGATAGATGACAAAGGCTTGTTCTTTGTATTTTGACTCTTTTACTTTCTTTACTATCCAATCAAAGCAATCATTTCGTTTTGTATATGGTGTGTAATATGTCTTTATCTCTTTTCTATCCGCAGGTTTCTCTTTAATTTCGGATACGTCCAAATTTCCAAAGAATATTTCAGTTAAACTCCTAGGTATTGGAGTTGCGGTCATGGTCAAATAGTGTGGTGTATTCCTGGTTTTAGTTTTCAAATATCTCCTCTGCTCTACACCAAATCTGTGTTGTTCATCTATTACGACTAGATTTAAATCGGCGGGAAGTTCTTGTTGATACAGAATTGCATGGGTACCAATAATCAGCTTATTGTTAGCATCTGTAATTGTTTTCTCTGATGATATGCATAGTTCAACTGGAATGTTGAAATTCGTGAAGAGTTTTTTGAATGTCTCAAAATGTTGTGTAGCTAATACTGTGGTTGGAGCTATTAATATTGCTGAATATCCAGCACTGATGGTGTTGAGTATGGCGATGGCCGATACTACTGTCTTCCCACTTCCCACATCTCCATTGAGTAATCTATTCATTGGCTTTTCTTTAGATATCTCATCGAGAATTATCTCTAAGGAGCTATTTTGATCATCAGTAAGGGTATATGGTAATGACTTTATGAATTGATTGGTTAATTTTGCATCTATCTTGATTGATTTGGCTTTTTCTTTTTTTTGTTCTAAGACTTCTTTTTCAATTCTAAATGCGATTTTTAACATTTCATCAAAGGAGAGCCTTTCTCGAGCTGTGATTATTTCATCATTGGTTGCGGGAAAATGAATTTTCTCAATTGAGTCTGGAAGTGTTAGAAGATTGTTTTGTTCCAGTATCCTATTTTCTAGGGGATCCTTTATTAATTCTTTTATATCTGGTTTTAATTCTTTTATTTTTGTTCTTAAAATTCTTGAAGAGAGGCCCTTGGTTTCAGAATAGACACTTATTAATTTCCCGAGATGTGTTTGTTGGGATACATCATCTTTTAGTTTTTCAATCTTTGGATTATATATATTTCGTTTGCCCGCTTTTAAAGTGACTTGGGCATTGAAAAGATAGAGCTCACCAATTAATAATGTTTTAGAAAGATATGGCTGATTGAAATATATGAGACTGAGGGATCCGGTATCGTCCTTTACTTTTACTGTAGTTATCTGCTTTTTAAATCTAGTGTAGAAGGTTTTTACACTTACAATCTCGGCTATGAATGTGCCTTTTCCAGCGAGAAGAAATTCTTCGATTGAACTAACATCTGAGGTGTCTTGATATTTGTAAGGTATATGAAAGAGTAAATCTTTAATTGTAAAGATATTTAGCTTCTCGAATTTAGAAGCTAGCGCCTCGCCTATTCCTTTGATTGATGTGATATCGGAATTTGATTCCATTCCCTATTATATATTAAGCAGGGTAAGAATAAGTGGAATTGCTATACCACCAACAAGTATAACTGCAGTAGCAATATTTATAATGTTCCTTATTTTTTTTGAAGTCTCTCTTTTCATATTGTTTATATTATCAATTTTTTTGATGCTTTAAAATAGTTTTTAATATTCTTGCCTTGGTACTTGGAGAATTTACGTGTTGAAGTGCTCCCATATTCTGATGTGCTTTATCTTTTTGTGTTTTTATTTCCACCAAATCGCCTGTCTCAAGTGTCTGGCCTAATCCTGCGGCTTTCCCATTGATTTTTGCCCCTACAGCACTATTCCCAATTTGAGAGTGTATTCTGTATGCAAAATCTAAAGCAGTATCTCCTTTTGAGAGAGGAATGATTTCTCCTTTTGGTGTAAATGCAAAGATATCTTCCTGGAAGAGGTTTACGTTTATTGGTGTGTTAATCTCAATCTCTCGATTACTAATATTTTGTTGTATAGACTTATGTACCTCCTCTACCCAGCCATACTTATCTGTGGGATTTGCATACTTACTTTGACTTACCTTGTATGCAATATGTGAAGCTTTTCCATATGTATTGGTGTAATGCATTGCCTCGGTAAGAATTTGGATTTCTATTTCTAAGGGAGAAATATCCTTAAATGAAACCAGACTGTGAATCGATTTATAGCCATTCTTTTTGGGAGCAGATATATAGTCGTCGAAGAATTCAGTATTGAGGTCTCCAGAATCCATCACTTTTTCTAGTACATTGAAACATTCCTCAGGTGTTTTGGTTATACATCTAAAGGCCAACAGATCTTGAATGGATTTAATGTTTGGGCTTTTCCATTCCTTCTCATACTTCTTAAGCTTGTTGTATACACTGTATTTACTTTTTATCCTTCCATCGATTTCAACATCCAATCCGACAGTATTCCTTTTTAGAAGCGTAATATATTTATTAAGCAAATGCTCATCTATCCCAGCTTCGATGTACTTTTTATTTATGGCTTCATATTCAATTGGCTGTAGTATCTCAAAGACTTTTTCATCTAATTCTTTCTTTATATCTCCAAAATCTAAGTATTCTGCTATATCGGAATATATTGTAATGGCTTGTTTGATATACAGCTTCTGTTTCTCAGGCTTAATTCTTTCAATATGTCTTATCTTGTCTAACACACTAGCGAGTTTAATGATAACCGATCTTAAATCCTTGGCATTATTCAATATATATTTTGTGATTATCTCATCCTTAGTGTCTTCGTTCTTTGTTGTAGCTTCTATATGTCTAACACCTTCAACCAATCCTAGGATCTCATTGTTAAATGTATCATCAGGTTCGGCATCATGGAGTATAGCTGCAATGATTGTGGTTGCATCAAATCCAAGTTCTGTAACAATTAACGTTGTGCTTAGTAAATGCTTTTTTAAGGAGGGATCTCGTTTCTCAATATATTCCATAGCTTTGGCTATCTCTTTCGTGAATGCCTTAGGACTTTTTTGCAATATCTTTTGTTTTATTTTTTCAATTTCTTCCATAATAAAAAATCCCCTTGGTGGGGATAGATATTTAAAATATTTTTCCCCTGGAGTTATGTCTTTACTGTAATATGACATAGCTGCTTTCCTACCTTGAGCAAAATTGATGGGTAGGATGCAAGATCAATCTTTGAATCCCAGTCTGAGATCTTTTCGTTGTTAATTTTTACTGCACCTTGTTCTACTAATCTCCTGGCAATAGATTTACTCCCTGCAAATCCAATTGTAACTAAGAGTTCTCCAATTTGGAATACTGCTTTGTTAACCTTTATCTCTTGTATCTTTTCACTGTCTTCTTTGTTTTGGAATACCTCTTGAAAATATTGTTGTGCTTTCTGAGCTTCTTCTTTTGATGTAATCTCTTCAGTAACTCTTAAGGCTAATTCCTTTTTGAGTACCATTGGATTCTCACCCGAATCGAATCGCTTTTTGTATGCTTCCAATTCTTCTAATGTAGCTACAGTTAATATCTCAAACCCTATGAGGATCATCCCATCAGTGAAGGTCATAACCTTGCCGTAGATATCTTCTGGTTTGTCATCCATTCTAATCATATTTCCAGTGGTTTTCCCCATCTTGTCGCCATTAGGATCTTCAAGTAATTTCCCTGCTAATACAATTTTTTCTTTTTTGAGATGATTCATAACCATATCTCTACCGGAAAGCATATTGAAAAGTTGATCATTTCCCCCTATTTCAATATCGATATCCATCATTACGGAATCATATCCTTGCATTAATGGATACAAGAATTCGTTTAAATGAATTGGCTTGTCTGCTTCTAACCTTTTTTTAAACATATCTCGCTTCAAGAGTTGTTGTACTGTGAATTCAGATGCTAGATTTACGATATCCCCAAAGTTCAATTTCTCTAACCATGTACTGTTGTACATTACTTTTACTGGGTTTTCGGGATTCTTCATATCTATGATGTGAGATGCTTGCTCAATATATTTTTTCATATTGCTCGCAACATCTTCCTTTGTAAGCATTTTTCTGGTTGCGGCTTTATCTGTAGGATCCCCTATTCTTGCGGTAAAATCACCTATGAGGAATATGACATGGTGTCCTAACTTTCTAAAATCTTCTAACTTTCTCATCCCAACACTATGTCCTATGTGTAATGTCTCTCCGGTAGGATCAAAACCTTGGTATATGTTTAATCGCTTTCCAGAGAGGAGTTTTTCTTTTAGCGCGTCTTTGGAAGGGAGGATTTGCTCAACTCCTTTTTCTAGTATTCTTTGTATTATTTCTGGATCGGTTTTTACTGTTGTCATAACGAGATTATTATATATGTAATTGATTTATACAACAAGAGAAAGAGTGTATAATTATGGGCTATGATGAATACCTCTGTTCTAGAAAAAAGAAGTGATTGTGAAATCAGTTTGGAAGAGAAGATGGCTTACTCTCTTCTAGAGCTTGGAAAAGATTCTCCTACTTATGTACTTAATTTAACGGCATCAAATCAAGAGAGGGAAGCGAATCCCAAATTCTACAAAGGGATGCTTTCAAAAGATGAAACCTGGGAGATATCTACTCTAATGAATGAGCTCTTCTCAATTAAAGATAACTCTCCAGTTAATATTACAACAGTGTTTTCTGAAAGGAAGGATTGGAACAATACTTCACTTGAAAACATAGCAATGATGGTGTTTTATGGTGGCAATACTGTTTGTTTTAGAATCATGGATTATCCAGATTACGAGCATATCTTTATTGATGTGGCACATATTCCTATTGGTGCTAGCACAGAAGCGATTGGGAGCTTATCAAAACCAATTCATTGTTTACTATTTAATCATGTGTGTAGGCTTCTTATTGAGAGATATTCCAATATACACGAAGAGGAAGTATAATTATAGGATATGGAACCAAAAGATTATACAAATAGATTAGAAATAGAGGCGAATGATTTTAATACCTTGGGTATTATACTTGATAATTATCCAAAGCATAAAATAGTTATTGCAGAAGATGATGTCATATATGACGGAGATAGAAATCACGTTATGGACCAAAGACCAATTGGTTTTTCGATGTATTTAGGAGCTTGTGGAGAAACCTTGGGTTTTGATTCTAGTCTTCCTTTATTTGTGCAAGCAGAAGGGAATAAATATAACTTCTATATAGAATGTGTATCTCCTGAAGCATGGATGTTGAGACTGCATTATGTTAAGCAAAATGAACAATTTATAATGTCCTTTGGAAGACACGGAGAAAATCCAATAGATTTAGAAAGAGATAAAAACGTTGAAGAATTTTTCCTAGCTTGCAAAGATATGTTAATCTATGAGGGGAAAAGGCCATACCAGGCTTTTAAGAGGTTAAATTAGTCTTATTAAATGTATTTTTTATTCTTTATCCTATCTGGTAAACATTGTTGATCTGATTTCTTGTTAGCTAAATCATGGTCATACTCATACCCCTTACCATATCCAATATCTTTCATTAATTTTGTTTCAGGATTCCGTATATTTAAAGGCACAGGAAGATTCCCATACTCCTCTATATCCTTCTTTACCTCTAATTCAACTTTGTAAGCGGTATTGTCCTTAGGAGCTTTAGAGAGGTATATAGCTAGCTGCATGAGTAATACCTCACACTCTGGCATACCAAGTTTTTGACATGCTTCATACACACTGTTTGCCAATATCAAAGCATTAGGATCTGCGTTGCCTACATCTTCGCTAGAGAACCTTAAAAGTCTTCTTGCTATGTACAAAGGATCTTCTCCCCCACTTAACATTCTACCTACCCAGTAGCATGCAGCATCAGGATTAGATGATCTCATTGATTTATGTATGGCAGAGATGATATTAAAATGTTCTTCTCCGGTCTTGTCATAGTAGACAGGTTTTTGTATGGCAGACATTAAGAGCTCTGTGGTTATTTTTGCTCTCTCTCCTTTCTTTTGTGCTGATGTAGCTAATGTAGTCGCCATTTCCAATATATTCAATGCTGAACGTATATCTCCATTTGAGAGATTCCCCATTATTCCCAACTCCTTCTTCTCTATACTAATATCGGGATATTCTAGTTTTGCTATCCTCTTTATGAGTTTTGATATATCTTCTTCTGTTGGTTGTTTAAATACAAATACTTTAGTTCTAGAGAGTAATGCACTATTTACTGTGAATGATGGATTTTCGGTTGTTGCTCCAATGAGTATAACTATTCCCTTCTCTACATATGGTAGTAATGCATCTTGTTGGGCTTTATTCCATCTATGTATTTCATCTAAAAAGAGTATTGTTTTTTTACCATATTGTTGGTTATTTAATGCGACCTTTATGATCTTTCTTAGCATATCCTTTCCAGCTGATACTGCTTGAAGTTTGTGGAAATCGTAGAATAGGTTTAGAGAGATTATGTATGCTAATGTGGTTTTACCTGTGCCTGGTGGTCCCCAGAATATCATGGAGGGGATATTGCCTGATTCAAGGAACTTTCTAATGGGTCCATTTTCTCCTACTAGGTGTTCTTGACCTATGAAGTCTTCTAATGTTTTTGGCCTGTATTTTGATGCTAAGGGTTCATATGCTGGCATATGTGTATTATACCTTGTTTAGAGGGGAATTGAATTAGGAGTAGTCCCATAGTATAATATATGTATATCTACTAACTTTGTTATAGATATATCTGCTCATTAAAAAGGATCTAGGTATCTCCCTATTTGTCTTGCTTAATACAATATGATTTTCATTATATATGGAAGTTTTGTTGTATTAATGCAAGATATAAATCAATCTCTCGAAAGAGGGAAATTAGTAAAAGGAGAAATTAGAAAAATGTTCACGATCTCGGATATTCTGTATTTGGTTTTAAATCCCGTTGCAATGGTAACGGCAGTGTTGATGACCCTGGAGCTTGTGCTTTTTACAGACTTGATGCTGTCGCGTCAAAGGGTTTTCAACATAAGTACAATCCTTTGTCTAGTCGCATTTTCAGTCAATTGGGTAACCGATGGCAGCTTAATCAGAATGATTCTTGCTTCTGTCCCATTTGTTTTGAATGCTCTAGACATATTACATCTCCCAAAGAAGGAAAAAGGTTTCGCTCTAATCAATTGGGTGGAATTTATTTTTCTGGGAATACTGTCAGGAATAAATATCTATTTCTATTTTTCTGCCTAGATCATTTTTTTACACCGAGAGGGTTATCTAAAACATGACCCTCTCTGATCTAGCTATCTTTTCCTATTTATAAATATACAATTCCTTCTTATTCCCTAGAACCATCTTCTTTTCCCCCTTCAATCCCTTAATATTGTAAATATACGAATATACTTCCCCACCCTTTTTAACAAATTCCTCTAACTTAGGTTTTAATATTTCCATACTCTTTTCATCTAAGAAACAATATATCTTTGTAGCTCCAGATATATCTACCTTAAATACATTTTGAGCATCAAAGATAACATCCTTATTTAAGGGAAATCTAAAAGATCTTACTATATTGGCATATATAATCATGAGGGGAGAAATATCATACCCTATACACCTTCCATGTCCTCTCTCATACATCTTAAATACCAATCTACCATCACCACTACCAAAATCGATGAAAACATCCTTCTTAGTAGGATCCATAATATCCGCAATTTCATCTAATATCTTTGTTGGAGTTTTGGACATAGGAGAAAGCAGAGCGTTAACGAGAATAGAAAGTATTGTACAGAGGAAAAGTAGTACAAAAGTTATAATTATGCCTAAAGTAATACCATTTAACATTGTGATATGATTACTAATGTAAATTATATATATGTATACATGATAGACGGAATTTTATTAATAGACAAGGAGGTGGGTATAACCTCATATGATGTTATTAGGAAACTAAAATATCTGCTCCCAAGAAAATACAAAATTGGTCATGCAGGTACATTAGATCCATTTGCTACTGGCCTTTTGGTTATACTTTTGGGCAAAGCAACCAAACTAATGGACACTATTCATGGCTTAGAAAAAGAATATGAAGTAACTGCTGAGTTTGGATATGCAACAGATACTCAGGATTGTACTGGAGAAAGGATTAATACCTCATCTACTACATTGGAAATTTCAAAGGAAGAGTTGGAAGCAAATATCACTAGATATTTCGTTGGTGATATCTCTCAGCTACCACCAATATATTCAGCAAAGAAAATTGATGGTCAGAAGTCATATGATTTAGCTAGGCAGGGAAAAGAGGTGGAGCTTAAACCAAAAAATATTCATATTGCTGAATATGAGATTATAAAATATGAATGGCCTTTTGTTACATTTAGAATCGTATGCTCTACTGGGACATATATTCGAACATTGGTAAATGATCTTGGAGAGAAAGTTGGAACATACGCAACAGCAGTTACGCTTCGTAGAACTCGAATCGGGGAGTTTAATGTACATGACGCCATATCAACAAAAGCTATCAATGAAAGCACTTTAGAGAGTATAATGGGGATAGATAAAGTAAAAGAAATATTAAAAATATGAACAAAGGAAAATTGTATGTAGTTGCTACCCCTATTGGTAACTTACAAGATATGACATTTCGAGCAGTAGATATTTTAAAGCAGGTGGCCTTTGTTTTAGCAGAGGATACGAGAGAGTCATACAAGCTTATGCAACGTTATGACATCCCTACTCAATTAGTTTCTTACAGAGATCAAAATCATGTAAGAATGATGGAGAAGGTTTTAGAAAAATTAGATCTTGGTTTAGATTTAGCATTGATTTCTGATTGTGGTACTCCACTCATATCTGATCCTGGATATAGATTGGTTAGAGAATTGAGATTTAAGGGATATGAGGTATTAGCTATTCCTGGCCCTAGTGCATTGATTTCGGCGCTTTCAGTTAGTGGTTTGGCTACGGATAGATTTACATTCTTTGGGTTTTTACCTAAATCTGATGTTAGAAGAGAAAAACTTTTGAAGGAGTATGTAGAATTAGAATCTACATTGGTGTTCTATGAATCTCCTAATCGGTTATTAAAATTACTTGAGTTACTAAAAAGAGTATTTGGGGATGTCAATGTTAGTGTAGCTAGAGATATTACTAAGATGAAAGAGGCATATTTTGTTGGTAATATTTCTAAGGTATTAACAGATATTAATGTGAATGATTTTGAAAATAATCCTCATGGAGAATATGTAGTTATGCTAGAGAATAAAGAGGAGAAAGATTCCTAGTTGTTATTCGAAGAAAAAAGAGAAGCGTAATTCTCATCTGTAACCGATTCTAATTTCTCCATAGATACCCCCTTTATCTCTGCCGCTACTTCCATGATTTCTCTTACATCTGCTGGTTGTCCGAATTTCTCTTTTATCTTTTTGTTCTTTCTTACTGATTGTGGAGGTAATAATGGTCCATCTGTTTCAAAAAGAATTCTCTCTAATGGAACCTGTTTTAATATCTCTCTAACATTCTCTCCACTAGGATATGTAACGATGGCATTAAAACCCACATAGAAACCTAAGGCTAATATATCTTCGATAAAGGATATATCTCCAGTATAACTATGGAAGCTTCCCTTAACTTCACCCTTCCCCTCCTCTGCCAATATAGTCAATACATCTCTAACAGTATCTTTTCTACCCTGAATATCCCTAGCATGTATACTCAATGGTAGGTTGTGCTTTTTTGCTAATGTAATTTGTCTTCTAAATGACATTTTTTGTATCTCCTGTAACTCTTCTTGTTGAGCCCTTTGAATACTTTGATTTAGGTTGAATTGGAAATAGTCCAATCCAGTTTCCCCTATTGCCTTAACCTTACTAACATTTTTTTCAAATTGAGTTTCAAAGTCATTAGTATATTTATTACAGAATTCATATATATTCTTTGTCTTGCCTTTAAGAACAGTGATCTCTTCAAATATGGTTGGGTGTAATCCAAGGGCAACATCTATGATCTCTGGGTATTTGGATGCGATATCCAATGTCTCTTGGATATCAACATTATCAGTTGATTGAGTCAAAATATGCTTTCCACCTTTTGAAACAAAGTTCTCGACTATCTCTGAAATGTTCCGGTTTAGAGGCTCTAGATTTAAATGTATGTGTGAATCATGCATAGAGGAATTTTAACATATATTAGAGGGGAAATTACTACAAGATTGGAAAACAATAACTTTCATCTTGTAATGTGATAAAATAATCCTCGTCATGGGCAAAATAAAACAAAGAAACTGGTTGATCATAATAACCGTCTTCTTGGTAATAGTATCTGGAGCAGGTTTGTTCCTTTCGATACAACAAAAATTGTCATTCAACTCCTGTGCATATGGAGAGAATGTATATAAGAGTGGGCAAAATATTCCAGCATATAATGGGAAGACCGAATGTACGTGTAACGCAGATGGAACTATTAAGTGTGGCTCAGATACAGAATCGCTTTCATATAATGGTTATTCTTCGCAAAATCTTACATTCACATACCAATATCTTAATCTTCTGAATCAAGCAGATGCTTTACAAGAAGAAGTAGCTTCTGACTCGGCTTCATACATGGATGGTGTACTGAAGGTAAGTTTTGAAAGAAATGTACTTTGTACTTCTGATGGAATAGCCCCTACTCAATCTGGATTCTATGAATTCTCTTCAGAGGATCTAAAATTAACCATTATGACTAACATAGATACTGCAAGATATGTATCTCCTTGCAGGATTAAGGATGTATACCAGATTTCAAATTTAAACATGGAACTTGGAAATGATTTCAAAATATATTATCAATCGGATAGTGGCCAGTTGGTGGATTTAGGAGCTTGTGTTGAAGATAGTACATTGTATGGAGACCAAGAAGTCTTTAAATCAAAGACCTCTTCTTCTGTTTGTATATGTAATACCGGAGTGATTAGTTGTAAGCAGTTATAGTAATCCCAGATATATTCCCAAGATACAGAACAACGCTGTAAATAGCCAGAATCTCATTGTGACTTTATACTGAGGCCATCCTTTTGCTTGAAAATGGTGATGTAAGGGAGCGATTATAAATACTCGTTTCTTTAAGAATTTTAAACTTAAGATCTGAATGGCGCTAGATCCCATTATGATCCACGTCATTGCAGACATAACGAGATATGGTACTAGGTTATTTGTGACTACCCCTATGAAGAAGATTGCGAACCCGAGTGGCATTGCTCCTGGCCCACCATTCCAGAATCGTGCAGGTGGAATATTGAAATACAAGTCAATAACTTGAACCCCAAGTATAATGCAAAGGACAGGAATAAATTCGGTTTTCCCTTGTACTAAGAGAAGTACAATCATAGCGAAGTTAATAATAGAGAATATCCCCATCATTAATCCATCTAATCCATCAGTTAATTCTGCGGAATATATAGCTAGTTGGCCAATAAAGCCTAAGAGTATAACAACAAGGGGAGTAACAGAGATAGAGAATATATTGATAAATGTTAAAGATTCGAAGAAGCCTGTGGTATAGAGAAGATACATAATCCCTATATTCATTAATGTCGCAAACAAGAGTTTTCCGAGTCTCCATTCAAATGTCTCCTGAAATGCTTTCATCTTCTCATTATTTTTAAAGCCATTTGTAAACACGACTACATCTAAGAAACCCCAGAGACCATATAAAACGAAACCTAAAAGAAACACCTTGAGTACTGGAGTAAGTGGAATTGTAAGTGCCACTATTATTGGGACTATAATCCAAATCATTATTCCCCCCATATTGGGAGTTCCATTCGTTTCGGTTACGCGCATGATTTTTAGAAAAAGAGAATTGTCTCCATGTTCCTCAGCCCCAATCTTTGATTTCTTTAATCCACTGACCTGATTAAATTTATATAGAACACTAATCATTATTGGTGCAAATATCGCAGAGCAAGCAATGGCTAAAAAGAGATAGTTTAATCCTGTTTTTAAGATGTCGATCATAGATGTCCTTTATTAATTAATTTATCTATTATCTCAATTCTGCTTTTGTATTTCCAGGTCATCCTTTATAGCTAAGAAAATACTTCTCCAAACTGGTACAGAAGTATAGGATGCATAAGTACTTACTTGAGGTTCTTCAAGTTTAACAATCATTATAAATTTTGGATCATCATATGGTGCATAGCCCACAACTGTAGCATTACTGAGATCATCCTCGTAGCCTGCTTCATCAGTTTTAGCTACTTGAGCAGTTCCTGTTTTAGCTGCAATCTTGTAGGCTTTAAGATCCTTTGCTAAACCACCCAATGCATCTTGTTGTACACCATCTGCAAGATCTTTACTAATGATATCAGCAGTTTGTTGCGATATGGGCTGTGATATTACTTGTGGAGTAATATTGATAGTTTCTTTCTCATCACTTATCTGAGAGATAATGTATGGTCTCATTCTTGTCCCATGATTTGCTATAGTACTTAGTGCGGATAATACCTGTAAGGATGTGGCTGATATACCTTGCCCATATGAGGCGGTTATCTGGTCCAATTTTGTCCATTGTTCTAAAGGTTTAAGATAACTTGTACTCTCGTCTTGAAGTCCCACGCCAATAAATTGCCCAATACCAAAGGCTTGTAGATATGAATAGAACTTTGGAAGATCAACGGTTAAACCAGCTCTTGCAGCACATGGGTTGTTGGATTTTGCAAAAATACCTGCAATATCGAGTACTCCATTGGATTTCTTGTTCCAGGTGTATATGTATCTTCCTTTTAAATCTTCATATCCAGTCTCTTTGTACAGATCTAATGATCCAGTGCTATCGTTGCAGGTGTAATCTTCTTGTATGGTTTGTGCGTCTAAGGCTATTGCCATAGTTATTGGTTTTTGTACTGATCCATACTCATAAACATCTGCTACCGCCCTATTCTTTAAGATCCATGGCTCCGATATTCTCCAGTATTCGGAAGGAGTATATGTAGGATAGTTTGCCATAGCAATGATAGCTCCTGTTTTAGGATCCATGATTATAACTGATCCACTCTTTGATCTGGTATCTTTAACTCCCTTTTCCAGCTGCTCCTCTACCTTTGTTTGTATATTGGGAACAATAGTTAATGTAAAATCCTTTCCTTCTCGAGGGAGTATAGGATCGTATTCTGATGTTAAGATTACATTCCCAGCGGAATCTTTTTCCTCATAGGTGTAACCTTCACTGCCGTTTAAATCTCGGAAGTAGTATCCTTGCAGCCCATATTGTCCTACGGCATTACCTTCTTCGTCCTGACCAATAAAGCCTAGAATATGTGCAGCTAATGTTCCATTAGGATATATTCGTAGCTCTTTATTCTCAAAATATAGCCCAAATCCTGCAGTTTCATCTCCGAATATTTCATCTTGTGCGAGGGCATTCTTTATATCCGTAGATATACTTTTCGCGAGATTAACATATACAAAATCATCCGTAATTTTTTCTTCAATGGTAGCTTTTTCTACGCCAAGTATACTTGATACCTCAGTTATGAATTTATCTTTTTGATCAAAGAATTTTTTGCGCTCTGTTTCGTCTGTACTTAATGTGGCATATACATCCCATACGGGTTGATCTACGGCGAGGATTGTACCGTCAGATGCGGTTATCTTACCTCTTGAAGCTGTCTGTGTCCCACTTGATTGATATTGTTCGTTGGCGAGGGATTTGAGGGCTCCAGAATCGATTATTTGCCATCGGAAGATCTGTAAAAGTATTAACCCAGCAAGTATAGAAACAGCATATCCTACAATTGAAATATTATTATGGTGTGATTTTGTAGAAATCTTTTTACCCCTAACTTTTTTTTGAGAAGTGTAGAGATGATTGAGTTTTGCCATTTTATTTCTCTGCTAAGAGTGCAGATTGTTCCAAATATATAATTGATTTCTGGTTTTGGGCTTTGATATCTAACTGTTTGTCTGCAAGTTTCTTTATAACTGTTATTGAACTTGTTTTAGCAATTGTCTCTTCCATTGTTCTGTTCTCTTCAACTAAGAAGTTTTTTTCTTTGTTCAAGTTCTGTAGCTCTGTGCCTAGTGGATTTAAAACTGCATTTATAATGAGTTGAGAAAGTATAAATATTGAGATAGATGATACAAAGACTATGGCGGGTATATTTTTTCTTGTTTTGTAGATTGTCATGTTAGGCAGTACTAGAGTTTAATTTTTAATTAAGCATCTCAACTTGGCTGAAGCGGATCTAGAGTTTTGCTCTATCTCAGTGTCGGTTGGGGCAATTGAACTTTTGAAAAGCAATTCACCTTCACCGCTAACAGCCTTGTCGTTAAAGTAAGTTTTCACAATCCTGTCTTCCAATGAATGGAATGTTATCACTGATAATCTCCCATTCTTTGATAAGAGCTTAAAAGAACTATCTAATGTTTCGCTAAGCGAATCTAACTCATCATTTACCACTATCCGCAGGGCCTGAAAGACTCTGCGGGAAGGGTTCTTAATAGTATTATTCGCCGGTACGACTTTGTAGATAAGTCTTGTAAGATCTCCGACAGTATTAATGTTATCGATATTCTTTTTAATAGTTTTAGCTATTAGAGCTGAATATCTTTCTTCTCCGTATTCTAAAAATAGTTTGGCTAATTGTTTGTTATTTAAAACAACCAATATATCCTTTGCAGTGACTCCTAAGTTGGTATCCATTCTCATATCTAAGGGCTCTTGATCTTCTTGATAACTGAATCCTCTGTTGTGTGATTCTTCTAGCTGTCTTGAAGAAAGGCCTAAATCCATGAGTATGCCATCTGGAGTTCTCCCTATTTCAGTTACTAGTTTGTCTATATATCTGAAATTGGATTGTTTTATTATCCAGTTAGGTTGAGCTTTGTAATAACTTTTTACAAACTCTATTGCAAAACTATCTTGATCGATACTAAGTAGTAATCCTTTAGATGATAATTGGTTTAAGATTGCTTGACTGTGTCCCCCATCTCCTAATGTACAATCTACATAAAAGCCATCAGGCTTTATGTTTAATGAATCTATTGATTCGTTTAAGAGTACAGGTACATGTATTTTATCCATTGCGCTTGTTGTTCATATTAGTCAATTCTTGAGCAATTTCATCTCCGTTTTTCTTTAAGTATTCTAATCGTTTTTGCCACATATCTTTGTCCCAAACTTCTACCCAATTTACTAAACCAATGAAGATGACCTCTTCTTTTAATTGGGCATGATCAAATAATGCTTGTGGGATTATGAATCTTCCTTGCTTATCTGTTTGGATCTCTGTAGCACTTCCGACTAGGAATCTACTTGTATCACGGATGTTTTTGTTTATAAAAGAGCCATTTATAACATCTTGGGCTATTTTTTGCCACATATCTTGGTTTACAAGTATAAGTGCATCTTCATATCCCCTGGTGAGTATTATGTTCGCACCTAGTTCATTTCTGAACTTTTTGGGAAGTGATGTTCTTTTCTTATTGCTAAGCTTTCCATGGTATTCTCCTATTAACATACTAGGATTTTACCACTTCTCACCACTTCATGCCACTAATTTAACATTAACTAATATAACCGTCAAGAAAATATAACTACAGGATAATATATAATATTCTAGGCTATATGATATTGGCAGTTTAGAGAGATATCCCCTTCTTGATGTCTAATTTGTGAACACGAACCGATAGCAATATCTATTGAAATGAATCCTAAAATGGCTCTATTAATAAAGGTCTTTAGAGGGGGTTGTACAAATTAATGTCTTAGGTATAATGGATATATTATAAATTTAATTACTTGTATGTATGACAGATACAATCTTGGATGAGGGGAGAACCGAAGTAAAAGAGATGATTCCTTATCGTCAGATGACAAAGGAAGAGATGACGAGTGTAAATGACTACTTTAGTGCTAAATATCCAGATCTATATGCAAAATTAAAAGGCAATTTTGAAATAAACAATCTTGGTGGAGAAGAATGGCCAACGGTATTGATAGCTGCCAGACCTGTTGTATGGCAAGACTATCAGAATGCCTATGGTACGCCATCATGTGAAGGTTACGCAGAAAGAACGAATACAGAGACTCAGCAAATAGAAACAAGATATGGAGCCTTTTCAAGTGCTAATCTTAGTACCGACGAGCAAGCTGCAGTCGCGGATGTTGCTGCACAGAATCCCATCCCTGATTATAGAGGGGCTGCTTAATTCAACTTTTTTGTAATGAAAATATATTTACGTGATATTAAGGATAGGTTTCCTGAATTTGAAATCAGGAATTATGACGAAGATGCTTACTTTGTAGGTTTTAATCATGATTCTAGAACTATTAGGCCAGATGAAATATTCATACCAATCTTGGGAGACAACTTTGATGGTCATGATTTTATTATACAAGCATTAAATGATGGTGCTTCAATGTCTATTTGTGAATCAAGTAAGGCTCAAAAAGTCCCAGATGCTTCAAAGCCGATTATTCTTGTTGATAGCGTAAAAGAAGGTTTGCAAAAGATTCTTAATTATGCGACGTCTTTTATAAATGTTCCTATCGTTGGTATTACAGGCAGCGCTGGTAAAACTACAACTCGAAAGATGTTAACAACAATTCTTGCTGGAGATGGGAAAGTACTTTCGACAGAGGGAAATAATATTAACACTGTGTGGGGGAATGCTGTTTTGTTGAGCCAATATACAGATGAAAAATATGTTGTTTTAGAATGTGGAATGGACCATGCCGGGGAGATTGCTTGGCATATGAATTCAGTGGATCCTGACCTCGGGATATTGCTAAATGTTGGTTATGTTCATGCTGGGAATTTAGGATCTATTGAAAATGTATATGAAGAAAAAAAGAATATGGCTGATTATCTTAATAAGATGGGCAAGCCATTGATTCTAAATATTGATGATGAAAGATTGGCTCGAATAAAAAATACATATACTGCAAAACTAATAACTTTTGGAAAAAGTAATGATGCGGAATATAAGATTCTTGAATCTAATATGGATAAAAAGGGTTTGTTTATAAGCTTTGAGTATATGAAAAAGGCTTATGAATTTACATTATTAAATATCTTTGGTGAAGGTTTAGCATACAACGCAATTGCCGCAATCGCGGCTGGACATCAATTAGGTTTAAGTATAGAGGAATGTGTATCCAATATTCTTGGCTTTGTTCCCGAAAAGGGAAGATTTGAAAGGATAGAACTTGGAAAAGGAAACATTATTGTTAGTGATGCATACAATGCCAATCCAGTCTCTATGGATATGTCATTAAAAACATTTGATCAATTATATCCCCAGGAAGAATACTATCGAATTGCAGTATTAGGTGATATGAAAGAATTAGGCGAAGTCTCTTCTCAAAAGCACAAAGAATTGGGAGAATTAGTGAAATCTTTGAATTTCAACGAAGTATATTTCCTAGGAGAATACTTTAATGACTTTAACTTTGGTACGGAAATAAAATCTATAGATCAGGTAGTATCGGTATTAAATGAGAAGCTACAAACAGTAACACAAAAGGTAGCAATATTATGTAAAGGGAGTCACAGTACGGGGTTGTATGAGATTCCAGAAATGATAGCTAAAGATTGATCTCTTTGAGTATTATCTTATTCCCATCTGTTTTAAATACCTCTTTTAGTTCTTCTTTGTCTATATCTAACTTTTTGCAAAAGAATCGATCAATCCTTAATAGCAAACATCCCGAAGTAAGCTCTCCCTCTTGTATTATCTCTGCTAGTCCAAGCTTAACTAACACCTCAGCATTCTTTTGTTGTTCATTATGTGTGACCCAAGGAATAGGTATAAATATGGAAGGTATTTGCAGAACTCCCATCTCGTAAACAGTGTTAGCCCCTGCTCTTCCGATAAAAAGATCAATATTGTTAAGAAGATATCCAAGATCTTTACTCTGTACATATGTAACGGGTAGAAATCTATCTTGTAAATCTTTCTCTAACGATTGTTTAGTGTTTAATATCATTTTGTAGTCATTAAATACTTTGTTTTCACCCATTTGCAAAATTATCTGATATTTTTGAAGTAACAGGGAAAGACATTCTCGAACAGTTTCATTTAATAGATGTGACCCTAACCCTCCTCCAGAAATATATATGATCGGATATCTATCCTGTTGTTCCTTCATCTGCTTTATACACTCTGCCAACTTGCCCTGTCCTTTAGTATTAAAAATTTCTGGTCTTACAAGATTTCCAGTAAGAGCAACATCTGTTTTCTTAAAATATTTTCTAGATGATTCGAAAGAGATGAAAACTTTTTCAGAAATTTTCCCTACAATATTGTTTGTAAGTCCTACGGTTGCAGTTTGTTCGTGAAGATAGATCTTAGCTTTAAAGAGCTTTGCCATTAAGCAAACATGTACAGTAACAAACCCCCCTGTAGATATTACAATATCAGGCTTGAATTCTTTAACAATTTTGTATGAATCCCAGAAACCAAGTATGGTTCTGAATAGTAGCTTAATAGTATTGAATGAAAAGCTCCTTTGTAATTTGCCAGGTCTAATATATCTACATTTAAAATCTTTATCCTTCATTAATCTTTGTTCCATGGAATTTCCTGTTTTCTCTCCCTCCATACCGAGATCTCCTCCAACGTACAGGAAATGTTCTTTATCCAAATCATATTTCTCCTGAAGTGAGGATATTATGGAAAGTGCTGCTGATATGTGTCCACCAGAGCCTCCACCGGTTACAATTATTCTTTTATCTAACCTTTGTTTGTCCATTCTGTATATTTGAGTATTTACTGATATTTAATAGTATACCAATTCCAATTAGGGAAACGATAGTGCTTGAACCACCATAACTTAGGAAAGGTATAGGCATTCCAGTTAGAGGTATGAACCCAACATTTGCTGCAATATTAAGAAGTGTTTGCATTACCAACCAAACGGTTATACCTGCTGCTAGTAATTTGCCCTCTTTGTCCGGAGCTGCCATAGCGATCTTCAATCCTCTCCAAAGGAATACTAACCAAGCAAGTATGATAATGGTTCCACCCAGGAAGCCCAACTCTTCTAATATCACGGCAAAGATGGAATCGGTAAATGCCGTATTTTCAACTAAATAGCCAAATCTCTGTCTTGATTGTCCGAAACCGGTACCGAATAGTCCCCCCGACCCGATTCCAATTAGTATTTGTTGCATCTGATATCCAGAACCTTGTGGGTCTGCGACTTTCCCAGTAAAGAGTAAACTCATAAATGTCATTACTCGCTGAAGTCTGTATGGTTCTAAGATTGCCGCAAGTACTGCTACTGGAACGAGAAGTAGTAGTACAGAAAGCGAAGCCAGTGTATGTGTCCTATCTTCCCCAGCCATGAGGAACATTATGAAGCAGGTTATGCATAGAATCATGGTTGTTCCTAGATCTGGTTCTAACAGAATTAGTACTGCAACGGTACCTAATATCGCAAGAAAACCTAAGAGGTTTTTTATAAATCCCTCTCTTAGTGCGGATTTAAAATCTTTGTATTTGTAATCTCTTTTTGCAAGCCAACTAGAAAGGTACATAATTAAAGCAATTTTCGCAAATTCGGCAGGTTGAATCTTTGGAAGCGACCCTATTGCAAACCATCGTTTTGAGCCATTTAAGGCTTCTCCTAATACAAGTACTAGCACAAGTAATACAATGGTTATTATCAATGCAGGAAAGGCTAATTTGAGAATCTTCCTATAATCCCAGAAATATATGAGGACGGCAGGGATAATTCCAATTACCAACCAGATGAGTTGTGATTTTAGAAAATAGAACTGATCATTAAATACAGTATTTGCCTGAAATACACTGGCATCAAAGATCATGATAGCTCCAAAGATAGCCATTACAATAGCGAAAATAAGGATTATGCTATCTGGCTTGTGGCCTGTTAATATTTTCTTTACTCTTCGTTTTTGGATGTTGTTTGGATTGGACATGATCTGATTATTAATATACTATAATTAGTGTATGAATCAAAAGATTAGATCTGAAGATTTAGGATATCTTTTTGTAATAGGTGGTCCTGGTGGTAGTGGTAGCTCAACAATAGCGAAGATGCTTGCTGAACATTTTTCATTGAAGCGTATATATGGTGGAAGTATTTTTAGAAAATTACTTGAGGAAGAGGGCTATGTGGATCACGATCGAGCCTTTTTTCTTAAAAATGAACAACTTCTAAGAGAGATAGATAAAAAGGTTGATGACATTATCTTTAAGGAGATTGAGTCTCCTAATGTATTGATTGAATCAAAGAATTTTGCAGCTTTAGCTCAAAAGCATGATATTACATGTACGATTAAGATTTGGATAGAAGCTAACCTTCATGTTAGGACGCTTCGTACTATGTCTAAATATGGTATTCCCTTTAACTGGAGGAATATAATTACATATATTCAGGTGAGATATGATTTGATGAAACGATATAAGATGGATTACAGAAGGTACTATGATATTCAGGGTATTAATTATTCTGATCCAACGGAGTACAATGATATTGTAATAGATACTTCTCATTTAGATGAGAAAGAGACTTTTGAATTAATTTTAAAATATATAAAAGATGGAGGATATATTAAATAATAATCCCCAGAATAATACTGCTGTACCTACTCCTACACCAACCCCGGATGTTACTTCACATGTTGCCCCTATTAATCATGATGAGTTTGTAGTTAAAGAACCTCCTCCTCATGGTTTAGATAGTTCATGGAGAAGATGGAAGTGTCTTGTATGTGGTTATGTATATGAAGGATTGTATAAAGGGGAAATGGTATGTCCTAAGTGTGGTAACAAGGATCAGGATAAGTTTGATGAGGCTGAGTAGTAATTTCTTTTTGAATATGCCGGGAGAGGGACTTGAACCCTCACTCTATTTCTAGAACGGGATTTTAAGTCCCGCGTGTCTGCCAGTTCCACCATCTCGGCATAAATTACGCTATTCTAATCTAAAAGTATTAGATTTTCAATCATTAAATGGAGGTGACGATGGGATTCGGACCCATGATAGCGGTTTTGCAGACCGCGGCCTTAACCAACTTGGCTACGTCACCGTGTTATCTGGATAAGACATTCTTAACTTGCACTATCTCTAAAATAGCATCAGTGTGGTTATGTCTTATAGAACTACCGCTAATAATAGCAATTTTATCATTTAAATCCAACTCCCCCTGTGCATAAACTACTTCCACAGCACGTTGAGTACACTCATCCCTATCCTGAGGTAAATCCTTTAGGAAGAAACCAGTAACCCCATTAAGTAAGGAATCCTGTCTAATGCGTTCTAAGGAATTACTAATCTCCCATATCGGGGCATTGGGTCTGTGTCTTGAAAGACTTAATACGGTTTGGCCAGTATTGGATATAACAACAATACCCTTAAGCTTAATGCTCTCTGAAATATCACAAAGGTTTCTGCATAGCTCATCAACTTCCTCTGGTGCAGAGGTATGACCATAGATTGGACTTTGTTGTAATACAGATTCGGCTTCTTTGGAAATCTTTTGCATAGTAGCAACAGCTACAACAGGATTCTTACCAGTAGAGGTTTCCGCAGAAAGCATCAATGCGTCTGCACCATCCATTACCGCATTGGCTACATCTGATATCTCCGCTCTAGTAGGTTGAATAGCATCTTTCATAGATTCAAGCATCTGAGTGGCCACAATAACCGGTTTACCTGCTTGTCTACATTTATATATGAACTGTTTTTGTAATATTGGTACTTTTTCAAATGGGATTTCTACACCTAGATCCCCTCGAGCTACCATAATTGCATCAGTTACAGAAAGTATTTCATCAAAATTCTCTACCCCTTGTACATTTTCGATCTTTGCAATAAGTTTTATTCCGCTATTCTCAATTAATTCTCTCACAGCCAATATGTCTTCTCTATTCCTTACAAATGACAGAGAGATGAAATCAAACTTATGCTCTACAGCGAAAAGAATATCGGCTTTGTCTTTTTCCGTTATCGCAGGGAAGTTGAAATTTACATCTGGAATATTTACAGTTTTATTAGGTTTCAATATGCCAGATTGAGTAACGGTACAAACTACCTCTGTATTTTGTACAGCCTTAACTATTAGTTGAATGTTGCCATCATCAAGTAGAATTCTTGTTCCAACGGAAACATCTTTGTCCAAGTCTGCATAGGTAATATTGAATGTGTTTGGAATTGATATCTCCCCTTCTACCATTATTTCGTGATCCAATCCTGTTACTCTAATCTTATGCCCTTGCGTATCAAGCATTATCCCAATTCGTGGCGATGTCTGTCTGATTGTGTTGGACACCCTCTCTAATTCTGCAAAATCTGCAAAAGAAGCATTTATCCTAGCAATATCCATTCCGGCTGAGTACATCTCCTTTAATATGGGAGCATCCCAAGAAGATGGTCCAATAGTGGCTATTATTTTAGTTTTAGAATAGTTTTTCATTAGGCAGGTTTGATATTTCTAGTATACTTAAAGTAACTATTCATGTCTATCATGGTGTGATATATTATTTATGTCTTAATATATTTACTGCTAAATATGAAGCAATTTATTAAATCTTTGTTTGTGTATTTCTTCATACTCTATTTCGTTATTGGTCTATTTAACAAAGGAATTGTATTACCAACGATCCCCCTCTATCTTGTTGTTACACTTTTAATTCTAACGTTCACCGTTGTTATTTCTGGCCCATTATTGAAATTCCTAACAGTTAAATCAAATCTATTTACTCATTTCTTAATGTCATCTATTCTTCTTGTTGGAGTATTTTTTCTTTTAAAAATATTCATGACGGGATTGTATATAAATGAATATGTATTCAATGGAATAACATGGGGAACTATTGAGATAGCAAGTTTTACAGTTACTCCCACAGTAGCAATAATTGTGATATCTGTTATTTCCGGTTTAATTTGTTCTATCTACAAAGAATTAGATAGTGTATAATAACGCTTATGGATAACACATTAAAAATATTCTTAATATCTCAAATCGTGGTGTGTGGTGCACTTGTAATTACTGTATTACTTCAAAACCGTGCAGAAGGTTTGGGGAAGATGTTTGGTGGAGGTGGTGAAGTCTTTAGGACAAAACGAGGTTTAGAAAAGGTCCTCTATTACTTAACAATTGGACTAATACTTGTTTTAGTTGTACTTTCCCTCTTAATTCTAAAATACTCTGCATAACTGAGTAGATTATGAAATCTAACACTACAGCACGAAAAAAAACGCTATCCATGAGGGATGCTTTAAATGAGTTCAAGACTCTCAAGATAGTTGAAAATCATGAAGAGTCAAAGGATTTGAGAAACTGGTTTTGGAACTATCCAGCTTTTTTAGAAAAAGTTTTCAAAAAAACCGCCCCATTTAGTACTATCTTGATTTTTGTATTTTTTGCCTTGCTTTTTGCCTTATTCTTACAATCAAAAACATTTGCAATTCTTTTAAAAAGCAATTCCTCAGCAAATGATCAGTATACTGAGGGAATGGTTGGTGCCATATCTTCATTTAATCCCCTATTTGCATCGGCTAACTATGTAGACAAAGCTATTGAGAGTTTAATCTTCGAAAGATTTATATATATTGATAAATATGGAAAGCCTACTCCTGGGGTTGCGAAGGCATGGACTGTGTCTGCGGATAGTTTGACATATACTTTTACGATCAACGAAGAATTGCATTGGCAGGATGGGACCAATCTTACAGTAGATGATATTCTTTTTACTTTTAACACCGCAATATTGCTTGCGCCGGAGGATTCGGTAGGAGCTGCGCTTGTAGGAATTAATGTTACAAAGATGGATGCAAGAACAATACAATTTGTTTTATCAGAGGCCAACCCAACTTTTTATGAAGCTGTCTCCCTATATATCGTTCCACAGAGTGTACTTGGGGATGTCGCCTTGCAGGATATCCGAGAATTTAAATCATTTACCTATACCCCAATGGGAAGCGGAAAATATATGATTGAGAAGACAGAGCAGAATGCGGTATATCTTGCGGACAACCCGTATGATACTTATTATCCAAAACTTAAGAAACTGATATTTAGAATATATCCAGATTTCGCATCCTTAGAAACTGCTATGCGAGTTGGAGATCTTGATGCGCTTGGTAATTGGGATAATGAAGTCCTATCCTTTATGCAGGAGTATTCTTCATTTGGAGTTTTAACAAAGAATGAGGAATTTAGAAACAGGATTATGTTCCTAAACGTAAGGAAGGATAATTTGAAAGACAAGAATATTAGGATGGGGTTGAATTACCTTTTGGATATTAATTTGTTGCTACAGGAATCACATATACAGGGAGAACCTATGCAGGGTCCATATCCAAAACGCTCTTGGGCATTTAATAACCAATTGAGCTACTATGCGTATAATCCTACAAAGGCAACCGAACTTCTGAATGGTTCGGGATATATCAAGAATGCTGAAACTAGCTATTATGAATCTAAAGATGGAAAGATATTGAGTTTTACATTAAGTTATTTGGATAATGATATTAACAATAGGTTGGTAGAAAGTATAATAAAATTACTGGATAAAGAAGGTATCGTTATTAAGCCTAATAAGCTTAATTACAACCAAATATCCCAGCAAACTATTGCCACAAGAGACTTTGAACTACTTTTGTATGAAGTAGAGACAACTGTTGATCCTGATCAATACAATTTGTGGCATTCTCTAAAAATCGACTATCCAGATCTAAATCTCTCAGGTTATCAATATGAAAGAGTTGATATATTACTTGAAGATGCGCGTAAGACAACCAATGAGGTTACAAGAAAGGCCAAGTATTTTCAGTTTCAAAAGTATCTAATGGCTGATGCCCCGGTTGTTTTCCTTTACCATCCAACATTTGTATTCTACTTTGATAGTAAATTAAGTGGTATCGATATGGATAACACAAACTTCTCATATGAGAGATATTGGAATATAGAGAATTGGTACTGGAACTTCTAATGCCAGGGGGGGATTTGAACCCCCAACCTATTGCTAGGACTACGTTCTGAACGTAGCGTGTATACCAATTTCACCACCTTGGCTTATCACTGGTATTTTACCACGAAATCTACTTTTTTGATGTAAGAGATATGTCTACAGCAGGCTGTTTTTCTTCTCCTTTTGAGTTATCGGGATCAAAATTCTTAAAGTCTTTTAGGAAATCTATCTTATTTACAATTTTCTCCTCTTCTTTTTTCTCCTTTTCTTCAACCTTTGGCTCCTCCGTTTTAACTGTACCCATGAGCTTTTCTCTTAATGTTATGCCACTATCCTTAATATCTGTTTTTGTAAATTTCTCTGCCACTTTCTTTTCAATCTTTCGTTCAGCCTTCTGTTTTCTCTTGGAGACACTTAGTATCCCGAGCATAATCCCAAGAAGCAATGAGGAAGCTGCAATAATCAAATAATTCTGATTAATAATGATCCAGTTTTTTATATCAACCAATGTTATATTCCTAATGTCGAAAGCTACATTCGTTACTGCAGAAATAGATGACTGACTGTCCAAGGTAAATTTTGTCGTTTCAGAAAGATCGCTAGCATAGCCATATCTTCGAGTGTATGCGTTTAAAGAGAAGATATCTTTACCAAGCTCAGTCTTTGTGAAATCTATACTCCATCGTCCATCTCCATCTATAATCGTATTCTCCGTAAGTACGGTGCTACCAGAGGAGAGTAATAGTATGATCTCTGAGTTAGCTAGTCCTGTGCCTGAGATAGTGACCTTTTCTGCACTTATAACGGGAGTACCTAGTATCGGAGCTCTAGGTATAATAATTATTGAAGTATCATAAAGTTGTGTAGAAGCGTTTTCATCTTGATATTTAAATTCTAAGGTATGTTTTCCAATGCTTAACGCAGGAAATGTATATGGACTTGTAATATCAACAAACCCCTTGCTATCTATCTCTAGTTGAACAACAGTATTATTTTTTGAAGGATTTGTAAATGTAATTATAGTGCTAGGATTATCCGTTTGTGTTGGAATATCCAAAAGGAGTGCATTGTTAGCTTGGGTAGCTACCGGTGGTGTGGTTGTTGTTTCTGTTGTTGATCCAACCAAGTCAGAAACGGAGGTATCTGTTGTAGCAAGAACGGGAGCTACAAGCAGACTAAAGAGCAAAATCATTGTTGGTAATATAATCAGTTTTTTCATCAATTGGGGTAGTAAAAAATTATTTCTATTTATCCATTCTATCAGTGAACAGGATTCCATCCAAGTGATCGAATTCATGCTGGATGCTAGCTGCATTTATATCACTATATTTTTTTGTATTCCAATTCCCTTCTAAATCTTGATATCTAACCTTTACTTTGTAATATCTGGATACATTGCCGACAATTTTAGGAACGCTCAAACAACCTTCTTCCCCACTAAATTTTAAGAAACCGTTAGGTTCAACGGTTGGGTTGATGAAAAGTTCCCATTCATTTGTGTCATAGTTGAGAGAATAGAAGACACGCTTGCTATTCCCTACCTGAACGGCTGCAATGCCTCCTGCAGGTACGTTACCCTGATCTTCGCTATGTTGAGCCGTATATAATAAATCGTCGAGAAATTCCTTAAATTCATTAGCTTTAAGTTCATCTGGAGTAATTAACAGACTTTTTCCACGTAATATGGATTCTTCCTTGGAATTCTTGGTTGTAAGTATGTTTAATGCCTTTGCCATTGGGAAATTATATCATAATTATGAATTAGCTTTTTTCGATATGATAATCCTTGAGATAGATAGGTGCTATACGATATCCCAATTTATATTCAGTCTGAATTAAGGGTGTCTTGAGATATGGTTTTAATTTCGAACGAATCCTACTAACCAAAGTATCTATCGCAGCATAGCTAATATCTTTATGATTGCCAGCGAAACAAGAGCAGATTTTATTTCTATTAAGAATATTTCCATTTGATTTCATTAGTAAAAATATCAGATGAAACTCTTGGTATGTAAATACTATCTTTTTGTTGTTTATAGTGAAAATCTGATTGACTAAATCTATTTTGATATTCCCAAATTCTAAAATGATGTTTTTCTGGAAGAAAGATGTTAAATGGAGGATTTGAGCTCTTAGGAGTTCACAATTAATTGGTTTATGATGATAATTATTAATGCCTAATCTGTATGACGCTATTTCATACGTAGGATTGTTAGGCCCAATAGCTATTATTGGAAGTAAAAGGTTTTGTTCTCTTATCTTATTTATAGCCAAGGCATTTTTCTCTTGTGTTAAATTCAAATCAACAATTAAGAGAGTATATTTATTGAATAGTACTTTGGGAATATGGGCTATATCTTTAATTCTTTCAACGGATATATTGTGGTAGATTGAACAAGAATTAAGTATTTTTGATATGTGGAGATCTTTCTCAATTAACAAGACCTTGGGTCTTAATATTTTTGAGATCATTGTCTATTCTACAATGTCAATTCTTACAAAAACCTTACAGAATTATTCTTCTTTCTCATCATCGTCGTCATCTTCTTCCTCGTCTTTTTCTCTTGTTGGTAGGACATAGGATAATACGAAAAGCGTTATGATAGTTATAACTATCACTAACATTAGAATTATGAAGAAGATACTATTCATAACCCATTATACCTTTTTATGATTTTAAATTGATATCTCCTGAAAGATATTTCTCTCTTAGCTTCTCATTTAAGGAATAGCAACAACCACAAAAGTTTTGTTTGTAAAAACCTTTGTTAATTGAATGCTCATGATGTTCTTTAGGGAAAATGAGGTGTGCCTCTTTGTCTTCTAGGTTTTGTGCAATATCTATTATTGTATCTATATCTTGGTAATGGCTACTTAATAATGTGGAAGTTACATATGCTATCTTATGTGCTTTTGCATATTCAAATACATTTGAAAGCCTAAGCTCCCAACATCCCAAACATCGTTTCTCTCTTCCCACTATGCTTTCGAAATATTCCTTAGGTTTGTAATCAGGAATTACTAGTTTCATATTCCAATTGGAGTATTTTTCTTTTAAAACAATCTTGAGTGCATTTAATCTTTCCATATATTCAGTTTTGGGATGAATATTAGGATTGTAAAAAAGAATAGTAATTTGTGTGTCTTTAGAGATTTGTTTTTCTTCCTCAAGTGCTTCGATCAGATGGATTAAGCAATCGGCACAACAGGTATGTATTACAATATCGTTTATCATCTTTGTTTAAGTTGCATTAAATATATTTTCAATCTACGTATGAAGTGGGAAATTCCAAGTACGCCCATAAAGACAGAGAGTTCTACATGCCAGTACATGAACTTGAAATTAATATCCATTAGTGATGGATACTGGTATTGCAACATCATGAAAATTCCAAACCCAAAAGAGGGTATTATGAAGGTTAAAAGAAGCATCGTATTCCAAAAGGCATTAAATTGTTTTAGATGTTTACCAAAGATGAGCAAGCTCCCCCAATAGAGTAGTATTCCAAGGATGAGAGGAAGGACTAAGTTATACGGATTATATATTGTCTTCTCTTCAACCGTAGTTAATACTTCGGAGGTCGTCTGCTCGGAAGTAGCTGTCTCTGGAATCGTATTAGTGACTGAAGTAGAGGTAGTGGTTGTAAGGACTCCAATTTTAAAAGATTCAAGCAAGGCAGTTGCTTCTCCTTGATGTTTTCTAACACTATCAAAGTCTGCGGTCATATCTGTTCCACACCATGAGGTAATATCAGAATATCTTAGGTTGTGTATATTAAGATATGTGGTTATATCGTATACCCCATTCTCATATATAGCCCAACAACTGCTGGTTGTGTTATGTTGTGCTACCTCGGACTCTGTATATTCTGTACTTGCTATTACTTTATGTACGGAAATTAATCCAATTAAGATAACGGCCAAAGTCACTACTGTTTTCTTTATATTTTTCATATACCAAGAATACTAGAATTATGAACAAGATTGCAAATATATCTTCACTTTGATATCGTGTGCATATGGCAAAATATAGTATTAAAATTGATAATTTCTCAAAAACCTTTGGTGCAATCAAGGCTGTTCAGAATCTTTCGTTTGAGGTTGCGGATGGAGAAGTCTTTGCATTTTTAGGTACAAATGGTTCAGGAAAAACTACAACAATTAGATGTCTTCTAAAGATATATCAAGAAGATGCGGGTAAGCTATTAATTAATGGTAAAGAATATTCAGAGGAGTTGAACAGTATAATTGGATATCTTCCAGAAGAAAGAGGATTGTATCGAGATGTATCAGTAATAGATATTTTGACATATACTGCGAGACTTAGAGGTATTAGCGCAAATGAAGCTATGAAGCGAAGTCTGGAGTATTTGGATATGGTTGGATTGATATTACATAAGGATAAACAAATTTCACAGCTAAGCTCAGGAATGCAACAAAAGGTCCAATTAGGTACTGCATTGATACACAATCCGGAGATATTAATATTGGATGAACCGTTTAAGGGTTTGGATCCTATTAATAGGCAGTTGTTTGTAGATATTCTCTCAGAGAGAGGTAAGCAAGGTGCTACTGTTTTGTATAGTACCCACGTGATTGATGAAGCACAGAAGATGGCAGATAGGTTGTTGATTATTAAAGATGGTGTAAAATTGGAATATGGTTCTGTAAATGAGGTTCGCGCAAGGCATGGGAGTAAGAATATATATATTGAATTTGGAAGTTGGGCTCCTGCTGAGAAGAATGAGTTTTATACTGCTATTATAACAAATAAGACAGCTGAGCTAATTCCTAACAAGGATGTTACCGAGGATGAAATCCTAAAGAATCTTCTTGATCAGGGTGTAAAATTGATTAGTTTTAACCTAGACTACCCAAGTCTCAATCAGGTATTTATAGATATAATGAAATAATGAAAAAAAACTTTTTAGAAGTAGCAAAATTTGAATATTTGAAAACTATCAAGAAGAAGAGTTTCTGGTTAGCTACTTTATTCTTGCCTTTGTTTATTGGTGTGATTGGATTGGTATCGGGTCTTTCTTCGGTTGAGGCAGCCAAGCAGATGGAGAATCCAATTTCATTCTCAAAAATATTTATATATGATCCTCAAACTGTTATTAATCCTGCTTTCTTTGTTGCTCCATATGAGTCTACAACTGATGTAGAGGCTAGCAAGGAAATGGTTAAAGCAGATAAGACAGTTGTATTGGTGACTTTATCAGATGATTATTACCAAGATTTGACGTCTACTTTCTATTACAGGAAAGATGCAGATTTCATGGGTACGGCTAACTTACCCTCTGTTATTAATGCGTTTGTTAAGCAGAGTGCGATATCGGGGATTTCTAATCCGGGGGTTATTAATATTTTAAATGGGAAACCAACTAGTACAAGTTATACATATGATGAGAATGGAACTCTTGTAAAAGAAGGCTTTGAGAAATATCTTCTACCGATTGCTTCTATGGTTGTCTTCTTCATGTCTGTATATATTTCTTCGGGTTTTATGTTACAGAGTGTTTCAGCTGAGAAAGAGAACAGAATGATTGAGACTATTCTTTCTATTGTGGATAAAAAATCATTAATGTTTGGAAAGATGCTGGGTTTGATGGGAGTTATGTTTACACAACTTTCTACATGGTTAATATTTGGATTGGGAATTTACAAGGTGGTTATGAGTAAGTTCAGTCTTCCAATTCCTATTGATTTTAGCAATATTGATCTTTCTCTTTTACCTCTAAATATCTTCTTGATATTTATGGGTTTCCTGTTTTTTGCAGCTATTATGATTGGTACTGGTGCTGTAGGTACTGGTGCTGAGGATAGCAGAAATTTGTCTTCAATATTCATAATCCTCTCTATATTCCCAATGTATTTGATGCAGATTTTGATAACTAGCCCCAATGGGCCACTTTCAATAGCGTTAAGCTATTTTCCATTCACCTCCTTCATGGTCCTACTGATTAGAAATTCGTTTGGGGCACTTCCTACTTTAGAGTTAGTAATTGGTATAGGTACGTCTATTATCTATGTGGTAATTGCGATGTTCTTAGCTTTGAAGCTATTCGAGCTTGGATGTTTGATGTTTAATAGGAGACCTTCCTTTAAGGAAATGCTCTCCTATTTTATCAAGCGAGGTTAGTTTCCCTTGCCGTTTGTGTTACTACTCCCATTCCCATTGGAGTTATCCTCACTGTTAGACTCTTGATTCTGATTTTGAATTTGAGTGTCTTCACCTGAATTAGATTCAGAGTTCTCTTCTTTGTTAGCTTCTAATTCAACATTCTTACTCTCAGTGAGCTTTGTGTCTAGTCTATCAATTGATTTCTGAATGCTCTGTTGAGCTGTATCATTCCCTACTTGCTCTTGGACTCTCTCCATTGTTTGTATATGTAATTGTATCTTTTCTTGATATTGAAGTCTCAACTCTTCTCTTTGTTCAAGAGTTAGTTTTGAATCTCCATCTGCTACTGTGGTATCAAGTGTATCTACCTGAGCATCGATCTCTTCAAGTGCGATTGTAGTATCAACATTTTCAGCTACCAGTGCATCAAGTTCTGTTAGTCTTTCATCTAGTACTTTTGTTTCGAAAGCTATTTCTGCTTCTGGGTTAGTGATTGCTAATCTTGTAACTGATTCTACAAATTTATCTAAAGGAAAAAGTGCATCTACCGGAGTTGCAGCATTGGCTTCTCTTACTAGGAAGAATCCTCCTACACCTACAAACACTATCGCTAGGGTGAGTGTAAGGATTGATTTAAGTTTTTTATCCATAATAATAAAATAAAAATTATTTATTATTAATAATTGCAAATTAAGTTTGTA
>Ga0209373_10000946_pt1 | contig 39134 bp, 30 predicted proteins | sample Higcelweek5metaG_FD_187173 | JGI IMG/M metagenome (GOLD analysis project Ga0209373, IMG submission 187173) | Freshwater pond sediment microbial communities from the University of Edinburgh, under environmental carbon perturbations - High... | ecosystem: Environmental > Aquatic > Freshwater >... | reverse complement strand
GGCCAGGGTGCAATCGAAATAAACCGGTTAAAAAATTTAACGAAATACTCAAAGAAATTGATTTTCGAAAGAATAAAATGGATACACTTAAAGGAAAAGCAACTCAACTTTTATTCTTAGAACAAAACGCACCAATACTTGCTCAGAATAAAAATAAAAATTACAGCAGAAAAATGAGAATTTGTATCGTTCAAAATATTTTACCTGATTATAGTATTTTTGAAGCTGCTAATAATAAAAATGACATCGAACTTAATGAAAAGAATATAAGAATTAAAATGCGAAAACATATTGCGACTCTAATACAAGCTGTTGAACAAATGTTACAAGTTCGCAATACTCATATTGATAAGGAGAATGGTAACATATCTCAAATTGATTTACTCATATTGCCTGAATTAGCCATTCACAACGAAGATATCAATTCAATATTAATTCCATTTATACGAAGACACAGATGTATAATTCTTGCGGGTTTAGTTTACCATACAGAACATATATTAGAATCCAAACCCCTTATAAATTCTGCAATTTGGTTGATACCTGATATTAGTAATCAAAATGGATTGAATATTCGCCGAATAAAACAAGGAAAGTTTTATTTGACTAAAGATGAATTAGCGTTAAATCCAAAACCACAATCATTTAGACCTGCTCAATGGATAATTAATTATTATTGGAAAAGCGGTTTTCCTCCATTAAAAATTACAGCGTCTGTTTGCTATGATTCTACTGACATTAAGTTAGCATCAGATTTGAAAAATAGATCTGACATATTTATTGTTTGTGCGTTAAATAAAGATGTTAATACGTTTGACAAAATGGCAGAGAGTTTACATTACAATATGTTTCAAGGGGTAATTATTGTAAATAATGGTAAATATGGTGGTTCAAATTTTTACATGCCCTTTAAAGATCAACACTATCGACAAGTTCTACATCTTCATGGCCAACCTCAAGCACAGATTGCTTTTGTTGAAATTGATCCCTTCAAATTAATATGTAAAGGGGGAAAAAAAGGTTGTACTTACAATAAAGAACATCATTACGATATACAAAATGAAAGTTGTAATTGTCAACTCGTCCCTTCGGGAAGTTGGAAAACAAAACCAGCAGGGGATTATTAAGTAATCACTCTGCGAGCATAGATCTCAGATTTGGTAAGTAAACGTGAAATTCTTTCCAATTATTAAAATTTGTGATATAATGAGCCTGCATTACTAACGTTATTGGCATGTCAATTAACATATAGTAAATAGCCTCATTTTAAAAAAGTACTCTGAAAAGTATCGATTCAGCAGATAGTCATTTTCAGGGAAAGAAGATTTTGAAAATGTGATTATTTTTCTGTGTTCAATATATAGTAAACGTTTAGTGATCGTTTCTGATAAATATAATAAGGTTATCATTAAATAAAAGAAATTACTTTAGAAGAAAACTATTATCCATAAACTATTTTAAATTTTTTAAATAGAAATTTTATCGGCAGGGAACATGGCAGATACAATAATAACAGTTATACTTTCTTTTAATATCCTTTTACTTGTGCTTTACTTTGTTGTAAGAATCAATAAGCGGACTCTTGATAAAGCCCGTGATGCTTACAAGGAGGCTGTTGAAGAAGAGGTGAAAAGAAATGTCACTGAAGAAGAGTCGCAGAAAATCGCAGATTTTATTTCCGGTTCATCAGTACCGGAAAAACTTAAAAGTAAAGCAATGTCGATGTTTACTCATGGTAATGTGGATGTAAAAATAGTGGAAAAAGGCAACATTGACAAGGCAACTTATGAACTTGGTATCATAATAACCGGTAAAAACAGTGCAAAATCAATTAATCTTTTGCCTCTGTCATTTCTTTCGTCAACAAAAAAGAATGCATTTTATGTTCGTAATGATGAGAGGAAATTGATTGGGTTTTTTACTCCGTTTCATATTATTCTTATAAATACTGAAACAATGACGTGCACACAGACTGCAGAAGATGATGAAACTGCCGAAATTGAGGAAATTCCACTGACAAGCTATTCCCGTGAAGACATGGCTGTTGCTCATTTTACTGCAAAGATTTATAAAACATTCGATAAACCATCTATTTTTGCGGAACGTTTTTATCCAATTGAATACAAAGGATATATTTGATAATGAATGATGAAAACACTATAGAAATAGGTTCTTTCAATGATTTCTTCGGGGCAACACTTGCAAAAGAGATTCTTGAATCAAATGATATTAAATGTATAATTACCGGCTTGAACATGAGCATAATAGAAACAACACCTGGTTCAGAAATAAAACTTATTGTAAATAAAAATGATGCGGAAAGAGCAGAGCAGCTTTTGGAGTCATTCTTTTCCTGATTACCACCTGTCAAGATTGTTCAGTATTTTAATTACCCTGAAATAATTCCATTTTTTCATATTCAGACGTTTTTTAAGTTCATTAAGGTGTTGTACTGTCTTAAGTTCATTTTTTGAAATATGTGCTTTGCGTGCCATATAATATAAATATAATGGATTGTGGGGATAAATATCCTTCCATTGATTTACAAAAATTGAATCGTTTACTTTTCCGAGGATGTAGCTGGCCACAAGACGGGGGCCCGGGAATGGGTGATCTGCAGTTACAATATTATTCAATATTTTATTTATAGTATCAGATGAATCTGAATTCAGAAAAAGAGTTTTATTGACAGCTGCCATCCATCCGCTTTCAATTGACTGAAAAGATTCATTGTAAATTCTGCCATAAAGTTTTGATGTTTCGGAAGAATGAAATTCATACTCGCTGATTTGTGCCATAAAGTAAAGCAAGTCGCTTATGCGGTCGGGCAGCGCGTTTCCTGTTATCAATTGATCAAAAATCTGTTTTGCATCATTTACTCTGCCTTTATCAAGTAATGCGCATGCAAGTCTGTATTTTGCAAGCTTTACGTAGGATTCATTTTTAGCGGCCTTTTTTATAATCTGATCTGACAGAGAAATTACAGAGTCTGTCTGGTATTTCGAGTCGTAGAAATCAATAAGTGCTTCAAATAGAAGATCGGTTCTGTTACCGGATTTTTCGTACCTGTCAATAAATTTAAAAAAATCTTTTTTTGCTGAAATAACCTGGTTTGAATGAATGTGATCAAAAAACACCATTACAGCACTATTAATAAAAGCCTGATTAATACTGCTCTGCGGGAACTTTTTTGCAATAAGAGTGATGATGCTGTCTTCAGAAGATGATTTGCGGGTGCATGCAAAAATCTTTGACTGCAAATAAAGGAGTCGGGGTTTAAGAGGATCTTCTTTATTGACAAGATAGGAACAGTTGTTAAGCAGTTCTTCTGCTTCACTGAATTCCCCTAATCGTATAAGACAATCAATCATTTTAATATTTACTTCTTTTACTATTTCAAGATTGGCAAGATCGACAAGAAGATTTGAGTATTCATCAAGTGCTGCCTCAAAATCACCTCTTTCCATAAAACGATCTGCGATCATTGTCGGACTCGGAACTTCAGGAATTGCCCTTCTGTAAATATTAAGATTATCGAATGAGGCAGATCCATTATTAATGAAAAAGCCGATTTTGTCATGTCCCTTACCAAGAGATGGAAAATTATCGTATACTTTCAAAACAGTTGTGCCATTGACAGAAAAAGTTATCAGTTCATTAATACGTTCAATGACAAGAGTGTTTTTCTGAAAAAGAGGGGCTTTACCGTAAGGAATATCACTCAGTATTACTGAATTCCCCGGCAAAGTCATTCCGGTAATACCACCTCCATTTTTATTGATATGAAAACAATAGGCGGAATCGGGATGGTTGCCTGATAGAAAGATGCCGGCATTATATAAATCCTGGGGGTTGGCATCAATATCACATTCTATACGGATATCGCGGTTGAAATGCCTGTTAAGTAAAGCATAAATCATCTCTTTTGAATGACCCTTGAGATTGCCATCTGCTAAAGTGAATTGCTGAGCAGTATCGATTGCACCTCTGCTTAATATCCAGTGTTCAATCTGCTGAGGTTTTACAAAATCATCATTGTAAATAAGCTGCCAGTGCGACTCCTCTTTTTTACTCTGGAGATAAAAAGTAACAGCAAACAAAGCAGAAAAGAGCACTATAATAGATCCAATTACAAGCGATGGCCAATGACGTTTTACCATACGTTTGACTTTTGATATTATTGAAGGCGGACGGGCTGCGATTGGATCGCCTTTCAGATAATTCTGAAGATCAATTTTAAACTGTCCCATTGTCTGATATCGCTTGTCAGGATCTTTGGCCATTGCTTTCAGGGTAATAGCTTCAATTTCAATGGGAAGCCATGGAACAAGTCTTCGCGGTGGAATCGGATTTGATTCCATTACATTCATTGTTGTCTGATGTAAATTACGCTGGTCAAGGTAAGGGTTTTTGAAAGTAAGCATTTCGTAAAGCATTATTCCAAGAGAGCAGATGTCGCTTCTATGATCAACTGGCCCACCAAGAAGTCTTTCCGGTGCCATATACGATGGAGAGCCCATTACTTCACCGGTACGGGTGATTCCAGGTCTCTCATCCTCATCGTTTTCCATGGCTTTTGCAAGACCGAAATCAATCAGTACAGGTGTTTTCTGATCCCGCATGATAACATTGTTAAGTTTGAGATCACGGTGAATTATTTTCTGTCCATGGGCATTGGCTAACGCTTCTGTAAGGCTTATGACTATTTCAAGTACTTCAACGAGTTTGGGTTTCTGATAGTGTAAATAATAATAGAGGTTCTGACCGGGAATATATTCCATTGCCAGATAGTAAATATTACCTTCAGTTGCGACTTCGATTATTTTTACAATATTAGGATGATTCAATTGTCCGATAGCATGTGCTTCGGAAAGAAACCTCTTGACAAATCCCGGATTTATGGAGATGTTTGCCGGCATTACTTTCAGTGCGACAACCCGGTCAAGATCAAGCTGAATGGCCTTGTAAACAACAGCCATTCCGCCTCTGTCAATTTCTTCAACTATCCGGTATCTACCCAGAGTTGAGTTGACAGGAAGAAATGTACGCTCTATATTTGCAAGTAAATTGCGAATGCGTATATTGTTGCGTTCATCAGGAGAAAGTTCTTTTTCAGCCATTGCCGGACACCTCTTCAATCACAAGCATAAGTCTATGATCTTATATTTTATAATTGAAACAAAATCAATGCAAACGATTGTTTTTTTATTAGAAAGATTGGTGCAGGAATGTTTATCTTTTGTTAAAAAGAGTATTGAATTCAGGAGGTAAAGGCGCTTCAAGAGTAATTTTTTTCCCTTTTACGGGGTGAATAAAAGAGAGTCTGAAGGCATGCAGATAGAGGCGTTTCTTAATTGTATCTGGAATTGTTGAATCAAGTGCTGGGTTGCCGTAGCGGTCATCTCCGACAATCGGGGCACCAACATGGGTCATGTGGACGCGAATCTGATGTGTTTTGCCGGTTTCAAGGAATACTTCGCATTTTGACAGGTTGTTATTGTATTCGAGCAGACGATAAGTGCTTTTTGAATATTCACCGTCATCTTCGACCTTCATTTTCATACCTTTATTCTGTTCATGGCTTCGTGCAAGGCCTAAAACAATTTCACCTTCATATTCGGGCGGGCGATTATGACAAATTGCGATATATTGTTTTACGAGGTCACGGCTTCTGAATATCTCATGAATTTTTCTAAGTATCTGTTTATTTTTTGCAATAAGAATAATTCCTGAAGTATCACGGTCAAGACGATGGACAAGAGCGGGTTCCTCACCATTTTGAAGAACACCCTGATTTACAAGATAACCTATTGCCAGTTCTATCAGCGAATCATGCCTTAGATGGCCGGTGCCCGGGTGTACTACAAGTCCGGAGGGTTTGTTGCAGGCAAGCAGATCTTTATCTTCGTAAATAATATTGAAATTTCTTTTAAAATGAGTTGTATTTACAATCGATTTCAGAGATTCATCAGGTGCTTTTTTATCTGTCAACTCTGACTCATCGACATCTATGTCAATAATATCACCGTCATTAATCCTGTAATCCTGCTTTGACTTTTTTGCCCCGTTAATCTTTACGCCGCCTTTACGGATAAGCGAATAGATTTCAGAAAGCGACATGAGGGAAAGCCGTTTTCTCAGCAGGCGGTCAAGTCTGCATGTTGCTTCTTCTGAACTGCATTTTATTTGTACCATTTTATCATTTATCTTTAATGTTGCTGCCTGATTTGATGCTGTCTGCTGACAAAATTGATCTTGGAAATCTGTAACAGTATCAAATATTGATAAAAAATTCGATAGTTGTTTATTCTTCCTGAGGAATCCCATTTTTCCGTGCATCCCATTCGAATGCTATGTCCATCATTGAATCAGACATTAATTTAGGCTGCATAATAACTTTGGGCTCAAAATAAAAATCACCTTCGTGTAAGTCAAGCATCTGAAAAATTGCTTCTCTTGCAGAATCGTTGCGGTAGAATGCATCAACAACTTTACCTTTGACAAATGTAAGGTATCCTTTGCGGCGTCCTGAGAACACATGAAGGATACCGTCACGTCGTCCGATCTCAAGAAACTGAATTGCGTCAAGAAGTGTTGTCTGCTTAAGATTTCCGGAAAATACAAAGCTTGTGTTATATGACTGTTGAGAATTTTTTTTCTTTCGTTTTATCGAATGCCAGATTATGGCAGCAGAACCGGTTATTATTCCAGTACCAAATGCACAACAGATTACAGTTGTCAGAATATCCATCAGATAAATTCCTCCCGATACCGCTCAAGACTCTTTTTCATGTGGGTAATTAATATAATCTTTGACACGAGAAATATTTTCAATTCCTTTAATCCGCTGGATTCTTCTGAATATCTGTTTAAGCTGATTGATGTTGCGAATCTCAATCTTGAACATACTTTTTGCCTGTTGATTCAGAATCTTAATAGATCCTTCAATGACATTTGCACCAAACTCTGTAAATACAAGTGAGATCTCATTCAGAAGTCCCGGTCTGTCCACCCCGATAATCTCAAAAGAAACAAAATACTTTTTCTGCATACCATCATCCCAGGAAACTTCAATTCTTCTGTCTTCATCACCAGAAAAAAGTGAGGAGTTAGTACAGTCTGCTCTATGCACAGAGATACCGCGGCCCCGGGTTACAAAACCAATAATCGGATCCCCCGGAATTGGGTTGCAGCATTTTGCAAATCGTACCATCAGATCTTCACTCCCCCCAACAAGCACGCCCTGGCTGCCACGGCCTGTGAATGTATCGACAATACGGGTTACAACATTAGTAGCGGATTTTTTAATTTTCCGTGCCTGAAAGTACTGCATTACCTGACTTACAGGCATTTCACCGCTGCCGACAAGTTCATAGAGACGATCTATATTACTTAAACCCAGAGACTGAAGTATACCGGCAATATGATCACTGAGAGAGGTTGTTGTGTGGAGTTTCCTGAAAGAATTATGAACAATTTTTTTCCCCAGATCAATACTTTCCTGCCTGCCGGTATTTTTAAGCCACCTTCTGATTGCACTTCGTGCTTTTAGAGTTTTGACTTCTCTAAGCCAGTCTATTGAGGGTTTTTTAGAATTTACATGAAGAATCTCAATTGTCTGGCCACTTTTAAGGGGCTTATTGATAGGTTCAATTTTGCCATCAACTTTACCGCCAATACAGTGAATTCCAAGTGCTGTGTGAACTGCGAACGCAAAGTCCAGAACTGTTGCTCCCTTAGGCAATGAAAAGAGATCACCTTTTGGCGTGAAGACAAATATCTCAGCATGAAAAAGGTCAATTTTGAAAAATTCAAAGAACTCAGTTGAATCAGTAAGGTCTTTTTGCCAATCTATCAGATTTTTTAGCCAGACCAGTGCTTTGTCATCTTTGCTCATCTCTTTTTCGTTGCCCTTATAAAGCCAGTGAGCCGCAATACCATCCTCTGCAACCTGATTCATCTCCCAGGAGCGTATCTGCATCTCTACAATTGTTCCTTTTTCACCAAAAACAGTTGTATGTAAAGACTGATAGCCATTTTGTTTGGGGGTACTGATGTAATCTTTGAAACGGTCCTGAAGAGGTGTCCACATGGAATGAATGATGCCTAAAACATGATAACAGTCACGAATGGATGAGACAATAACTCTTATTGCAAGAAGGTCATAAATTTCTTCAAACGGCTTGTTGCGCTGGACCATCTTGCGGTAGATGCTGTAAAAATGTTTTGGTCTGCCAACGATTGTCGCTTCAAGTTTTTCCTCTTCAAGACGCACTCTGAGGGGCATGACAAAACTGTCGACGATTGCTTCCCGCTCTCCGCGGCTGGCAACAACTTTTGAGACAATATCCTTATATTCTTCCCAGTAAAGATGTTTAAATGCGAGATCCTCAAGCTCCCATTTTATGCGGGCCATTCCAAGTCTGTGAGCTAATGGTGCATAAATATCGAGTGTTTCAGCTGCAATAGCCTGAATGCGGTCAGGTGATAAATATTTAAGTGTTCGCAGGTTGTGAAGGCGGTCGGCAAATTTAATAATTATTACGCGTAAATCCTTTGCCATTGAAAGCAGCATTTTACGGTATGTTTCAGCCTGCCGCTCCTGACGGGACTTCATTTGAAAAGTCCGGATTTTTGTCACACCATCAACCAGAAGACCTATTTCTTCACCAAATTGTTCAATAATCATTTCAAGGGTTATTGAAGTATCTTCTATAACATCATGAAGAAGGCCGGCTGAAATAGTAATTGTATCAAGCTTTTGCTCGGCAAGAATCATTGATACTGCTACAGGGTGAGCAAGAAAAGGTTCACCTGATTTTCGAGTCTGGTTTTTGTGCGCGTTAAAGGCAAAGCGAAAAGCTTTATCAATGAGTTCAACCTGAATTTTAGGGTTGACCTCCTGAACTTTACGGACAAAATATTCCGTCGCTTCATCAATTGATGCTGTTGGAAGTAGTAACGATGGCTCCATATTACTATAATATATACAAAGGAACGGGATCTGAAAAGACAAGAGCTGTATTTTAATTTAAAATATCTGAATTGGTTGACAATGTGAACAGATGCGGCATGATAGAAACATCACATTATAAAGTAATTCATATTGCCGTCATTAACAATTGATCAGATTTTTTACCGATTATATTTTCAAATAGCCTGTGTGGTTATTGTTTGTAAAGTATTTGTGTCAAGGTGATGTTGTAGTGGCTGCTGTTTGATTTCTTGTTGAGGATATTGTACATCCAAGTACATAGGTGTCCTCATCACTGGATGATGAATACACAAAATTTATTTGAGTGTTTTTGTCTTCAAAAATCAAGACTCCTGATGCTGCATCACCATCTACGTCACCTGCAGTATATTTAGATGGAATGGCATAGGTTGTGCTGTAGTCATAGGTACCATTGGGAATATCATCTATTGTTATAGAATTCCCAGGATTGATCAGATGGGTTTCAGCCCTGAAATTTACAAGTATATTTCCTTCGGCAATATTACTTATAGTTACTTCGTTTTTGCCTGAACATCCAATAAAAAAAACTGCTAATAGACCAACTATGACATATTTAATCATAACGCATATCCTTTTCTGAATTGTCATTTTTATTATAGCGTTATGGTTATCAGATTTCAATGGGAAATATCGTCAGATATATCTAAATATTCAGGATTATTGATATTAAAAAAGCCCCGTTTAATATTGCGGGGCTTTTTAATCTTATGCTGTAAAAAGGTAGAATAAATTTACAATTGAAAGCCGGAGCGGATTTTCAATGATTTTGGAACAATAATAATACCTTCACGAATAATAATACCATCTTTTTCGCCATTCTGGATATTATCCCTGTTTATCAATTGAACATCATCTCCGATCCGTACATCTTTATCAATAATAGCATTTTCTATGATACAGTTTTTACCGATACCAAGTCCGGGTCCGGAGCTCTCATCATGATCAGTTTCATAAAAATCCGCTCCCATCAAGATAACTTTTGAGAGCTTTGATCCGGAGCGGATAATTGCACGCAACCCCAGAATACTGTCAGAAATATTTGAGTCTTCAATCATAGATCCTTCACAGACAATTGATGAATTGATTGTGGAGCCTGAGATCTTTGCTGCAGGTAGAAAACGCGGACGAGTGAAGATTGGCTTTTCCTGATCATAAAAGTTAAATGGCGGATTCTTTTTAGTCATATCAATATGTGCATCAAAAAAAGATTTGATTGTTCCGATATCTTCCCAGTAGCCGTTGAAAGGGTAGGCATAAACTTTATAATCTGAAATTGCTGCCGGTATTATCTGTTTGCCGAAATCATTGTAGTCATATTGCTCAAGCAGGTCAAAAAGAACTTTCTTACTGAAAATATAAATACCCATTGATCCTACATGCGTTTTGTTGCGATCACCAAAAAGATTGTTGTTCTGGTGTAATTCTTCAGGTATTTCGAATTCATCAACAATTGACTTGTCTGTTGGCTTTTCAACAAACTTTTCAACACGTGAATCATGGTCAAGTTTCATTATTCCAAGTTCACTGACTTTTGAACGCTCTACAGGAACAACTGCAAGTGTAATATCTGCATGCTTTTCATTATGAAAATTGATGAATTTCTGGAAATCCATTCTGTAAAGGTGGTCTCCGCTTAAAAGCAGAACAGTATCGCCGGCCTTATTGAAATTCACCATGTTTTTCCGCACAGCATCCGCAGTTCCCTGATACCAGCCTTTACTATCAGGGGTTTGAGACGCGGCAAGCACTGAAACAAAACCGCCGGAAAATGCATCCATACGGTAAGATTGAAAAATGTGACGGTGCAGTGACTCAGATGCAAACTGGGTGAGTACCCATATTGTACGTATTCCATGATGAAGGCAATTGCTGATCGGAATATCTATAAGGCGGAATTTACCGCCGATTGGAACAGCCGGTTTAGAACGAGATTCGGTAAGTGGATGCAGTCTTGAACCTTGACCACCTGCGAGAATGATTGATGTTACTTTGTTGTTACCTGTTGCCATGAGGCTTCCTTTCTTACTTTGCTGTAAGGTAAATAATGGTAATTGTTTACAAGTGTCAATGCTGTGTGCAGACCTTTCTGCTTTAGCGTAAAACTATACCATTTTGACAGCAAAACGTAAAACAGTTTTCTTATATAGTATAAAAAATTTTTCCTGATACACAAATATATATAAACTCCTGACCGGTATTTCTGATAATGAATTGTAATTTATTTAAAATGTAAATAGTGCAGCGTTTGTATAATGCGGTTCAAACAGATTTTCTATTTAATAGTCGAATTGGTTATTGATCTCCTTGTATCTTCATGCATTGCAATGCCGGGCAGTATATGCCATGAACCCCCGATATTGTTTTGAATAACTGAGTTTTCAATATGTATATCCCCGCTATGATCATTTGTAACAAAGAATATAGCTGCTCCATAGGCATTTACACTGTTATATTCAAATTTTGATCCATAAATTGAAAGTGTCATGGTGTTTCCGTCATTGTAAATTGCTCCGCCGCTTCCGCCTCCCGGGGTATTTGTTTCTGCCGGGTTACCGCCGTTTCCAACTGCTTTATTATATGAAAACAGGCAATTGTAAATAGACCATGATACTCCGATGCTGCTTATGGCTCCACCATTGGCACCGCTGTTTCCGTACCCTTCAGCTCCTCCGAATGTGCAATTGACAAGATATACAGGCAGATCATGATACTGATCAAACACTCTGATTGCAGCTCCGCCGACATCAGGTCCATTGGAAATGCATACATTATTGAAAAATCTGCAGTTTACAGCCTTGAAACGTCCCCCGCGGATCCATATTGCTCCGCCGCCGTCAAATTCAGGTTCAGATACAGAATTTCCATCAACAAAGGTCAGATTCTGGACAGTTAATACAGGCGTTTCCTGATCATTACAGTGTGATGTTGTCCAGTGCTGAAAAGAATCACATGTGTTCATGTAAAGTATACGTCTCGCACCGCAGCCGCTAAGGGTTACAAGTCCCCCTCCGTCAATAACAATGCTGTCTGATGCATTGTTGACCACTTTTGCGGTCTTGTCAAGCATGACCGTAACAGGCTGGCCACCGGTATTAAAGGTGATTACTCCACCTTCTGCAACTGCATTTACAAACGCATCCGATGTCACGCTCTCAGGGGTACCTGTTCCAATGACCTGATCAGGTGCTGAATCGCTTTCAAGCCCTGCAGGTTTGGGTATGGGATAATTTCCTGAAGGGTTTCCGGCCGCCGGCCCGCTTACAGGATTTGTAAGTGGGTTTGGAACATCAACAATTTTAATATTATTATCAGTTGTATTGCAGTAACAGATAAACATCAATAAATAAAGGTATTTAAGATTTGTAGAATTTGTTAAATACATATTAATCAACCCTTTTCATAACTATATTTGCAAATGCTGATTTTTAAAATATAAGAATGGAATCAATCTTATTCTACAATTATGTAAAATTAATTTTATAGAAGAAAAAAATACCTGTCTGAACAAGCAGGATAATGAGTAAGGTTTTATAAATAAAAGGGCGGTTCATTGGAACTGCCCCCTGGATTTTCAGGTAATATTTTTATTAATTTTTTTTTCTTTTAAATAAGAAAGCAAGTGGCGCAGCAGATAAAAGTAACAAAATCGTTGAAGGTTCCGGAACATTTGAACTTTCAGAATTTTTATTGTTGATTGCTCCGAACGCTGCATATTCTGAGTAATTTCCATAGGCTTTGATGTAATTTGTTGTCTGGTTCTCAGCAAATCCGTAATCAGTCAGGTCAACTTCGATCTTGCTTACAAAATTATAAACATTTCCGATATCAATGTATCCTAAAGAGATTCCTTTTTGTTGTATTGCAAAGCCGCCAACCTCGACTACTACTTTTCCAGGATCAATTGTAGAAAATGTTTCGAAAATGACAAAATCTGCGCCATTACCATTAAAGATCAGGTTATCAGTGAAGCCTACAGCAACATATTGATCTGATAGAAGGTCAATAGTGCTGCTTCTGAGATCATATCCAAGAAGGGCCTGCTGGGCTGAAACATCAAAACGCTGAAAAATATCATTTGTATAGCTTTGAAATACTGCTTCTTCCGTGTAATCAAAGACAATATCTGCAAAAGCATTGTCATCAAATGTAATTCCGCCGACTACAAGACTTCCGTATGATTCTATTGAGAATATTAACGCAGCAGTCGCGGCCAGAACAAAAAAACGATTCATAAAAACCCCTTTGTCGGTTAAGCTGAAATAAAATACTGTTTTAGAAAGCAGAAAACTGCAATTTATTTACACAATGGTACATATTTTCTGGATACATCGTCCAAAAATGTTAAATAAAAAAGGTTTTGTTGTTTACAATAAGCTTATTTACTTAATATATACATGAATATTTCAATTTTGTAAATTATTTTATTATTTGCAGATATAAAATCTTTTTAACAATAAATTATTATTTTTAAATCTTAGAGTATATGATTGTAAATTTTAAAAATCAAAGAAATAAATAACAAATCCAAATGATTGATCCGGTAATTAAATGAGTATAAGACTATATCTCTTTTTTTCTCTTTGCAAACCAGGCAAGAAGCAGATAGCTGAATACAGTAAAGATGACAAGCAGTAAATTATCAAACTGCTTAAAAAAAACAATAAGCGATTTATAGATAAAGTGGGTAATAAAACCATAACCAGCGCAGCATAAAATTACAAAAAGAATAAAACGAAGCAGCCAGTGTATTTTTTTTGTAATTTTTCTGAATAATTTGTTTATATGCGGTCCTGCGAGAACCAGAGAGACAGAGGTGATACCGAACACAAGATCAGATAGATGCAGACGAATTACTCTTGCTATATCCGGAATCAGAGTCTGCATCATATATTTTACTCCCCTTAAAAAATGCTGAAATACAGTTAGAATTTCAAAAGGGTATCAGTTAAAAAAATGGCAGCCACGATGTCAGTTTACGCCATAACAACTGATAGCTGCTGACCAGGTAATACAGGGCCTGAAAAAAGATAATTACAGGTATCCCTTGACCCAATGATAACATGCGAGTATAAGCATCAAAGTTAAATTTGCATATACTCCTGCTGCTACATCATCCATTGTAATTCCAACGCCGTCATCCATTTCTTCCATGGAATGTACCGGGAATGGTTTGACAATATCAAAAAAACGAAAGAGTACAAATCCTGCAATCAGTGTGTAAATTGATATAGGTATTAAAAAGAAAGTAATAAACTGACCCGCAAGCTCATCAATTATTATTTGTGGCGGATCATCTCTTCCAAATATTTCTTTACTTTTATTAGATAGGAAAATACTTATTCCGATTACAGCGGCCATTGCACACCAGTACCAGACAATATGCTGATTGTCAAAAAAGAACGGGTATTTCTGATTCAGATACCAGATTCCAAGTACTGTGACTGCTGAACCGATAGTGCCTGATGCAAACGGAATGTACCCCAGAAACATCATGCTGGAACCTGTACGACGAAACAGGTTGCTAATTGAAAATGCTTTTTTAGTCTTCTCCATAAGAAATCTCAGTCCGTTCATTCAATGCTTGACTTAGTGTGATATGATCAACATATTCCAGTTCCATTCCAGCAGGCATGCCGCGTGCAAAACGGGTAATTTTTATATTTGCCTGACGAAAAATTCTTGCAAGATACAGTGAGGTGGTTTCTGCATCGGCGCTTCCGCCAAGACCAAGTATTATTTCCCGGGGTTTTTCCGAGAGAAGCCGTTCCCGTAATTGCGTTATACGTAATTTATCTGCGGTAATGCCGTTAAGCGGGGAGAGTACCCCGCCAAGAATGTGATAGATACCGCGGTATCGGCCTACCTTTTCAATTGAAAATATGTCAACAACTTTTTCAACAACGCATATGCAGCCCTGATCTCTTGATGATGAAGAGCATATTGGACAGAGCTCATTCTCGCTGTAGCAAAAACAACGTCTGCAGCGTGTCAGTTTTTTTCTGGCATTGACAATAGATTCAGCAAGCGCAAACGCCTCATCTTCGGGCCGTTCCATCAGATGCAGTGCAAGACGCCATGCGCTTTTCTTTCCGATTGCCGGTAATTTACAAAGCGCATCAACGAGTTCTTCAAGAGGTTCTATCATAAACCTGGAATATTCATACCGCCGGTGATAGAACCAAAAGCGGATTCTGATGTAGACTTGATTTTTTCAAGTGCGTTTGCATGTGCAGCTACAATCAGGTCTTCAAGCATTTCCACCTCTTTAGGATCGACAACCTCAGGATTGATTTTTATAGAAACAAGTTCATTGGAACCTGACAGTGTGACTGTTACCATTCCACCGCCGGCAGTGCCTTCCACCTGCATATTTTTAAGATCTTCCTGTGCTTTCATTACCTGCGCCTGCATTTTTTGCGCCTGCTTCATGATATTTTTCAACTGTTTAGACATATAATTTACCTTTCAGTTAAGTATTTCCCCATCAAAAATCTCAAGAACTGTTTTAATGATAGGCTCACGTTCTATCTCATCGTTAATTGACAATGGTATAGAAGCGAACTGTTGAATCATCTGGCGCTCTTCAGCAGTCGCCTTTTCTGTATCTAATGATATTTGTAAATCGATCTTATTTCCTGAGAATTCATGCAGTATACGTAAAATCTGATCACGATTATGTTTTTTTGCAACTTCATTAAACTGAAAACGATACGATGACGGAAAGTGAATGTCAAGTAAATCCGGAGATTCCTGCGCAACATAACTGAGCGCAAGAAAAGAGCCAAGAGATTGCGAATTCTTTAACATGTGATCAAGAAACGATTCCCAGATTGAGGTCTTTGCATTGACTGGTAATTGGGTCGGTGCACTGTCTGACACCTTAGCATTTGAATTTTTATCATTGGACGTGGCGCAAATGAGGGATTCTTTCAGGGAAGATTCATCTTTGTCATCATCGGGTTCAATGTAATCATTTACTTCATCGAACTGAAGTTCACTTGAGTTATCATCTGCACAGACAGGAGAATCAGGAGTATCTTTAACGATTTCAGGAGTTGGATCCGGTACTTTAAGAATTTCAGTTTCAATAATGTTATCAGGAATCAGTTTTTTTTTTAAGTCAGGATTGCTGCTGGTTGATGTTGCATTCTGAAGTGTCGCGGCTACAATTGAGGATATGTCATCAGGAGGTACACCATGCGAAGCAAGAGCCACAAGCTGATCAATTGATATTGTCCGATCAAGAAAAACAAGTTTTAGAATTGTAATTTCTACATGAAAGCGCGGGAATGCGCTCCATTTCAGTTCATTTTCTGCTTTTCGGACAATTTCACTCATTCTAAGCAGATCACCTTCTGAAAAGCGCTCTGCAGATTTTATGAGCTGTACAGCTATTTCAGGTTCAATTTCAATTCCGCGTGCTTCAATTGCACCCGGAATTCGGGCGAAAAGAAGATTGCGTATATGTTCCTGCAGACCAAGAAGAAATTCCTGAAGATCAAATCCCTGATACAGAACATCCTGAACAGCAGCCAGTGCCGGTGCCGCAGACTTCGACACCACAGCATCCATAACAGTACTGAAAACATCAAGTCCGACGAGTCCAAGAACTTTGCGGACCTCTTTTTCGGTAAGATTTTCCTGACAGAAAGAGTATACCTGGTCAAGAAGACTTAAGGAATCACGCATACTTCCATCAGCTTTTCGCGCAACAAGCATAAGAGCTGATTTTTCGAATGTTATTTTTTCCGATGCACAGATATCAATCAGGTGGCCAAGGATCTGTTCAGCACTGATTCGTTTAAAGTCGTATCTTTGACAGCGTGAATGAATTGTCGCAGGAATTTTCTGAGGTTCAGTTGTTGCAAAGATAAAAATTACATTTGGCGGCGGTTCTTCAAGTGTCTTAAGAAGTGCATTGAATGCAGATTTTGTGAGCATGTGTACTTCATCAATTACATAAATCCTGTATTTGCCGCCCATTGATGAGTATCCGATATTTTCACGCAGCTCGCGGATATCGTCTACGCTGTTGTTTGATGCACCGTCTATTTCAAGCACATCGAAACTTGCTCCACTTAGAATGTTTTTGCAGGAGGTACATTCTCCGCATGGAGTGATTGTGGGGCCTTTTTCACAGTTAAGTGCTCTTGCCATAATACGTGCGGTTGTTGTTTTTCCAACTCCACGCGTACCTGTGAAAATATAAGCATGGGCAACCCTGTTTTTAGTAATAGCTTTTTTCAGGGTTTCTGTGATATGTTCCTGACCAACAACATCATCGAAAGTCAGGGGACGCCATTTTCGGGCAAAAACTACGTAGCTCATAATGATCTATGGTGGAAAAAAATAAGGGCCAAGTTTACCTGCGGCACACCAAGTGTCCGCTTACCGTTGCTCCCTTCCAGGCCTGGCGGGGTTCACAGCCTTTAGTTGCGCAGGGCCTGGCCCATAACTCTATAAAATTTCAATAATATAGTTATAAAATACATTCAGGACGAAGTGTAGTTGTAAAAAAATGATAGGAAGAAAATTGAAAAAATAATAAAGTATGATATGCCAATTGCCCAATTTATTACAAAACCCAATTGAATTTGATAAAAGATGCAGTAGTATTTTAATCAGGATGGTTCAACTGACAAGCGGTTATACAGCTTAATAAAAAAGGGCTGCCTATACAAAGTATAAACAGCCCTTTAAGATTCTAAACAATCAGCAGAGCTGAAAGTTACTTGACAAGAGTAATCGGTGACTGTTTTGTCACTGCTTTACCGCTTGTATTAACTGCATTAAGTGTTACAAAGTACATTCCTGCAGGAAGTCTTTTTGATGAGAAGTTAGCAGAAAGGTCACTTGTTTTTGCAATGTTCTTGCTTGCAACAACAGCACCGCGTGCATTGATAAGGCTAACTTTGCCGCTTGAAAGGGGCTGTGCATTTTTCCATGAAACATTAATGTTTCCATTGAGGTATGCAACGTTGAAGTTAGCAGCTTGAGTTGTATTCTTAAGCATATTTACAGAAACTTTACCGAATCCGTACTTGGTTACACCGTCGAAATAGATGTTGTCAACTGAGAAAAAGCCTTTTGATTTTTCTCCGCCCTGAACTTTCCACTGAAGTTTTGCAATTTTGGATTGATCAAGAGCAATTTCTTTTGAGCCTGCCCAATCTGTATGCTGAATAAGTGAATCTAATGGAATACTGACAGCAACCCACTTATCTCCAGTATTTGGGAAGTTTCTATATCTTACAACGCCTGAGCCGCGGAGACTCTTTTTCTGATCAGGTTTTGTTCCATCAGCAACATCATTAATGTCACTTACTTCGAGGGTAAGGCACTTGACATCACCATCTGCAGTATATTCGAAATAAATGTTTTTTGCACCGGCAGTTTTAGCATCCCAGTATTCAGCTTTTACTGAATCGTATGTATTGCAGCCAATACCGATAAAACCTGCAACTGCTACACCATCCTGATCAATTGGTCCGCCAAGTTCATATTCTACAGCGCAACCCTGACCTGAACCTCCGGAACCTGTTCCGTCTGCAAATTGAACTCCAAGACGTTTTGTTTCTTCATCATATATTGCATATGTTTCAGGAACTGTTGATTTACCACCAATTTCTGCATCATTATATGCATACCAATATGTAGGAACAATGAATTTTGTCTGGTTGAATGGTGCTTTGTCAAAAGTAGCAAATTCACCGGAGCCAGGTGCTCCAATATCAACTGTTTTTGTCCACATTGATGGTGATACATAGTCGTATCCTACAACCTGAATGTTGTCAATATAAAGAGTATCAGATTCAACAGTTGTGTTTGAAGCTTTCTGAACTTCCCATGCGAGTTTTGTGGCAGAAGCAATATTGAAATCAATAGCTTTTGCCCATGTTCCAGGAAGTGCAAGGTCATCAATACTTACTGTAACAGTTGACCAGGTTGTGGTTGCATCAACAGGATATCCGTAGTAACCGAACTCATCACCATCAAGCTCAGCAGGATCAGTAACGTCAGAGATATCATCAATTTCCTTTGTCTGAATTTTGAATCTGACAGTCAGAGGATTTGTTCCTGATCTGATATCGAACTTAACAGCTGTTGCACCGGTAAGATCGATTTTTTTACCATTTGCACAAAGCATTGTTCCAAGTCCTACAAATGACTTTTCCTGAGCGTTCTTTGTATCCCATGATGTTTTCCATTTTTCACCAAATGTAAATGGCATATAAGCAGCTTTTCCATCACTTGCATCCGCACCGGTTACGAAGGTATACGCATTGTGCTTGTATTTTACAGAACCGATGTCGGTTGTTGTATCATGTTTAGCAACATTGATAACAGATGGTGTTGTTCCTGTGCCTGCTGTTGGACGATCATTTTCGCCAATACCGGCATTGTCGTCGTAGTAGTACCAGTAGTACTCAAAATCATTCTGGTTGTCATCAAATGCCTGATCCACGTATGAATCTGCATTTACTGACAAAGTCATTGCAGCAGCTGCAGTAAGACTGAGCAGCGCTGTTCGCATTTTAAAAAGACCCATAAAGACCCCTTTTTTAAGTTGATATTAAATAGACTGAAATCTATAATCTAAATTCACTTCACATGTTTTTTAGTACACATCATGCGCCGACAGGTTCAAAAACTTCAGTAGTCTGATAGAACATTTGAATTGAAGACAGCGCATACTTTTTATAAATCATTGTAAAATACTGATCACTCTAAATATTAGTATAGCAAAAATATTTTGTATTAATTCGAAAATACGTTAAAAATTTAAAAATTGCCAATTTTTGTTAATCTTTATGGATTGTTGTTTTTAAAAATACTGCTATAGAGAAAATAACTTAAATCGTGGCACTAAACACAATGAAGTGTTAAATCAATTTAATTGCTTATTCAATAGATATAGAAAACATAATATTTCAAGCCGATTCAAAATAAATCATGGCATTACATTTATGAATAAAACTCTTTACAATTTCGCTAATTGTCAGAAAGATAAATAATTAGTGTTATGAAGTTGAAAATGGAGAAATATTTTATAATATTGAATACTCACAGCCCTGCCTTATTAATATTTGAATTAAAAAATATGTTTCATTGTTGACTATATTTCTATAAGACCTATATAACCCATATATTTTTTAACTATTTTTGAACGTACAGTTCATCAATTGCAACTATATATTTTGAAATAGTGTAATTTATTTGATTAAAACTTGTATATTATAATAGTTAGACTATAAAAAAATAAAGGCGACTTAAGCGCTTTAAAGGAGTTGTGTATGCACAAAAGTTTGATTTCAAAATTAATAACAGGTGCGGCTGTTCTTTTCACTGCGCTTTCAGCCTCTGTTCAGGCAACACCGGTTGACGATCATGGTGCGCTTACTACAAAGGGCGCATATATTCTGGATAAAAACGGGCAGGTAGTTCAGCTCAGAGGTATGAGTTTTTACTGGAGCACCGGAGGTTGGATTGGAGCGAGCTGGTATTCAGCAGGTAATCTTGATGTACTGGTTGATAAATATAAATGCACAGTTGTACGCGTTGCTTTTGATGGGAAGGATAACTGGGCTAAATGTGAAGAGGTGGTTAAGGAAGCAATTAAAAAAGGTATATATGTTATTTTAGACTGGCATTCGCATAATGCAGAGAATGAGGAGTCAGCGGCAATTTCATTTTTCGAAACACAGGCTACAAATTATAAAAATACTCCCAATGTTATTTTTGAACCATATAATGAACCTATTACTTCAAATGGTGATAAAACAGATGGAACTTCTGCAACAGCAACAGCAACATGGAAAAAAATAAAACCATATTTGCAGAAAGTAACAACTGCGATCCGTGCAAAAGGTGCTCAAAATCTGATTATTGCCGGAACTCCCTATTACTGCCAGTATGTTCAATGTCCAGCCGGGGATCCTCTGACTGGAACTAACATAGCGTATGCATTTCATTTTTATGCGGCAAGTCACGGACCGGAAGCTTATTTTGTTAAAAACGGAAATGGAACCGGGGGTGAAGAGGGCAATTTACTTACTGCCGGTCTGGGAAAAATACCGATTTTTATTACAGAATGGGGTACAACACATTCTGATGGTGGTCAGAAATGTGATGCAACCAATACAAAATGGTGGTTTGATACCTACATCAACGGGAAGTTTCATTTAAGTCATTGTAACTGGTCTGTTTCAGGCGGAGAAACATCAAGTGCGTTTTCTGGAAGTGTAAGCTCTTTAAGTGAATCCGGGAATATTGTAATGCCGTTTATTCAGAATGGTGGTGTAGACGCATTTAATCCACCCTGGGTCGAAGGTGATATAGGGCCTGCCAAGGATACAGCTTTTACTATGCCAGGTACTCATCAGACATCACGATTTAACCGTTTTTATGGCGGAATTATACAAAAATCGAAAGTCGCGTTCTCTCTTAAGGATAAAGTTGATAAGCGCAATGGGGATGATACCTGTGTTGCTATTGGAGCTGGTGGAAATGGTACTGAATGGGTGTCTTATTATTTTAATTCCTCATCAGCAACAAAAAACATTCTTGTTCGTTACCGGACTGAAGGTGCAGCATCAGCAGAAGCTTTTGTAAATAGCAAAAGTGTTGGAACAATGGAATTTAAGAAAGTTGCTGACTGGGATTATCTTCTTCTTGCAGCAAATGCATCAACAGGTAAAGATACACTTAAATTAGGAATTAAATCTGTTACGAGCACATTATATATAGAATGGATAGAGTTTACTAACAATGGTATACCAACAATTACAACTCTTATGATGCCTAAAAATGAAAGAATCAGAGATGTATCTGTAGCTGCATTCAAAGATGGCTTTTCTGCAACATTATCATCAAAGCATGATTTTACATCTTTTTCACTTGTCGGTGTTGATGGGCGCAGCATAAGGAATGAAAAAATTTCAAGGAATTCAACTTCTGTTTTATGCAATAAAATACCTAATGGTACCTGGTTTGTGAAGCTTAACGGGATTAACGGCAATAGGATTTTCAAAGTTATTGTAAATAATTAATTTAAAGAATAAGAACCTTTAACTGTTAAATCAGAATTTTTGCATACATTAGATAAATTCAGTAATAATGTATAATTTCTGAAAAAATAAGAGGAGTTAATATAATGAAGAGAATAATAGCGATAGTAGTTGCGCTTGTAATGTCAGCGCAATTGTTTGCTGCTACCGACAATAAAGCTGTTCAGGAGCTGGTGCTTAAGTTCTACGGCTATCAGCGTGCTGGTCTTACAAGCGGGAGCTGCAACAACCTTAACAGCGGATTTACTAATGCATCTCACAATGGCGATAAGCTTGGTTCTAACCCACTCGATGGCGGATGGTATGATGCAGGCGATTATATTAAATTCGGTATGAACATGAGCTATGCAGTTTATTGTCTTTTAAAGGGATATGACATTTTCCCAAGCGGCTATTCAAACAATGCAGATTGGACCTATAAAAGTACAGATGCAATTCCGGATGTTCTTAATGAAGCAAAAGTTGGAACAGACTGGATAATGAAAGCAGTTATAAGTGAAAGTCAGGTTGTACTTGATGTCGGACTCGCATCTGAGGAACATAATACCTGGGGAGTTACCAATGCATCAGGAAGAACTGACAGTAAAATCGTAATGTGTGATGGTGGAGACATTCCTGCAACTTATGCTGCCTGTCTTGCATGTATGTCGGTATTGTATAAGAAATACGATGCAGAGTATTCTGCAAAGTGTCTTGAAAAAGCAAAAGTCGCATTTAAATTTGCAAAGACAAAGTTTGATGGTGGTAAAAATTACTGTACTCCTCAAAAGAAATCTGGAGCAGCTCTTTACGATTATCCAACAGTGGATGATAAAAAGAATCAGCAGATTAATGACCGCATGGTTGCAGCCGGAATTGAACTCTACCGTGCGACAAATAATGCAGATCCAATATATCGCACATGGGCAATGAAAGGAATTACCGATTTTTACAATTGCATGGGCTATGCATTTATCGGACCTTTGGCATCATTTGAAGTATGGCGTCAGGGACTGGGCGGCTCAGGATCCCTTAATGCAAATATTGGATTTATTGATGGAAAAATTGTGTCAGCATCAGGTCAGTTTAATAAAGTTTATCAGAATAGCGGATGGGGAACAGCAAGAGATATCGGTACAGTTGCAATGGAGTACGCAATGGCGTATGTAACAACAGCAAATACAACGGCCCGTTCAAATTACCTGACAAAAGTTAAAAACCATGTTGATTGGCTCACAGGAAATCTTGGCCTGCGGTCATATATTTGCGGTTATAACAGCGGACCAACAAAAATTCATTATCGTACAACAAATTATGGAGCAGTCCCCGGTGGTATCGTGAGCGGACCAAAAGGCCTTGATGATAACTGGTCTAATGATGGAACTCCTGAGCATTGTGAAGTTGCAGTTGATTACAATGCCGGTGTTGTGGGAGCTCTTGCATTTCTCAGGGCACTTGATAATCCAGGTGATGATGTAAAAATGTCAACTAAATTTTCTGCGACACCTACTACTGTAGATTTTTCAACAGGAAGTGTCACATTTTCAGCTGGTTTTTCAAAATCAAAAGCGTGGACTATAACCATTAATGGTTCTTTCGGGTCAAAGGTGATTACTGGTACAGGAACAACTTTAAGTGCAAAATGGGATGGAACTGCTGATAAAGGTACATTTCTTGGTGGTGAAAGTGTTACTGCTGCGCTCTCTGTTGATGGTAATATTGTTGCATATGATCTTGTAAGCGCACTTCCTGTTGGTATTAATATTTCAAAGAATAAGAAAGTTGAATTCGGTGCGTCGGATGTATTGATTGATGATTTTGAAGATAGTGATACTATAAATAAAGTAAGTGGAAAATGGCGTCCTAATGGATCTAAGGTTGGATTTGGAGGTACGTCAATAAAAATCGCGACAAATGATGGTTCTGTCGGTGTAGTGTCTTCAGGTACTGTATCGATGTCAGATTATACGAGCTATTCAGGAGTTAAAACAACATTCAATGCTGAAGGAACCGCTAAAGACTTGACAACAGCAAAGTCTGTTATTTTCGATATTAAAGGATCAAAAGCAGCTACTGTTTATGTTGAACTTGAGCAGGCATCAATAACTGATAATACATATTTCAGTGCTCAGATACCTGTTTTTTCAACACAGAACCGTTACCGGGTAAATATTGCAGATTTCAAGCAGCCAGACTGGAAAACAAAAGAAGCGGCTTTTAGTATTAATGCCATTACAGCACTTAGATTTTCAGTATATGATTCAGTTGGATCAATTTCACTTTACGTTGACAATGTTGGAATAGAAGGTTTTTCAGGTACACAGGCAATACTATCCGGTTTAAATCACAAGCAGTTAGGTATTACATTCAAACCAGTCATTTCAAATGGAATTATAGCATACAGTATTCCGGCTCAGATTAAAGGTGTAGTAAATATGTCGATTTTCAATATGGCCGGAAAGACAGTGATGAAAAAGGCTGTTTATGCAAATACATCAGGTGTAATAACAGCTTCTATAGAGAATCTTCCAACTGGAATATATACAGTAAGTAATACAGCAAATGGAGAAGTTATTGATAAGAGCATGAAGTTTGTGTTCACAAAATAAAGCTTTTTAATAAAAGTATTATTATATTATTGTACAAATTGAAGTTTTAAGAATTTTTGATTATTTTCAATTTGTACAGATATAAAAGATGTTGAAAATAAGGGGATACATTATATTTCGTCGGAAGAGGTGTTATATGTCAATTTTTAGAAAAGTTGTCACAACAGGGATAATAGGTGCATTTGCTGTTGCATCATATGCGCAGGACATTGATCTTACAAAAGATGTTGTTCTGGATGATTTTGAAAATTATTATGGTGATGCGGTAAACCAGTGTGCTCTTGGTGGATTTTATGGTTACTACAGTTTTGGAAAAGCCAGTGCTGGAAAAGGTTACTGGTATTTTTATAAGGATACCGATGGTGCGAGTGTAACTGATTCTGCTGGAAACGAAGTTGCAAAAAGCACTGTTCCAAATCTTATGTCAGAGGGCATATTAAATTGTAATCTTAATATCAGCGAAAGCACTAATGACTATCCATATGCGGGAATTGGTTGCAATTTAATAGGTGCCGGAGATTATACTAGTGATGAATTTGTCGATTTGACGAAAATTACTGGAATTTCATTAAAAGTCAAGGGGTCCGGAAGTGTGCGTTTCAGAATTGAGACTGCAGATGTTCTGGAAATCAATAAGGGCTGGGGTTACTATGGTTATGATATAAAGCTTACATCAGACTGGAAGACTGTTACAATTGATGTTGCGGATCTTCTGTTAGAAGATGGCGCTGCTGATGAATTTGAGATTGATGATGATTTTTCGAAATCCGGAAAAAAATGCTGCAAAATGGCATTTCAGGTAATAGGAACAAAAGATTGTAATCTTCAGGTTGATGATATTAAATGTGTAGGTTTTACATGGGACGATCTTGGTTTCGAGCCTAACACAAAAGTTACTAATTTCAAAGCAGCTGAAAAATCAAAATATTTTTCAGTAAATGGAACATCAGTATCATTGAATCTTCCAAAAGCACAGAATCTTAATCTGTCACTCAATGATTTAAGTGGAAAATGTGTTCAAACTCTCTTTACTGGAAATACTGCTTCAGGGAAGTTCAATATCAATGACAAAAACTTGTCAAGCGGACGATACTTTGTCGTAGCAACAGGCAAAAATATTAATTTTACTCAGTCAATTGTTGTTACAAAATAAAATTTACTAGCGAATAGTTAAAAAACCAAGGCATTCTTTTGCTGCTTATGCAGAGAAAGAGTGCCTTTTTTTATTGCCGGGCGGCTAATGCCAGAAGTAGAAGTGGTTGACAAATAAAACAAGTAAAGAAATAGATAATTTTCTTACCTCATCCTCATTCTTAATTCTTATCCTTATTATGTCTACCACTTTTTATAACGGAAAAAAACCAGAAAGCAGGCGAGTGCTACTCCGGATAATCCAAGAATTATTAAAAATGCATAGGGATTGGTCTTAAATGGGATTGAGACGTTCATGGAAAATGCACTTACGACAAATGTAGGTACCATTATCGAAATCGTCAAAATGTTAAGTGTTTTCATGAGATTGTTCAGGTTGTTGTTTACAATTGATGCGCGTGCGTCCATCATACTTGAAATGATGTTGGAATAGATCTCTGTCTGTTTCATACACTGCGTATTTTCAATGAGAATATCTTCCAATAGTTCAAGGTTTTCAGGAGTAAACCCAATTCGTACCGATGCATTCCGGAGTTTCTCAATTACCATTGCGTTTGAATTGACAGCATTCAGATAATACACAAGACTTTTTTCCAATGTAAACATATGCAATAGGTATTTGTTTTCCATTGATTCATTGACCTTCTGCTCTATTTCATCAGAGATCATATTAATTACACGTAAATGCTGGACAAAATGAGCAATGGACCGGTAGAAAACCTTAAGAAGAACATCGTGCAGTGATGTAACCTTATATGCCTGACGGCCGTCAAAAAGCGGGACATCTTCTGAAATCAGAATGATCATCTTGTCTTTAAATACAAAGACTCCAATAGAGGATACTTTAAAAAGGAATTGTTCTTCAGATGAGTAGTTTCTTGGACGCTTGAAAATGAGTGCATAATGATTCTGTTCAAACTCAAGTCTCGAGAGCTCATCGGGATCAAGTGCAGAATTAAGTGTGTGTTCATCAAGCTGAAATGTGTTAGTCAGGTAAGCTTGTTCATCTTTATCAGGATTAATAAAAACAAGTATTGGACCATTTTCATCTTCTGTGGAAACAATTCCACCATCCCTTAATTCGTATCTTCTGAGCATAGTTCCATCCTGAAAGGGTGTGGAGATTAATAAATCTATATAATTGAGTCACATTGAAGATATAGTAATCACAAAATCAAAATTAATATTGGTGAAAATGAATTATGCTCCTTATAATGGCAACATAAGAAAATGCCGGCAGATTATTTAATCTGAGGATAGTCAAGATGAACAAGTCTATCCTCATAAAATTGACAACAGGTTACCTGGTGGTTTTTTTTACAGGTGTTTTTTTCTTTATATCGTTTTTTTCCTCAATATTGTTTGGTGTAAAAGACGCAGCTTTAGGTGCCGGCACTGCCTGTGGTACTGGTGCAGCCTCTTTTTTATCTGACTTTATTGCTGCTGCACGTCTCTCTTTATCAACCTGCGCAAGAATTTCTTTTTCCGCTATTGCCCAGTCCTGAATAGCATAACCATTTTCACCGCCTCTGGCCAGAAATAGTTCATAGGCGCGTTTTTCAATCAACTCGTGAACTGACTCCATAGTTCCTCCTTACTAATTAGTATGTCAAAAGATGGGAATGACAAGTTTTTCTCAACTAACGTATAATAAATAATTTATTGAACGTGTGAAATTCAATCACCTTGTACGTTTTTTAAAAAATATACACTAATTATGCGTTTGATCAAGATAAAAGACAAGTACTTACCAATAAAAGTAATTAAAAATTGTGGAATTGTAGAAAAATGTTATGAAAAAAATCACAAATTAATTTATTTTCTCTTTATTCTATCACATATATTAAACAAAACAGAACAATATCAGTAGGCGATTACTGCATACTTCATGCTTATACAATATTTGCAAAAGGTAATATGAATGTCAATTGATTAATATATGGTTATTGAATTTCTATAGCAGTCAGCCGGGCTATTCTGGTTTTTACCTGATATCCGCAATGTCAATTTTACAGAGCAGACAATCAGTTGTCATAAATAATATCGAAAATATTAATTGATAAAAAGATACTTAACATCGGATCAATATATGGAAAAAAAACAGTTTCTTTCTGGCGATGAGGCGCTTGGACGTGGTGCATATGAAGCATCATTACATGTAGCAGCAGCTTATCCGGGTACTCCATCAACGGAAATTCTTCAATATCTGTCACAATACAAAGAGGTTGACACTCAATGGTCAGTAAACGAGAAGGTCGCCTATGAAGTTGCATTAGGCGCATCAATCGGAGGTGCCCGCAGTCTGTACGCATCCAAACATGTTGGTTTGAATGTGGCTATGGATCCGCTTATGACAGCCTCATATACTGGTGTAAATGCAGGTTTCGTATCAGTTGTATGTGATGATCCCGGAGTGGCATCATCACAGAATGAGCAGGATACACGATGGGTGGCAGTATATTCGAAAACACCCTTGATTGAACCGGGGACACCTGCAGAAGCGTATGAGTATATAAAGGAAGCGTTTACAATAAGTGAAAGATTTGATACGCCTGTTATTTTTAGGATGACAACAAGGGTTGCGCATTCTAAAGAGGATATTGTTATTGGTAAACGTACAGATGTACCTGTAAAGGATTTGAAAATAGATATAGCCAAATATGTTATGGTGCCTAAGAATGCATACAGAAAACATTTAATGGTTGAAAAGCGATTACTTGACCTTGCGCAATTCAGTGAAACAACATCACTTAACCGCATTGAAACAGGGTCATCAGATCTGGGTTTTATTACTACTGGAATATCATATTCATACATTAAAGAACAATTCCCTGATGCATCAATCCTTAAACTTGGGTTTGTGTATCCGTTCTGTGATGAGAAAATCAGGAAATTTGCTGCAAGTGTCAAAGAACTGGTTGTTGTTGAGGAGCTTGACCCGTTTATTGAAGAACATTTAAAAACGCTCAATCTGAAATTCAGATCAAAACATCAAAGTTACCGTGTTGGTGAGCTGAGGCCCGAGTATCTTCCGGATTTGATTGATGGAAAGGTAAAGGTCGAGGTTGATTCCAATGCGCGAAAACCAGTTCTGTGCCGGGGATGCCCTCATCGCTTTGCATTTACAATGTTGAGAAAATTAAAGGTGTTTGTCAATGGAGATATAGGCTGCTATTCTCTTGGTGCCACTGCTCCTATGGCATCGCTTCATACCTGTATCTGCATGGGGGCAGGCATTACAGTTCGTGAAGGTCTGAATCGTGCCCACCCTGATCGTAAAATTGTAGGGGTGATAGGTGATTCCACTTTTATCCATTCAGGTATTACAGGTTTGATTAATGCAGTTTATAATAAGTCAAAAGGCCTTATTATGATACTTGACAATGGGACAACCGCGATGACCGGCGGGCAGGAGCATCCGGCAACCGGACACACAATTACCGGTGAATCAGCTCCAAAACTAATTCTTGAAAATCTGGTAAAAGCGTGCGGCGTTGATAATGTAGATGTAATCAGCCCGTTTCAGATAAGGGAGTTTGAATCTCTTGTCAAGAAACGTCTTGAGGAGGATGCGCTGTCTGTTATTATTGCTCGTCAACCATGCAGGCTGATGGACCGCAAACAGCATCCATCTCCGGCATATGAAGCAGAAAAGTGCAAAAAGTGTGGCATATGTTTGTCAATTGACTGTCCGTCAATAAGCAAAAATGATGATGGCACGATAAGAATTGATGAAGAACTTTGTATGGGCTGTAATTTGTGTGTCGAGGTATGTCCTCCTAAGGCATTGAAAGCAAGGGTGTAAAAAATGGTGCAGACAACTAATATTCTTTTTTGTGGTACAGGCGGGCAGGGTGTTTTGAAAGCATCTGAGGTCTGTGGTGCTGCGGCAATTGCAGAAGGTTTTCATGCAAGAAAATCTGAAGTTCATGGAATGGCACAGCGGGGTGGTTCTGTTGAATCACATTTAAGATTTGGAAGTATTGTTTACTCACCGCTCATTATTCCAGGGGAAGCAGACTTTTTAGTCTGCTTCCATGAAGGTGAAGCAAAAAGATTAAGATATTTTTTAAAACCGGACGGAGTTGATTTTACAGTATATCTTTCAAAGATTAATGAACTTTCTGATCCGCGTTTCGGGAATACACTTCTTCTTGGAATTCTCGCATCAAAGCTTACAATAAAAAAAGAAAACTGGATTAATGCACTTAATACGATAGTTGGAAAGAGAATGGATGAAAACATTGCTGCATTTGAGAAAGGTTTACAAATAGGTGTCCGCGCATTGTGATAACTGACTTTTTTGTTTATGTAATGCTGATTATTCTTAAACAAATCACTTCAAAGTGAATAAAAAGCTCAATATCAGGATGTGGAAATTTTTATATTATCACAAAGTAATCAGTAGATTAGATTTTAAATGACAGTTCAATTATCCGGTATTTATACTGGTCAGAAAGGGACACCATGCATCCGGTGCTTTTTAAAATAGGTTCTTTTCCTATTCATTCTTATGGAGTAATGCTTGCGCTATCATTTTTATTTGGTATAATGTTGTCAAGCTACAGGGCTAAGAAGGCCGGACTTAATCCTGATATTATTCCGGATGTCAGCTTCTGGGTGATTATTGCTGCAATCATCGGTTCAAGACTGTATTATGTCGGACTTCATTTCGAAGAATTCTCAGGTAATTTACTTTCAATAATAAATCCATTCCAGGGTGATACAATAGGGATTGGCGGCCTTGTTATGTATGGTGGTTTTATTGGTGCAGTAATTGCCGGAGTCATATTTTTTAAAGTTAAGAAACTGTCATTTTTATCTTATGCAGATGCAATGGCTCCCGGTGTGGCGTTTGGCATAATGTTGACTAGAATCGGTTGTTTTCTGAATGGATGCTGCTATGGGGGAGCCGGGCACGGAACATGTGCCATGAGTTTTCCAATGTCAAGTCCGGCCGGCGCATATCAGGCGCATATTCATGCAGAAAGTCTCTACGCATCACAGTTGTTCGAATCTGCCGGTGGTTTACTTATCGGGCTTATAATTTTATATGTCGGACATCTTAAACCTTTCACTGGACTTCAGTTTTATCTGGTCGGAGTGTTTTATGCCATTCTTCGATTCATGGTTGATTTCAGCCGCTATTACAGTGAATCGGAACGCGTTGGTCCATTAAGTCATAATCAGATTGTATGTATTGTATTGTTTGTACTTTTTTCAGGCCTTATATTGAAACATATTCTTTTTAAAGACGACTGTACTGCAAAGAATAATACAAATGAAAAAGGAACAACTGCACTGCCCAAGTCTCCGGTGGCTTGACAAAGCAATACATTGTGCTGCCCTGAGATGCGAAGCCTGGTGCTTTCCTGAACTTTGTATAATTTGTGACAAAGTCAGGGCTTCGGGAGACGCCTGGTTATGTAAGCACTGTCATGAAGCTCTGATTGAAAACAGCTGCACCCGCAGCGGATGCCCACGCTGTGGTCTCAATCCGCAAATCCGCCAATGTTCATGCGAGATTGCATGGGATTTTCCATTTGAAAAGATACATTCAATATTCGATTATAACGAACTGGTTCAGGAGCTTGTCAGAAATATCAAGTATCATGGCAAGAAAACACTTGCCTCAAAACTGGCATCGTATATAGCAGATTGTAAAGAATTGAAGGGCTGTTATGATGCAGTTACAGCAGTACCGCTTCACTGGACACGTTATCAGAAACGTGGTTACAATCAGGCACAGTGGTTTGCAAAAGGGGTATCATCAGGAACAGATATTCCGCTTTTGTCATCAGTATTAAAACGCAGAAAAAGTACAGGTACACAGACAAAACTTGACCGTCTGGATCGTCAGAATAATTTAAAAAATGCATTTTCAATTGATCATAAAAAATTATTCCTTATTGAAAACAAAAGAATTTTACTCGCAGATGATGTTATTACAACCGGTGCGACTGTCAGGTCCTGCACCGAAGCGCTTCTAAATGCCGGATGTAAATCAGTCGGGGTAATATCAATTGCCAGAGATTGACATTGCGGAGATACCGCTGAATGCTCCGCAATATTTTATAAAATTCAGCTGTACATGCAATTATGCTTATTGTAAATAGTAAAATCCTTACATAAAATTTCTTTTAAATAGATGGAATCTCCAATTAGAATTAAAATATCTGCAAATATAGATTCACTGAAATGTTGCTTCAGTTAATTTGAATAAATTTTAATTGCATACAGATATTGTAATATTAGTGTTTTAGAAATTAATTTTTTAAGTTATATTAATGATTAATAAAAAAATATAATTTTTTATATTGAATATCGAAATACGGATATTTGATAAATCAGATAAGTTAATTTGTAAATTGAGAAACTATAGTTAATGAAGACACAATTATTAAGAGTAAATATTTTGATAAAACTTGTCATTTGCTTTTTTATAATCATAACAGTTACAATAACGGCATTTAAATTGTTTTCTTATTATAAAGAAAAAGCTTATTTGAAAAAGACAGTCACCGGTGAATACAGGTCTCCTGATTATTCAAGAAGTTTATTATATAGGTTTCATAAGCCGGTTATAAAATCTCAGACAGCATATCCACTGGTTCTGATTTTACACAGTTTAGGTGGATGCGGCAGTGATAACAAAAAACAGATTGACAATATGGCTAAAAAATACCTTTCTGAAGATGTGCAGAAACAAAATCCATCTTTTCTTCTATTACCTCAATGCCCTTTGGGATTTCAATGGCTTAATACCAATTTCAAGTCTACTCCGTTTAGTCATTATAATCAGGCCGTGATTCCTGAAAGTGAAGAGATGCAGATGATCGTCCGGTTGATAAATGAATTATTGTTAAAATATCCTATTGATAAATCACGCATTTATGTGACCGGGTCATCTATGGGTAGTTCAGGTGCATGGGATATTATATCCAGACATCCAGAAATATTTTCAGCTGCAATCGTAGTTTCCGGTGTTTCTGATACAGCTGTCGCTTATAAATTGAAAGATATTCCTGTATGGGCATTTCATGGAAAGTTAGATGACGTGGCTCCAGCCAGACTTAATATTGAGATGCAAAAAGCAGTTTCTCTTGCAGGGGGATGCTGCAAATTGACTTTATATGATGGAATTGGGCATAATAGTCTGGAAACAGCTTTAAAAGAACCGGGTTTGATTGACTGGTTGTTTAAACAAAAAAAGATTTCGAAATAAATAATAGTGACATATGAAGATTAGAAATGATTGAATGATTTATGCTGAGATGTAAATTATTTCTTTTGTCTAAAAAATTTACCGATAACTCTGGAAAAGATTTTATGCGGCTGTTTTTTTATATGTGAATCTGAAGATTTCAAAGGGTAGATGGCAGCAATCTGCTCAAGAGTATTAAGCATAATTGTTTTAGGGTCAATATCAATATTCGTGTCTTTTTTAATCTGGCTGAGTAATTTTACTGTTAGTAATGAGTGCCCCCCAAGTTCATAAAAATTATCTGTCAAATGCACATCCGATAATCCTAAAACATTCTTCCAAATATCAGCAAGATAAGTCTCATTTTCAGTAACAGGCAGTGACCGGTCTGATAAATGGCTGGATTTTGAATCAACAAGCTGTGGAAGTGCAATACGATTGATTTTCCCTGATAAAGTCAGAGGCATATCATCAAGCTTTACAAAATGTTGTGGAATCATATAGTCAGGCAGATATTTCTGCAAAAAATGTTTTAAGTCCGGATCAGAATTAATTGATTTTAAAGTATAAAATAAAATAAGCCGGAAATCTTCAGATGTATACTCTTTACAGTGTGCGACACACTGTCTGATATCAGGGTGCTTTGAAACTACAGTTTCAATTTCTCCGAGTTCAATTCTGAAACCTCTGATTTTAATCTGTGTATCAGTTCTTCCGATGTATTCAATATTTCCATTATCAGTCAGACGGACTAAATCACCTGTACGGTAAATTGTTGATTCATGAGGCAGAGAGTGGTTTTTTAAAAAGAACTTATCAGTTAATTCAGGTCTATTCTGATAGCCGCCCGCCAAGCCCGATCCAGCAATATAGAGTTCACCAATGCAATTTTTTAAAACCGGTTTCATGTCTGAATCCAGAATGTATAAACGGGTGTTTGCAATCGGTTTTCCGATTAATAATGAAGTGTCCGGTGTTGATACTTTTTGGCAGGTTGACCATATTGTCGTTTCTGTGGGTCCATACATATTCCAGAGCTCTTTTACAAGCGGGATAAGGCTTTTCGCAAGTTCAGCAGGTAGTTTTTCTCCACCGCACAATGCTTTTATGTTTCGGGATCCACTCCAGCTGGCTGATAATAATAAGTGCCAGGTGCTGGGTGTCGCCTGAAAAATGGTTGCTTTGGATGATGATATTAAATCAGCAAGTAAAAAACCATTTAGTGATATATCTTTTGATGCAAGAATCGTTTTTGCTCCGACAGTTAATGGAAGAAGAATTTCTAATATTGAAATATCAAAAGAGAGTGTTGTTATTGCAAGAATTGAATCTGAGGAGGTGATTCCGGGTTCTTTTTGCATACTTAAAAGAAAATTAAGCAGTGAAGAATGAAGTATTCTGACACCTTTTGGTTTTCCTGTAGATCCGGATGTATATATACAATATGCGAGTGGTTCTGAAGCGTTGTGCGTTTTTACAGTTTTCTTGCCCGATGTAAGCCAGGTGCTGATTTTGTCAATTAAAATTATTTTAATAGAATATGATTTGTCTATAAATTTACTAAAAATACTTTGAGTGATGATTATTGGAGTATTGGAGTCCTGTATCATGTATTCTAATCGTTCCTTTGGAAAACCTGGGTCCAGAGGAAGATAAGCATTTCCTGACATGTGTATTGCAAGTATGGAGGCTACCATATCGAATGAGCGCTCTGTCATTAAACCAATTATAGAGTTATCAGGAATATTATAGGAGTTAATATAATCTGAAATGATTCTGGCGCGTTTTAATAATTCAGTGTATGTATAATTTCGCTTATTTGTTACTATGGCAATTGCATCTGGAGTTGATTGCGCCTGTCTTATAATCAATTCATGTACATATGTATTGACAATATCAGATGGTGCAAAGATATCCGCAACATCTGCTTGATTTATGGGTAATTGCGGCTCGTTATAATTAGTATCAGTTTTATTATTGGACATTATAAATCTTTAATCCGCTTGTAAGTCAATTTATTGATTTTTCAGATTAATCAAAGTAAATCTTTATAACAGGCAGAACAAAGTATAATAAGTAAATTAATCTGAATTTATGAACAGATACTTCTGAATTGTTGTTAAAGTCATATTACAATATGGTTTTTATTTTTCGTATATTCCAATAATAAATGAGTTAAAATGTCTGTTGCCCTTTTTCACAAAGGGTTTAATGATCATTTCAATAATAGTAGCGAAATATTTAATAATTCGAAAGAGTGTATTGTTAATGCATTTTTCTCTGATAGAATTCCATGGTGTAAGCATGTGAATGTCAAAACCCCTGTCATAGTATGATGCTCTTTTTACTTTCAGCTTTGCATCAAGGTGCATTTTGTCAAAGGATTCAGTTGAAAACGGAGTAAGTGTTTTCCAGAATTGCGGGTCAAATTTTTTAAGAATTTTCCCGTTAACTGACTGGCAGTTTGGACCGCAATTCAATACTAATCCGCCCGGTTTAACAATTTTTGCCCATTTGTAAACGATTTGTTCCGGTTGCTGTATTCTGATTAGTAATCCGGAAGAAAATAAAAGGTCGTACTTGTTTTCAAGTGAAGCAATGTCGTAGTTGTCAATAGATGCATGTATAAGTTGACCATAAGAGAGATGCTCTTTTTCACAGAATTCTTTTAAATCGTCAAGGTGTTGCTTGTCTTCGCTGATTCCTGAAATTTCATATCCTAATATTGCAGCTTTCGCAAGAAGTAAACTACCCTCACATCTTAACATGAAGATTTTTTTAACAGGACTTTTAATCTGAAGAGTCAGATCTTTCAATATTGGTGTCAGAAAAACATATGGTGGAATATTATCCCGTATTATTTTGCTCATAGTGCCTTCGTAATAATAATCTTAAATGTTATCTGGTTTGGATTCAATCCATTTTAAAATAAATTGAATTAATGAGTTTCGAGCGCTTATAGATGTAAATGTGTGATCGGCTTCTTTAATAAAATTATAGGTAACTCTGTTTTTAAAATCAATTTTTTTAAACATGTCTCTGAATTGATTAAAATAGTTATAATAAATTGGAATGCCGCCGGAATAAATGTAGCAAAGGAAAATGTTTCTATCTATGAATTGATTAATTTCAGAAACAACTTTACTTTTTGGAGGAAAGTTTCTGATGTAAATCTCAGTATCCTGATAAACAGCACCGGAAGCCGGGTTTTGAATATTTAGTAAACCGGATACCCTTTTTTTAATGAACTTAAGAATTTTTAAAGGGTTGAGAATTCCTGGAAAGTAGTCATGAAAATAAAACTTCATTGTAGGATAAGCGTAACCATCAATAAAAACGACACCTGAAACCCGTTTGTCAGAAATTGCGACAATATGAGCAAAATCCGCTCCGGAGCAAAGTCCGATAAGTATGCATTTTTTTGAACTGCAATTGTTTAACAGTGTGGTAACAGCCTCTTTTATATCGCATATCGCCTGTTCATCAAAGGATTTAATACCATTGTGCTTTGCACTATCACCAAGACCATGTAAATCAAACCGTAAACTGGGATATCCTTTATCAGCCAATAATCTGGCAATGTCTGTATTGAATCTATTGAATCCAACTCTGTGCAGCATACCGGCATTTAAAAGAAGAACTGCATCTTTACGAGAAGGCAGATCGTTTTCGGGAAGAGTCAGAACTCCAAATAATTCATTATCAGGATTAAATGAGACAGCTTTTTCTTTCATATTGACTCGTCAGATAACAGTTTTGTAATCATAGGGATTGCCGGATTTGACATTATTACCCTGTCAAAATAAGCTGATTTTGGAAAAAAATCACAATTTGGAATTATCTGTGTATGATTTTTAAGGAATATTTTATTAAAAGTATCGGGTAATAAGTTTTTATCTGAAATTATAGTATGCATTTCTAAAGTAACAGGATTGTTAAAATTGGTATTTTCAAAACTTAATAATTTATCAAACAGAGAATTTGAGAATGGATAGCCCAGTAATTCAGTGTAATCAGTATTGTTTCTAATATCGATAAATGGAAAGAGTTCAAAATGAAAGCTCATAAGCAACCTTAACCACTTATATCCATCTAAAACGGGATCCCATAGAATAATATTTTCTATAAATGGAATTGACTGCACGATATTTGTCAGTAGTGCGGCACTGAAACGAGTCGCAATAATAGTAATTTTTTTAACATCTGCAAGTTTAATTAATTCTGAAGATGTGATTCTGATGTCGTTTTCCCACGCCTCAACTGATCCATCAATGCTTCTACCGCTTGAGTCACCATGTGAAGACCAGTCGAACCTAAGAACATTGTGGCCTTTTGCTGCAAGTTGATCTGCGAGCTGTCTAATAATTCTATATGATCTGAAGTACTCAGGACCTAATGGCGAGCAAAGCAAAATAGAACGGGACCTTACAACATTTTGCTGTTTTGGATGAAATGCACAAAATAGTTGTTTTGTATTATCTTCTAAAAAAAAAGATTCTATTGTCATATTTATAAGAGAAAATAAAGTTTGTAAAATAAAAATTTAAAATATGTTATTTCTTTTTAAAAAGGGATTTTATTTTAATACCAAATGATTCTGACTTAGGTGTTTCATTAGTAATTATAGAATTATTAATATTTTTGAAAGAGTGTTTTTCAATAATTTGACTAAAGGAGTTGAAGAGGAATTCTTTGTTGTCAATAACAATACCTGTTTCCTGTTTAATTCTGTTTATCATCTGAATTGATAATAGTGAGTGACCTCCAAGTTCGAAGAAATTATCTTTTGGATTGATAATATCAACTCCAAGAAGGTCTTTCCAGATTGCAGCAAGATATTGTTCATTTTCAGATTGTTCAGAATTGATATTTTCGGTTTTATCTGATTTTTGGGGTTCATTAGTATTTTGTAAACCAGTTGTATGCATTAAGCCAAACGGAATTTTATATGTATTGCTTTTACTTGTGTCAGGATCAACCCAGAACCGTTTTTCATCAAACTGATAAGTTGGTAAAGATTTTCGCAAACGCAATTCCCTGGGATATAGTTTTGTCCAGTTGACATCAATACCGTTTTGCCATAGCTGTCCTAATGATATAAAAGTGAATTCTATATCATTGTTTTGTTTTTTCTGATGACGGACAGATGGTACAGTCAAGATGATTTCATCGGAAATTTCTTTGTGAATTGAGTGCCAGCAGCTGGCACATCTATTGACTAATGTGCAAAGAGTGTTTCCAGGTCCGATTTCGAGAAATACCCGGTATCCATCGTCAAGTAATTTCAAAATGCCATCAGAATAATTAACTGTATTTCTGATATGTTTTCCCCAGTATGATGGGTCTTGTGCTGCTGATGCGTCAATCCAGGTTCCTGAAATGTTTGAAATAAAAGGAATTGATGGAGTTTTGAGGGAATATCGCGACATAATGTCAGTAAATGGTTTTACTGCTTTATCCATTAATCTGCTGTGAAAAGCATGCGATGTCAGCAGAATACGGCTATCGATTTTCTTCTCAGAAAGTATCGATTGAAAGGCTTTGAGATGGCTTTCTTCTCCTGCAACTACGCAGAGATCTGGACTGTTGACAAGTGCCAGCTCGATATTGCTGTCAAGCAGCGGTATGATATCTTTCGCAGGACTGTTGATACTGAGCATTTTTCCTGGCGGCTGAGCATACATGATTCTTCCACGTTCTGCAATTATACAAATAGCTTCTTCAAGTGTAAAAACTCCGCTGATACAGGCTGCAACATATTCGCCTATACTGTGACCGATAAGCGCAGATGGTATTATGCCAAGAGACGCCCAGTATTTTACAAGCGAGTACTCAATTGAAAAAAGCAGCGGTTGGGTTATGTTTGTCTGTTGAATCAGAGAGCTGTTTTCTTCATCGTTTGAAAACAGTATCGTGCGAAGATCAGCTACATGATTCTTTAAAAGTAAATCACAACAACTATCAAATGCATACTTGAAAACAGTAGATTCTTTGTAGAGATCTGAAGTCATGTTTAGGTATTGTGATCCCTGGCCGCTGAACATGAAGACAATTTTCGTTGACTCAGAGAATGGTGCTTTGGTTGTAAGTTCGTTTTTCGCAAGTTC
>Ga0209373_10000944_pt1 | contig 39150 bp, 35 predicted proteins | sample Higcelweek5metaG_FD_187173 | JGI IMG/M metagenome (GOLD analysis project Ga0209373, IMG submission 187173) | Freshwater pond sediment microbial communities from the University of Edinburgh, under environmental carbon perturbations - High... | ecosystem: Environmental > Aquatic > Freshwater >... | reverse complement strand
GGCTCCGCCAATCGAGGTTCGATTCCTCGTCCCCCAGCCACTTCAAAAGTCCCCATCGTCTAGCCTGGTCCAGGACGACGGCCTTTCACGCCGTTAACAGGGGTTCAAATCCCCTTGGGGACGCCAGGAAAATCAACGGTTTACGTTAACAGCGTAAGCCGTTTTTTCGTTGGTCCACATCTTGTCCACATCCCCCTCCCCTGACACCGGCGAAAGAGGGAACGTCCTGAGTTCAGAACGTTCCCGTTCTTTCACTGCTTTGTTTTGCTTATGTATTTCGGACGTCCCCTGTTAACGGCGAACGGGGAACTCATCCCACTCCAGCCCGTCCAGCAAACGACCGGCAAGCTTTTTGTTGCGGCCTCCCCACTGCTTGAACAAGAAGGGTATCCCCCGTGCCGTCGCCTTATCGCGGATGTCTCTTACCCATGCAGCTTGCATCGGACGAGCACCAGGGCCAGATTCGCCGCCTGCCAGGACCCAATCCAGCCCGGAATAGTCCAGCGACGGGAGCGGCCCGAGGAGCGGTTCCAGCGACACGAACTTGACAGCAGCATCGGTCGTCTTCAGCGCCTCCGCACGATCCGCGTAGGCATCGGACTCGATGGTCACCCCAGCCCAGATGTTGGGTGTCCAGGGCAGCAGCGGAGCCAGTTCGGCAAGACGCTCGGCCCGCTTCGTGAGGATCTGAAAGGTGTGCCACGACGCTTGATTCATGACCTCAAAGATGGCCTGAATGAACTCGAGCGGAACATCAGCATGAAAGAGGTCTGACATCGAGCAGACGAATACCATACGCGGCTTTTTCCAGGCGAACGGAACCTCCAACACATCAGGGTGGCAGGTGACCGTGAATCCATTTCGGTATTTTGGTCGACCCATCCCTTGCAGGCGGAGGGCCATTTTTTGGGCATAGCAGTGGGCGCAGCCCGGACTGAACTTGGTACAGCCAGTGATCGGATTCCACGTATTGTTGGTCCATTCAATTTTTGACATAATATAACACCCTATATTTATAGAATTTTAGCCAGAACCAACGACACTCGCGCTGGTCCTGGCCTTGCCCTAGATGGACATTCCGGCCCCAGGGCCACGGTTCCCCATGACCGCTTCCATGGCCTCGTGAGTTTGCTTGAGACCAAGGTTCTGAAGGTATCGGGTCGTTGTCTGCGGGCTCTTGTGCCGCAGCACAGCCTGAACGACAGACACAGGTTGCCCTTCGCGGTACATGATGCTGGCGGTCAGGTGGCGGATAGCGTGGAAGCCAAACTCACGAACACCAGCACGCTTGCAGAGCCGCTCCATGAGGTGCTGTCTGTTGGTGAACGGCTGCCCATGGTACTGCTTACAGAACGATTCCCCGCCAAGGTTCACGAATACAAAATCCGCTTTGACGGGACAGTACTTCTGCCACGCCAGCAGCACCTGCTTGAGCTTTTCCACCATCGGAACGGGGTCGGCTTCAAGACTGCCCCCAGCCCTCTTGCTGGTCCACAACGTTACTGAATTTCGTGCGAAGTCGATGTCTGCCCACTTCAGCCGAAACACCTCCATCCGCCGTGCCGCCAGGAACAGGAAGGTCAGCAGCATAACCCTGTCCTGCCCTTCAGCCACCTTGTAAACTGACCAGAAGTCCTCTTCGGGTGGCACGTACCGGGGCTGGCGCTTCTCCGGGAAACGTTCCACACGATGGAATGGGCATGGGATATCGGGAAAATCCTGAAGATACCGCTTGCCCCAACCCCACGCTGTGACGATGTTCTTGCGCTCCTTATTCGCGGCATAGCCGGAACGTGCCCGGTACTGCTGGGTGAGAAACGCAAGGGCTTCGGCGGGCTTTATGTCTTCGGGGAAAGTGTTCTTTCCAAAAGTTTTCAGCACGCGCTTCATCACTCCGAGCTTCTCCACGTAGGTGTGGCGACTCTGCCGATCCTTCACGAAATCCAAATAAGCCCCTGCAAGATCAAGCAAGGTCGGCGAGGCCGTGACGGTCGGCTGCGGACTCTTCAGCTTCCGCCTCTTGGCCTCCTCCCACTTTTCTGCGGCCCTTTTGCTCTTGTCCGACCCGTCCGGGAACAGCTTTTCGAACCGCTGTCCCTCCACTGAGACGACTGCCCGCCACCTGGGCGGATTGAACTTTTTCAACAACGTTGGCATTTAGCGACTCCATGACTTTGCAGGCAAAAAACCTGATTTTCTTAGGAACAACCTCGACACCACCCCAGCGCTCGTGATGGCGGCGCACAGTGTTGACTGAAATCCCCAGCAATTTCGCGAGCTCTTGCGGCGTTATGGCTCGCCCGAGCGCATCTTCCAGTTCCACAAATTTCTCCAGGCCGTGGCTGAAACTTGGCCTGAAACATACCTAAGTTCTGCCACCACAGTAGTCAACTTAGTGAATTTTAACAACTAACTTAGCATACATGCTTCAACACGCTGCGACTCGCTGGAACTTTAGCTCCAACAGGCTGCGACATCTGGCCCACGAAAACGACCCGAAAAAAGTTTCGAAAAACGGAAACAAGGGGCCGGAGCCCCTTGGGAAGTTCAGACCTCAGATCGAGTTGAGCAGGACTTCTTCAACCTCCTCGTCCTGAATGCCAAGATATCGGCGGGTTACAGAAGGGTTGGAATGGTTCAGCCGCTTGGCCAAGATCTCCCACGAAACTCCAAATTCCTTGCGCTGGTGGAAAGTCCAACTTTTTCGCAAGGTGTGCGCGCCATAGTTGCCCTTGAGATTGATCGCAGCCGTCCAGGCCTTGACCATTTTCGTGACCGTCAGAGTGGTCAGCGGATAGTTGCGCCCCTTCCTGCTCTTGAACAGGAAGTGGTTGTCGTCGCTATCGACTTCGCTAAAATAGTCTTCCATGCTCGCCAAGATTTCCTTGTTCACGATGATAACGTTCGGCTTGCCAGTCTTCTTCTCGATGATGGCAATGCGGTCGCCTTGCTTGAGCCCGCGCACGTCGCTAACCTTCAAGGCCAACAAATCCTGCACACGGAGGCCGCTGTTGACGCCCATGACGAAAAGTAGCTTGTCCCTGGGGTTGTCCGCCAAAAGTCGCTTGATGCTACGCACATGGCGCAACTCGATAATGGGCTGTACCTTCATGCTTGTTCCTCCTGGAAAGGCAGTTTTTGTTGGGAGAAGGGTCAAACCATTCTTTGAAAATGGCACTGGGGAGCTGGCCCCAGGGAGCAGCTGACAAATTTCGTTGTAATTAACTAGGTTATGCGGAACTTTCCCTTGAAAGCCGCTTCTTGGGAAGAAAGCGGCATTGGGAAGCGCCAGAGAATGAGGCAGGAAAGACTCGTAAACGACAGCCTCAGGCCATCATGGGTCAGGTTCGAAATAGAGGAAGCCGGACCTTGCGATCCGGCCCCTTCACGTTGAGCCTAGACTCGTGTGAGAACGATTTGGTTTTCTTCCAGGCGAACCTGAAAGAGGTCGCCATCTTGGACTTCCTGACCCGCGACAATGACGCCACGAAGGTTCAGGGTCAGCCGTCCCTTCGGATTGACCTTGGGCTGGCTGTATCCACGCAGGAACAGCCCCTCGACCTCGTAGAAGGTCTTGTCTTCAGCCATGAGGCGAAGCAGGTGCTTCCTCAGTGTTTGCTTGTTGCGAACACCGAGTTTTTCCAAGATGGCATCAGCGTTGAGTTTTTCCTCAATGCACTGGCGCAGAAGGCCAGGCTGGTAGCGAGATTCAATGCGAGCAATGACCTCGTTGTCATCCATGTGTCTCTTCTTGACCATGATGATCCTCCAGGATTAGGGTTGATATAAAGTATATATCTGTAATTACATTGGATATATGACGTTTAACCCGCTAGGGTGAATGCAGCAACGCCAGCCGCTGGCTCAACCGCAGGCAGCAGAAATTTTCAAAAAAAGCGGCTTTGGGGTTTCCTGGAATCCTTTTTGTTGGGGGTACCCAAACCATGCCCCAGCCCCTGAACGGACTTTAAAAGCGACCCTAGGGGCCTCCCCTCTTGAGGAAGGGGGGAGACCCAGCTGGAATCCGGGAATAGCCCAAAGTTAAGTTCGGTGTTTTAGGCAGTTGCAGGCACGGGTGCCGTACTCAGCGCCATGATGAATCGATCGATGGTGGTCTTGCCAATATCCTCCTGGAGTAGGCCACGGACCGAGGTTAATTCGATGAAGTCGCTGCCGTGGCTGTTCAGCCTAAGGGCCATGATGACCCGGCTGATCGTGGTTGCCGAGAAATGCTCGGACATGATCACCCTCAGTTGACCAATGCGAACCCAACGCATGCGGACCTCCATATGAAGTTTGTTGATGCTGGGATATGGCGATCCTACTCATCTTCCGGCAGGCAGATGGTGAGCACCGGCTCCCCGTTGTCTCCGGGGCCAGCGACGGCCAGAATCAGGACCTTTTGGATCATTCGCGGGGCCATGACGAAGATGACGTCAAACATGACCCTGGATTCATTCCATCGGCACGCAGCCGCTGCTTTGAGCATTTCGAAAACATCGTTGAGCCGACCTTCCAGAGATTGTCCTTCACCCTCAAGTCCATCAGGAGGTATGATGTACCCGTTGAAGAGGTGGTCCCCGATCGCGACAGGAAGCTTGAAGCCTGCTTGTTTCGCTTGCTCCGTGACATCCACCAGGACGCCATCCGCAATGGCTTGGGCGCGGCTGTACGAGTAGACAACGTTGAAATCATCCATAGAGGTTCTCCTGGTTAAGTTTTTGAAATAACAGAATTACCCTGCCTGTTGGGGCAAGGTCACGACGGGCAACGCGTTTGCGAAATGCACAGGGGAGAAGGATGAGGAAGCTGGTGAACCGACAGGGCGCAAAGGCAGGGTGTGGATGCCCCTCCCGTCACTTGGAATTTCGCCGTTCAACCGCAGAGGATGAACTGATGGCGGAGTCTTGCACGACGTGCAGCCTGAAATGAAAATGGGGCACCGCTATTATGCAGGCCCCACTTGTCTCAAATGATTTCCTTGACGATGATGATAAGCACCTCCTTCAGGATTTTCTTTGCAACTTTCTTAGTGATTAGAACAGCAGCCAAACGAACAGCAATGCCGATCACCACATTCCGCACTCCTCCTTCGCCTGTGCCTAAGAAGGAACAAGGCCTACAGCATCATGAGACGCCATAGGCCTTGCCACGCAAGACTCCACACTTGCGTACTATATAATATCTATTCGAAATTTTATGATAGTACGGCAGCAAAAAGTCATGTTGGTATCGATATAAAGTAGGTGCAGGCCTGAAAAGCAAATGACGTCAATCAGGCTCAAGCGACGTTGCGGATGATTTTGAGAAGAGTAAAGAAGGGTTGTGGAGTAGATTTACTGTAGGCAGAATCCCGTATAACACCATGAGAAAAATACAAGTTCAGCGCCAGCGGCTGGGTCAGAACTATTTCCCATGGTGTGTGGAAGTCTATTCATGCTCTTGCCCCGATCATAGACCCAGCGATGCTCATGCCTGCGAAGCACACGAAGCAATTCCATCAAGCTCCATTGGGCTTTCTCTTTCGGCCAGCCGACGTGTGTCGCAACGTACGTGTTGTCGCCAGAGGAGAAGAGACGGGGTGCTACCCCTGCCCTCAGGGGAGGCTCAATAACTGAGAATATTGGCAGTTCTGCTTTGTATCAGCGATGAGCCGAAACAACACGGGGGACGGAGCTACCCCTGGATCAGCTGAAGCGCCATCTTTGGGAAAGAGTTGGCCTGTGCCAGCATTGCCGTAGCCGCTTGAGCGAGTATCTGTTCACTAGCAAATTCGGTCATTACCTGTGCGATGTCAACGTCAGAAATCCTCGACTCGGAGGCCTGGAGATTCTCTGCTTGAATCGAAAGGTTTGAGATTGTATTCTCAAGGCGGTTTTGCATCGCCCCAAGATTTGCACGAATCTTGTCCTTTGCGACAATTGCATTATCAATGTCTGCAAGAGCTTCTTGAGCCAGTTCTTGTGTTCTAACATAGGTTGCCGCACAGCCTAATCCTCTAGCTGAAGCACTTGTTGTTGACACATAGTAATAATCTTCAGCACTGTCGTTACTCGTGCCGAAGTGGATTTTTGTTCCTGGATCTTCAAAGAATCCCCATATCTCTGCACCAGTTCTAAAATCCGTCACGTCCCCATCGAGATTTGTGTGATATTCATTAGACGCTCCGGCATATAGGCGACCATTATAGACAGTAAATGTGTCGATTGATGTGTTTGTCTTTATCCCAAACCCATCATTGTTTACTTTACTCCATGTCCCGTTTTTAAGCTGCCAAACTTGAGCCCCTGTACCATCGTCGCTCCGTGTAAAATCATTCATCGTTCCAGCATATAGACTACCATTATACTCTATGAGACTTGTGAACGCTTCATTATCCTTATCGCCAAATCCACTTTTTGTTATTGTCTCCCAGCTTCCGGATATCGAGTCATAAGAATACATATCGCTTGCGCCACAACCAATATACATTTTGTCATCATAGGCAGCCATGCTGTTCGCATAGCCCAAACCACCTGGATCAATCTGTGTCCAGGTCGTACCACCATCGTAGCGCCAAACTTCACCAGAAACACTTACATTTGCAGTTCCAGCGTACAGCTCTCCATTGTATGAGATCAGTGAATTTGTCTCTGCTCTTTGATTACTTCCATCGAACCCATCGGCGTTGACCTGCGCCCAAGCAGCGCCGTCCCACATCCACACTTCAGACCCAGTGCTTGGCAACCATTCAGTAGATGTTGAAGCATTGTTATCTGTTCCGATGTATAAGTTTCCATCATGGACAGTCATACTATTCACTGAACGATTATACTGATCGAGAGGAGCAGATGTATTTGCCCAAGTATTACCATCATATCTCCAAACTTCCGCACCAGTCATTGGATTCTGCGTTCCTAAGTAAAGCTCGTCGTTGTACACCGTCATTTTCTCGTAAAAATTGTACCCGGTAGTACTGTTATTCACCACTTGTGTCCAGTTTGTACCATCATATTTCCACACCTCATCTCCAGTTGTTCTTCTGATTGCTGCGTACATTGATCCAGAGAACGATGTCATACTAAGAACTTCATAGGCCTCAGGACCTTCGATTTTTGGACCACTAACTTCCGTCCAGCCGCCATTAGTTAAGGTGTCGAGTACTTTTATATTATTGAACTCAGCAGACTTTGATATTCTCGTAATCTCAGATTTCATCGCTTGGAATTCATTATCGATCATCAGCCGTTGATCTGAAGAGTACGTACCAGTGGACGCCTGCATCGCAAGCTCTTTCATCCGTATGAGCTTTTCGTCGATGACACCCAGTGCTCCATCAGCGACCTGGATCATTGAAATTGCGTCATTGGCATTCCTGACGCCTTGGTTCAATGCCGAGATGTCCGCCCTCATTAGCTCACGAATGGCGAGCCCAGCCGCATCGTCAGCGGCGGTTGAGACTCGTAGCCCTGATGACACTTGACGAGTCGAGACACTAAGATTCCCATAATGGTCGGACAGGTTTCTGGCGGTATTCATCGCCATGAGATTGTGGTTAATCGTCAATGCCATGGTCTACACCTCAAGGGGGGGAGTCGATGTCAGGTGCCGAAACAGCGTGATCCGCTAACCTCAGCCAAATATTTCGCAGAAAACAAACTATCGTTATTTTATAGCAAGCAAATATTAGGCCATCGTTGCTTATCCAGCATAATTCCTTCCCGTACCCTGGTTTTGGAGGTGGGTATGGGTACTGTTCAAAAATTATTCGGAAAAAAAGTCCGCATGGTCAGGCGAAACCGGGAAATGACCCAAGAACGCTTGGCAGAACTTTCCGGCCTCTCCCTCCAGTACATCGGGGAGATTGAACGAGGCAGACGAAACCCCTCGCTCACGAGCATTGAGCAGCTTTCCATGGCGCTGAACCTGCCGATTTCCACCCTGTTTGACGTTGAGGAGTTCAGGCTCTCGTCAGGGCAGCTTCGTCAAATTCTTGCCGACCAAATTACCGGGGCCGACGAAGAGCGCCTTCGCGCCTTCTACACACTCGCTCAAGTGCTTTTCAGGTAACGTTCGTCTTCCCACCCCCTGCCCTCACAAGCAGGCCGACAAGTTGACTCCGGCTGAACCTTGCCAGCCACCAGTTTGTCCCGTCCGACCATCGGCAATGCCCTTCAGCATCATTCCCAGGACAAAGGGGAGAGTAACCAAGGACATTCCCCTGGTCACGCTCCCCTTGCCAAGAATCAGGTATTTTCGTATATTCCTAGAAGGTTGCACGCTTCCAACGAACGCGGCGGCCCCGAACTCCGATGTCGACAAACGACACGAGAACACGGGCGTCAGAGATGCTTCGGTGTGGTGCGTGGAGCCGGGGCTTTGCCCCAAGTGTAATAGTCAAACCAGCAAACCCGCTACGGCTGATAAACAGCTCAGGGACTGCCGCTGGATATGCATAAAGCTAGGGCTGGTGACGTTGAGCCATGTCATTTGTGGGACTCGCTGCCCTGACGGCGTTGAAGCCCCAAGGACTAATCTTAGTTAAAGAGCTCGATTCGTGATCATCGCAAACTGTGCGCTAAACTTCACTCTGGTCACTGCAAACAAACAGGGAACAATGTGTAGCGTCAGCGCTCACATCACTGATTGAGTTCCCTTTCCCTTCGCAAATGTAGTTATCAGAACCATTCTCAAGGTCTTCATACTGCCGACAGTGATCACATTGAACGCATGTTCTGCCACTGGGAACGACACTAACTGGACCATATGGAGCCTGATCATATAATGACTCCGGTGGATTGTGTTCACACCGAGCACGGACAATGGTGTGATGTTCTCTCTTATCGAATGTTTGTGAGCTTGAATCTACTGTGCTGAGTTCATTTGTTTCCACAGTATCATGCTCTATGAAGTCAAATGGCATGAAGATTTCACGACTGAGCCCAAAGGAATTTAGTAAGTTACGAAAGTACATGTGTTTGTTTCTCCATCTTTGTTTCGTTATAGTAATTGTCCTGAGTAATTCACAGTGCGCCATCGGCTGAGGCTTACTAAAAATGGGACAAAAACTGGTCCCACCCCCTCCCCATCCACTGGAAAAGGAAATATATTTTTCATCATTATATAATATATATTTAAAATATTTTTAGTAATTTAGTAAGCCTCAGTCCTGTCGAAGGAGTGATCGCTCATGTGGCTGGGGAAGGAGCGGGAAGTGGAAGCGACTAAAATTTAGTAAGTACGAGAAAACTAAACCTCTGACACTGTTGTACTTACTAAAATTTCTCTTTTGAGGCAGTATAAGTTCAGCTTCTTCGCCGTGTAGCTTGCTGAACTACCTGGAATAGAAACTTGCTTCTGGTACCCTTTAGACGTTCCATCACTGATGAGGAATCCTTTGCTGCCCATGTTACGTACAACTTCAGTCAGCTTTAACTCATTTTGCTTGAAGAGTGTTCGAAGCACTTCTCCAGTAAAACCGATGAAGGTCCATTCCTGAGTGCTGGATTGATCCCAGTAAGCACAGAAATGATCATCCCAGGGAATGCCTTGTGAAGCCTTCTCTGCTGAGTAAATGCCTCCTTCATTCGACACCATCCAGTCGACGATCAACCTGAGCGCCTTTGTCACGATGTCTGCTGAGGATGCTTCGTTCCTTGCCACTCGCCATACGGAGTCGAGCAACCCGCGAACAGGCAAGTCCCTTCTGAGAACAGGGAGAGCCGCATGCACAATGGGTATCGCCGTCGCCACGGCTCCGAAGTACTCGGCCAGACGAATCTCCACTGATGTCATCCCTTCGTGGCTGGCCAAGTGGTCTTTGGCTTCCAGGTAAGCGTCTTTCCAGCGCGGCCAACAGTCACGGTTGTTGAGGATAAATTGCACGAGCTGTGGACCGGCATGTCCATAGTTCTCCGCAATCACGGCCCTCACCCGGTCAACAAGTTTACGGCTTTCACCATCGGCCCTCCCAAAGGGCATGCCCCAGAGGTCAATCATACGGCCCCGAGTGCCTCCGTCATTGGAAAGCTCAAGGCTTGGGGTCTCTCCGGTGGAAATTAGGATCGTCTCGAACCGATCCGTCTTCCCTAATCCAGAGAGCGTTCCCCTTCCTTTCCCTTGGCCTGAAGATACCAGGTACAGGGTCTCACTCACCAAATTGCTGGCGGAACTTGTTCTGTGTCCTTTCGACCGAGCGAGCTTCGTTTCGTCAAGGAACAACGGCAGTCCCATAAACAGCGAGGCAGCGCGCTCTATCCAGGTATCAGTCGCACCCCAGGTGTTGACGAAGGAATTTGCCTTGATATCTGGAACGCCCCAGACTGAGGCTCCGAGCAAGAGTGCAGTGGTCTTCCCAGAAGAGGAGGGATTTGAAAGCTCCAGGGTGAAGTTCTCAACCCCAAAGATTCGCAGGAGAGGTGCCGTCAGGGCCGTGTAAACTAAGAACGCAACCTGCGGGTAAACGAGAACATCATTCACGAGGGCAGCCCACTCTTCCAGCCGCCCCCTGGAGATGAAGCCAGCGGCGAATTGCTCGTCACCGCGATCCCTGCCATGGAACTGGGTGGCCGGGCCCTGCTCGACTCCTTGGCCCACGCAAGCTGAAGTCAAGTACGACTGACCCCACATAAACCCCTGTGCACCATCAACCCAACCCAGCCTGTTCGTCGTTTCGACTTTTGCTATTGCATTATGGTTCGCCAATTCGTACTGGTGCAGATACTCGACTAAGACATCCGCATTGCCACTCGTAACGGGCACCCCAAAGTTAGCAAGCTCTACAATCCTGCTTTTGCTAGCGACTGAGAGCTTCTCGACGGTGATGCTTGTCCATCGATCTGCAATCCTCCAGACAAGCCGCACAAACACTAGTGAAGTTTCTTTGTCAGTTTTAATCTCAGATATAAACACCGGACAGCTGATATACGCATTCCCGGCATTATCTTGGCTAGACACCTTTTGTATAACACCGTCAGTTCTCAACAAGTAGCCGTACGGCATAACAGCGGTTTGAGATACAGGAGCATCGTTCAAAACCGATTTTACTGCAAAGTTCAAGTGTAAATCTGTAGCTACTGACGGTGCTTGCTTTATGTTCCGTGACAATTGCTTGATATCAGTTTTTGTTACACCACTCTGGTTAAGAGAAGCTAACAGAGCTTCGACTTTCCGTGGATTATGAGTTTGCATCTTTTGTAGCGCTTCTATCAATGTATCGTCTTTTAAAACCTCAGATAAAATAGTTTTTGGTTTACTTGCATACTCTCTGATTTTACGTTCTACGTCATGTTCATCTTCATTCATAAGCAATCCTTTTGGTTAAGGCCACCAAGCCAGCCGCAAGGTGGCCTTGTTTTATCTAATGCACCTGTAGCAACATAACTATTTTGGACGCCAGCTAATGCTCATGAAACGCATTTATAGTCGTCCTATTTTTACTATATATATATTTTCGTTGTTATTGTAAACAATGCATAGCATTAACGCACTAAGATGCTTAGTGCATTCACTAAGTTCGAAAGCCTTTTGCCATAGGCTTTAGTATGTCTGAAAGTTCAGACAGCCCTATTAAATTGTCAAAGAACGTAAACCTTGAAACCATAATCGCTTAGAAACATCTTGTTTTGCTTTACCGACTCAACCTGTCCTTACCGTCGAGCATTGATCGTGTGGAATGCTAAACAACTTCCTATGACCATCCCTCGCTGCGGCGGCAAGAGGCGTTTGGCCTGAGTCATCAAGCTACACAAGCTTACCGGGAAACTTAATCTTCCTGATGTTGTCTGCCATCAGTAGGCTGAGGGCTTGCCTGGAGCGGCTTTCCACAAACCACCGATGAAACTCGTAGATTATCGCGACATTGCGAAGAATTGAGGCGCACATATGCTTGGTAAAAAGGCTTGGGTGGGTTTCAGCAAGTGAGTTCATGACGCTTGAAAAGTGGCCATTGACCTTGCTTAAGCTCCACTCTTGAAAATAGACCTCACCCAAGCCATGCTTAGCAACGACATGCTCAATGAAACAGTTCAGCTGCCGATGGCTATAAATGTTGAGAGCGCCGAATGATTTAGGGTTGATCAGCCGCTCCCCAGCTTGACGGCGAGCGATTTCTTCCGACACAAATGCAACGATTCGTTCATCTCCATACACCTGGTTCAAGACTCGAGTTGGCGCGTTGATGAGATTGTCACGTACGACCAGTTCCTCGCCCGTGAACTCAAACAAGGGGCTAGATGTTCCCTTCAGGGTAGCCTGAAGCGGATGGATCGAATCATAGGTTGTCACCACCAGAGCTTCGCCTTGAAGGTACATGGAAAAGAGCTGATCCAAGATTGCCATCGCGAAGCGGTCATATTCCAAGTAAGTGCCGAGGAAGTGCAAACTGAAGTTCATGTCAAAACGCCCGCCGTCGAGGTAGTCAAGAAAGCACCGGTAAGCCATGCCAATGAAGGGGCTGAACTTGATCCCCGTAATCCCCCGCAACGCGACCATCCCCCCAATCGCCCGGTGGCGGATCAGGAGATTTAGCCCATGTTTGGCGTAAAGGTGGTCCCACACCTCATACTGGCTCAACATCTTGAAATGCCATACGAAGCTGAACCGATCCAAGAGATCCTCTCGATCACACATGATCTCGCAGGCCGTAGAGAGCGCATAGTCGTTAAGCTGCATGATCATCTCCCGAGTGTTCATCTCCGGGAATTCCATGTTCCACGGGATATCAAGCGAGAAGATCTTGTCGAATGCTTTCGACTCAAGCCGCAACAAGGCATTGTAGCACTGCACGTACCGGTGGATATCATTCGGGGCCACATCTCCCCTGATAATGGAATACCCGCCGGAATCGATGAATATCTCGCCACCGCAGGGCCTTACATAGTTTTCTGTATAGTCCCTGAGCGACTCAAGCGTCGCGTTGAGGGTGTGGGTGTTGAAGTTCTGCTGACGCATTCCATCGATGATAGAATGCAGGCAGAGCTTATTTTCGCTTATGATCGCCTTGTCATAATCGACACCGTTATGACCTGGCTTGCTAGCGACGTGTACATACTTCACAAAGGCTCCTTTGCTGAGCATAGCGGGCTTTGTATCCCGCTGTAGATGTCATTGGCTGACCGCTGAGAGCTGCTCAATAACGGTAAACTGCACCTGAATATCCAGAGAGCTGGTAACCTTAACAACCCAAGCATCGCGAACCTTTCCAAGTTCTATTGTCGGCTTGCCTCCCAAGAACCGAAAAGCATGCTGGGACTTGAAGACGTGGTCTGGCGTGCGTTGAGCAAGTTGCTCAGCCATGCCCGCCGTGAAGGTGTAAACCTCGTTGCGGCTTACTCCGATTTGCTCCAGTTGATCGCCATAGATTCCCAGTTCAACGGCCCCGCTCCGTTTTCCGAGAAACTTTTTGAGGACCCGATGATCAAGCCCCATCAGCGTGGTCCCAAGCTGATCCATCTTCGACAATGTGATGCCGCAAGAAGATTCCAACGGCTGCCACGGAACAGTGGCCCGCACGTGCTCGCCGCAGAATGTGCAACCTGCTGCATCCTGACGTACACGCACATCGTCGGCTCCACTTATACTGCTCATAATCCTAACAGTTTCTTTGTCGGGCATGAAGACGCCATTGATTGGCGGTTTAATAAGCTTGCCGTAATCTGCAGACAACAGGACCGATCCTTCGCAAGCGATGGCGCGAAAGGTTGAGTCATGGGCCACGATTCCTTGCGAGGCATACTTGTGGAACACGCTGAAGCCGTGTGCTATCGCCCGGAATTCTGCTTGCGTCAGAAGGTATTCAACAGGATATTGACCTTTGTTATCAAGAACAGACGACATAATGGTCCTCCAGCGGGGGCCGAAGCCCCCGCACTCAAAGGTTATTATTGCGGGTTGTGAGAGGTAGTGGCAACGGCGGGGCTGGAGAACACGGACGACACAGGGGTTGTCCCTGGAGCTTTGAGAGACACACCGCGCCAGCGCCTGGAGCCGGACTTGCCTTTTTTGAAGCCTTTCTGCGCCATCAACGTTCCAAACAGGTGCAGCTTGGCGGGCTCCACGGATGAGCTTTTCGCCCACAACAGGTACGCGGAATAAAGCGCACCAAGCGGCGTAGTTGCGCCATCCTCGATCGTGCAGGCCTCATCAAGGAAACTTTGAACGGTGTCCATCTCACCGCGATACGCTTTGCAAGCCTCGACCACGCAATCGGGCTGCTGGAAGTGTCCACGCTCGTTCCAGCGCTTGAAACCTTCCACCGCCCAGGCGAGGATGCCGTCACACTCGACCTTCAGCTTGTCGAAAAGGTCCTTGTCCATGGAATCGGAGAAATCCGCGTCGAAAGGGATCACCACCAGCCGGCGGTAGATACCGTTGTCAGCCCCATGAATTTTGGGCAACGTATTGACAGAGAAGAAGAACTTCGCAGCCAGGTAGAAATCAAAGAATTCCCGCCCGATGAAGCGGGCCGTGATCACGTCACCACCCGTCATGCGCTTCACCAGGGATTCATCTAAAGCCTTGCCAGTATTGATTTCTGCACAAGTCGCAAGGCGTACCCCAGGAAGCCGCGCAAGATCAGAACGGATGGAACGAGTGTCTGAGTCGATAAAGGCGTGCGACGGCATGCCATTAGCGTAATCGCCGAGAATGTGAAATAACACATCCATCAGCGTACTCTTTCCATTCGCCCCAGCGCCAAGGAGGAGGAAGAAGGCGTGCTCTTTTGTAAGACCACACAACGTATACCCGAGAACTTCCTGCAGAAAGCTGATCAAGTCAGGCCTGTTTTTGCAAATCTCTTTGATGAAATTGTCGAAGATCGGAGCCTTGGCGTGCTGGTCAAACGCCGCCCGAGCGTATCGCGTCACGCGAAGGCGAGGAGTGTTTTCCTGAAGCTCCCCCGTCGCCAGGTTTAAAACGCCATTGGCCACGCCAAGCAGGAAAGGATCGACATCGAGCTTATCCTGAGGAACTTCAACGGAAGGCATTGTCTTCAAAATCTCCAGCATGGCGCGGATGCGCGAATGTGCCGACGACTTCTTCGCCCACTCCAAAGCCTCATCATTCGGCACGAACTCGCGATTTAAAGTGAAAAGCTGGCAATCGCTCGCCGCTTCGCGATAGCGCTGTAGAATGAAACTTTTTATGTTGCGATAGAGCGCAACCTTCCCGCTGCGTTCATGGCTCAGGTAGCGGCCATTCCTCCAAACATAAAAGGTATTCTTCTCAGGTGCGTACATGACTTTCCGGTTAAACAGCCGGGCAAAGAGCTGCGCATTCCCATGGTCAGTCAGGGGGTAAACGAACTTTTCCTTCAGCGACTGCTTCCGTCCCGCTAGCGCAGGATTCACTCCGAAGATGCCGGGGGTAGGCGCTACTGTCGTCGTGGTTGCAGCACGAGAGCCTGAAATCTGAGTTGTTTCTGCTGACGTTTTTTTTGATTCTTCCATTTCAAAACTCCAAGTATGTGTTATTGTTACATGATACAGCCAACGCAACACCTTAAAATCTAACGTCTTACCATATTCAATTGTCAAAGAGCTTGGCAAAAAATTGCGCAACGTTCCTGGAAATTGGGCGCAATAGTGCAATTCGCAGGACGCAGCGAGAGAGTCTCCGGCCCTGATCAAGCCAACACGGAGATGGTTGGATGTATTATAAGTCGAAGGCGTTTTAATTCGGGGGGATTAGCGAGCGCAGGGAATAGGGCGAGCGAGCGTAGGGCGAAATAAACGAAGGGTTGCTGAGGAAGAAAAACAAAAAAGCAGACTCAGCGAAGCTGATCTGCTTGGGCTGTGCACCAGCCAAGAAAAGCACGGTAAACGAACGCATAGAGCCCCCTTGTCGAAAAGGTTACCCCTAGGCAAATTGAATATGAACAAGATAGTCCAATAAACAATTTGGACCTTGGAGAATAATTTTCGAACAAGTTTTAATATGCTGAGGGCTACATAGTCCGTCTCCTTTTCAAGTCTGATACGCAAACATCAGACGAGATGTCAAGCGGGATATCGCAAGTTTTAAAAAAACTTCGCTAGCTATCTTGAGCTTACATCCAGGCTGTGGCTCCACCGCAAAATGTCCAAAAGTCCAACTCCTGCAATTACAGCAATTACTCGCCAGAGCAAGAAGTCCCGTAGCCACATTTTAGGACTCCTACGAAATGTCCAAATGTCCAAGCGTACGCCAAGCTACTAATATCATTGTAATTACATGAGACACCGAATTGTCAACTGATGCTACCACCTGGCTGCGCCAAAGCGCTGTCCTAGTCCAGGCGCGGTCCATGGCCTGCTTCCAGCCACACTCAATACATCCCAACCGTGGTCCTCGACATGTTCTAGGGGCACGCAATTGAGCGGACGTTCATTCTTTGACGCATCGCCCCGTATCCCAATGGCCCCTTCCTCTGTCAGCATGGAGACTCCTCCGTGCCCAGTATCATTAGGATGGTGTAGTTCAGATTCCGACCAGTGAGAGGGTCAGCACCGGAGCCGACAGCAATAGGGCTTGTTTATGGATACTTCACATTTGGATCTTCGGCGCTCAAGCATTTACTTTGATCATGTGTTCTAATAATCTACTTCATTAACCGATGATCGCACATCTCACATCACTTAGGAGCACCCCATGGACGATTACTGGAAAATAGCGTTCGAGATCGTGAAGGCCCAAGCGACCACGAAGCCCATGACGGCGAACGAAATTATGGACATGGCAAAAGAGCTTGCGGCGGGCATGAAAGCCCTTGCAGGGGCACCTGAAGCTGCGCAGGCCGAACCTGAAGTAGCGGCTCCGGTGATGAACCCGAAAAAGTCGATCCGCGAAAAGGCCGTCACATGCCTGGAGTGCGGTAAAGTGATGAAATTGATCACGGCGAAGCATCTTGCCTCCCATGGTCTTACAAAAGCTGAATACCTCGCGAAGTACGGCATGAAGAAGGGAACGAGCTTGTTGGCCAAGGGACTTTCGCGTACCCGGAAAGAAAAGATGAACGAGATGCAGCTGTGGAAGCGTCGTGGTGCTGCTCAGGGTGAAGCTAGTGCGGCTGAGCCGAAGAAGCCAGCGGCAAAGAAAGCTGCTGCTCCCAAGAAGCCCGCTGCGAAGAAGGGTAAAAAAGCTGCTGTGGCCGACGACTCCAAGTAGCTTCACGAATCCTGAATGAAGAGAGCCCCGCCCTTTCCTTATTATATAGGAGCGGGCGGGGCTTTTTTAACTGTGTAAATCTACCAGCCTTGCGACCAATAGCTTACCCTATTTATTCATATCGCTAAAACCTGTCTCCCTGTGTTCTCGTCTATCAAGAGCTCAAGCACGTTCGTCTCAATATTATAGACATATGTATGTATATGGATTTCAGCAACGGACCGGGTCCATGCTCCGTAGTGCCTTTCTATCTGAAATGTTAATCCAAATTCCGTCTTGGTAAAGTTGTACCCCCTATCCCGAATCCTCGCCCTTGACATGCACCCTGGGTATATGCGTACCGTCTCATCGTAATACCTAGAAAAATTGTACAAAAACTTTCCGAGAGTTTCATCCGTTCCATCCCAACGCTCATAGCTGTCACGAAACCGACCCTCCAAAAGATCAAAATAATGTTTTTTGCAATATTCTTTCCCACCCAGAAACATCGGATACAAATCCGTAGCCTTGCACCCTTCAAAAGTACAAACGATCTCTGGAATATAAGCCTTATAGCATTCCATGCTGAATACTCCTTCTACTGTTTCAATTTTTAGCACAAGCTAAAATGCCGACACATGTCATTAGCCAGCGTAAAAGCAATTCCGTCATGTTAAATTTTCAAATAACTCGGCGCTATTACGCAAAATATCTCCGGCCACGAAGCGCGATAATTCAATTCGCAGGACGCAAAGCAAAAGTCTCCGTCGCCGGTCAAACCAGCGCGGAGAGGACGAAAGGTGGTGGTCTGGGGAATAGGTCAGGGATGTGAGCGGAATACTCCTCACACCCAGCCGATGATGACTTTGGCCGCAAGCTCAAAAATAAAAAAAGCATAAACCACTCCAATATAAATTTAATTCATATTGGGTAACTTATGCTGATTGGGTAACTTAACAAGATGAGCTTTGCCTAATCGCCACGAAACTGTCAAGGGAAATGTGGCCTTTTTACAAACAACAGCCCCAGTGGGCCACTGGCAATGGTTTGCACCATGACAGCGCCCCCGCCGCGTCTATCCACATAAGCCAGAGTTCTGGACATTTCCTGGCCAATGAAAGACCGGAATGAAAATGAAGAGAAGCACAAAGTCGTAGAACACGCACCCATTCGGGGATATACCTCAGCGGCTGCGGCTTCCTGTGTATTCCTGCTTCTGCTACGTAATCAAAGTGCTTGAACTTAAGGTACGGGGGGAGGTGTTTTTTGGGGGCACCCTCACCGCTTTACAACCTTGACATCATGACGGAATGACGGTCAACTGCTGAAACAAAAGACCAGGCTGGCTGCTTCATCCAGTCTTTCGTTAGTTGCTAATTCTAGGACATAGAGGGGTAACGCGGCTATTGGTTTGTCCCCACAGAAAGTCAACGCTCCTGCCTGGGCAGAGCGCATACCTCCACCAGCGCCATACTGTTTGTACCGTTTCGGCACCCAAGATTTATAAGGCAAATTGTTTCCAGTGACCTTTGAAAATCTGCGTTATCTAACACCACGAATTATAGAGGGGAAAATTGCGATATCTGCTCCCATTTCCGAAGCCACAAGTCAAAGCGACCTTCCTTAGGAGACCTCAACGATTTTTGGCTGAAATGACTTTGCTTAACGGAATAAATGTCATGGCCTATTGCCCTAACCCCGGATCTCTTCACGGCTGCTTGGTCGGCGGCAGCCAGGCTCTACTTTGGGATAGTGGTAACGCTAAAAGGAAGCGTCGGTACACGTGGCGTGCGATAAGACTTCACGGGGTATGGATCGGGACGGACACACATTTTTCCAATAGGATTGTTGAAGAGGTAATACTGCAACGTATTATACCTGGCATTGATTGCTATGAGACATTGCAGCGAGAAGTAACAATCGGTGGTACAAAGGTTGATTTTTTGCTTACAGGTTGTGAGTCTAGATGTATTGTTGAAGTTAAAAGCTCTACGATTGTCCAAGACCGGATTGCAAGATTCCCAGACTCAATCACTGTTCGAGGGCTGAGACAGCTACAGGAGTTGTCTACAAAAGCTTCTGAAGGATACCAAGTCGTCCTTGTATATATTGCTCAACGCTCTGACGTGGTAGGCTTTACTGTGACCGACGAGTTTTATCCGGAATACGCCAATGCGTTTAAAAGTGCTCTCGCTTCTGGTGTTAAGGTTATTGCGCTTTCTGTACCTGTTCACGCTAGAGGAATTTGTTATCCAAATATTTTACCAATCATCATCTAACACACCACCGACGACGATTTACATTTTTTTCTGGAAGTTGCAGCGTCAAGTCTTGTTGTAGGCATTTAGGGAAAAATATCTAGCGAGACCATTACATCTTGCCACATGCCAGACCCCTTATCGATAGGTATGTTAGGTCTCATGGCTGCGACGGAATATTCAACAAAACACTTTTCTGGGAATTTCCATATATGAAAATAGTAGTTTCGTTCTGCACTTGACGCATTAAGCCACTCGTTCTTCGTAATGAATATGGCACCTGAAGTTGTGCTTTTAACTTCTATTAACCGACAGACGATTTCCCCTCCGCTTAATTCATATGAGCGAATATCATAGCCAAGCGTATTGTCCTCCAAAGATACCCATTCGGGTTCGAGAGATATCCTCAGGCGCTGTAATCGTACACGTTCGTATTCAAGAGATAGACGTTCAGCTTGACGTGCTCGAAGCATCCTTTCCACATCAACATTACTTCTTGCCGCTGCACCGATTTCGTCCCACCATGTGAGAACACTTGCATCTGGCACAGCATCGAACAGACCAGCTTCACGAAAACATTGTATCTGATCTTGATTAAGAACCGCCTTCACTTTAGCTCGCCCATAAGGTACTAACCGTAACCACCACGGTTGAGTAAATTTTACTATTTCAAATACAGTTGTCTGAATTGCTTTCCGGTGGTCAAAACAAGAAACATCGGCTTGCAAAAACTGGTGGATGGCAGCCCCACCAGCATAGTCGAGTCCGGTATTGTCCGAGCTTGTCTGCCGCAGAATACCAATAGCTGTAGAGACTCCCAGCCCTGGGTTCCTCACCAAATAGCGGCGAAGAACGACGAAGGCGGAATATGCCGCCATTGTCAGGCAATGATCCATGTTCGAGCCTTTTGTCAAACCCCTTCATCCTCGCTGTAAGTGGTACGCCCCTCTAGCTCCTCAATCAGATCAATCAGGTCCTCGGGGTCGATGTCATAATCGACTGGATCTTCGGCGTTCTCCTCGTCAAGTGCGATCCTATGTAAATCTTCATCGTCAAGTAGCAGCTGAAGCGCACGGAGCTTTGTTGCAAGGCGTCGACTCACAGAATGATCAATGCAGCCAAGACCTCTAGGGGCTTTTGTTTGGAAGATATGGACATTGGTCTCAGTCTCTGGCGGCAGCCCAAGGCGATGGATGCGATCGATCGACTGTAGATAATGAGTCGTATTATAGTTACGATCTAGATAGATCGCATCGTGACAAACGTGATGAAGACTTATGCCCTCGCCAGCGGCCGCGGGATTAGCGATGAACACCATGCAAGAAGGGTCTGTGTTAAAATGCCGAATTCGGCCCTCCCTGCTCCCTATGTCTGTCGGCTCGCCTGACGGTACTGCACCATAGACGATAACAGGATTCAGATCTGCTAGCATTCGTTCCATTTGTTCAAGCGTATCGGTGAAAATACTCCAAATAACAGTTTTTCTGCCTTCGGCAGCGAGTTTGCGAGCAAGCTCACGGACGGCGAGCATTTTTGGGGAAGGACCATCGTCCAAAACCTGTTGGACGATACCAGACTCTACGGAAGGTGCATCTTGCATAATTGATCGCAATGCCAGCACGGGATTCGTTGAGAGCTGCAGGAGGCGCATAACAGACCGTCGCGCACGTACGATATCAATCCCACTCCCTGAGCGAAGCGAGCTGAGATCGCGAAGTGTTTCATCTCGGACTATGGCATAAAGTGCAGACTGCCCCTTGCCCATACCAACCTGGAGGAAGTGTCGACGGACAGGCGGCAAGCCAAGGTCAGCCTTCGTAGTGCGAACGTAGAGGTTCCCGAGGACTTGGCGAGGAGCGTCACCGCGCGCAATTTGCAAGCCAAGCCCTGATCCAGGCCAGAGAAAATCCAACTGTGACTGAAGATCACTCGGTGCCTGGGGCATAGGTGTGCCGCTAAGTATGTCTCGCCGAACAGGGAGAGTCGCGGCGTTCAAGAGTACGACCCCGCGTCTCACCGCGAGTCCCCCCTTCATCCGGTGAGATTCATCAAGGATCAAGTGGACAGGATGCTGTAGCAGGTAGGTCGAGAAAACTTCTGGGATAGTGATGAGTTGATCATAGTTTATGACGAATCGCTTCGTTCCAGAACATAATGCCTGGCGGACAGCTTCGGCTCCGCCGGAAAGCACTGCGAATTGTTCCCGTACCCAGTCCGGCGCGCCTTCTCCGATGCATTCCTCTACTACCTCTGTCCACGCAGGAAACGAGCTCTTGGGGCCGACAACCAAGAGATGCTGCCCCTCCTGCCGCGTAAGCAAATGGAGCGCGAACGTGACGGTCGTTTTGCCTGCCCCTGGCACAGAAAAATTAGCACCGTTATGAAGTGAGAGTAAACGTTGCAGGTCGCGGAGCTGAAAATCTTTCAAACTACGTCTTGTGAAGCCCAGCGCCGCTAATCGTTGAGAGATTTCCTCTGTAGATATCTCGAGTGGTCGTTTGGCCCGTGACTCCCGGACGGCCTTGTGTTGAGCAATAAATTCATCGATGCGAACTTTTGCTTCCGGCTCTGGCCGAAAACGAAACCCTAATCTTCTCTGGGTGCTCGCATACTCGCGGATGATCGACAGGACTGTTGGCCAAGGGACAGTTACCGTGGTCGGGCTGAACGTGAAGTCCTCAGTCAAAACCGCAACAGATTGTCGAATACGGTCCGAAATGGCGCTTGATGGCGAGGTTTCAAATGTTAGCTTCCCCCGCAACTGGTCTGCTACATAGGCAATTCCAATGGTCAGTGGCTCGGTTGTGCTCATATTTCACTGCCGCCTACGTGGACGTACTGCCAATAATATAAGTCTGCAAGTCGCCTTTCAATTTGTTAGCACGTTGGAGGATACTGTCTAGCTGAGTGCCAATTGCACCGTATGTATCTGGGTCTGCCCTGGATAGATCAACCTCTTGGAGCTTCCCATTTGCTGTTTGGACAGCGGCAAGCGCGTTGCGCCCTATTTCTCCTTGGCGTTCCTGCTCCAGCATACTATCACAGACGGCTATAAGCTCATCCGTAAGAGATTGGCGCTGCGCAGGGTCGTCAAAGGCTTCGATTAAAGGCTCAAGAGACGTAGCCCCATTGTCGCCGTCAAGCTCGACGTCTAGCTCATCAGTCTCATCCTGCCTCTCTGGCTGTGCGGTAAGATCAATCCCCAAACGATCTACCAACGCAGCAACGACTTCATCCGTGCGCCTATCGAAGCTGAAATTGTAATCGTACACTCGTCGTTTGAGTCTTTTTGAGTTCGATACGAGCGCCCATGCAATCCGACGACTGGCCTCTAAAGCCTCACCCTGTTTGCCCGTGAGAGCCTTTGCCAGATCACCGAAAAACTGTTCAGCATCTTCAACTAATTGATATTCCCCAGGGTCACGCAACCATTCCTTCAGGTAGATTTCTGCTTCAGTGAGTGCTCTAGCGGCCCTTTCAACTTCCTTCTTTTTCTTCTTCATCAGGTCAGCTATGTGCTCTATTTTTCGACCATTCTGAAGAAGCTCTTGTATCGCAAGGGATTCATTGACCCAACCGTAGGGCAATTTTGTTTCGGGTCGCATCTGAAGGCGGACTTCGATCTCCCTAACTTCATCAGGCGTTACATTTGGCGGAAGGACCGCGCAGTTAACATGGCTGAAACGACGAAACTCGTCAGGCCGCTCAGTAAATAATTCTCTCATGGCAGCCAATCTGCGATTACCATTAACCATTACACCACCGGTGGTGATGAGTAGTGGCTCACGTTGCTCTTCGGTTTCAAGCTCTTCGATGATTGGAGCGATTGAAACTGCCCGTCCCTGCTTTGCGAACACAACGAGGATATCGTGTTGAGCCTGCTGGACGGATTCATTCTCCTGGGAAGTCCTAAAAAAGTCGGTCGGTTTATTGTGGTCATGGATATATTTCATCTGCGCGGTACGCGTCCTGAAATTCTCCATCCGATAGACTGGTGTATTTATATCAAGGCGGATAATTGGTAGATCGTTGCGTGTGTTCTGATACTCATAAAAGGTGTACTTATTGCTGTCGGACGCAGCTACTGCTTGCTCAATCAGCTCGATACGTTCCTGGAGGGGGCGAGTGTGAATAATATGCATCAGGTACTCCCTATTCAAAGGCTATGAGCATTAGGGGCACAGTAATGACCCTATCAAAGATGTTGAGTTCGTTCCATATCCGCTCGACATTGGCGACGTTGCTACCAATAGCCTGTGCTGCTTCTTTGGTGGGGACGGCAAGTGCTGCGGCCTCAATTACCTTTTTTGTGTAAAGGTGCTGAATTTTAATTATATCGTAAACATATCGGCTTATGTTGCCAGTCTGCAATTGTATCACAAGGTCAGCTTTTTTGGCAAAGACCGTTAGGTCTGCCCCCGGATCGACACGCACATTAAAGGCCCAGCCTTCGTTTTCGAGTTCGGTCTTTACTTGCTTCCGAATGTCGTTTGTGGTGCGAGGTCCAACTTTTACCTTTGGCACCTCGAAGATATCGGTGAGCCACTCGTAGAGTTCCCGATTCTTCCAGACGTCAACGCCGTTGTGGTGCGAATAGGCCGCTACAAATTTCATTCTGGTTCACCTTTTCCAGGAGGCTCATAAATTAGTTTATTCATAGGCCGTGTGCGAAGTGTTCCTTCACGAAACTGATGTATGCGTTCCCAAGCGATGTCGATGTAACTTTTTTCAAGATCACACCCGTAAGCGTTGCGACCGTGCTTAAGTGCAGCGATAGCTGTTGAGCCAACGCCGATGTAAGGGTCTAAGACATTCTCCCCTTCATTCGAGAGGCCGAGTACAAGGCGCTCAACAAGGCCAACCGGGAACTGACAAGGGTGATCTGCTTTTTCTACATGATTCCATTTGACGTTTGGAATATCCCATACATCAGACGGGTTTTTGCCGAGCGGGTTGCTGGAGATTTGCCCCTTTAAGGGCCCTTTAAAGTGCTTTTTCTCTGGGTACTTTGAGGGGATACGGATTGGGTCAAGGTTAAATGTGTAATTGTTTGATTTTGTGAACCAAAGGATTGTTTCGTATCTACCAGAGAAACGCTTCTGACAATGGAGCCCGTGTCCAAATGTCCAAACAATACGGTTACGTAGCTTCAGCCCATGATTCTTGAAAAGACCATAAAGAAGAATATCAAGCGGGAATATTTCACCATCAACAACATGGTTCCCAACCTGCCAGCAGATGGAGCCCTGGGGATGTAACAGCCGTACAGCCTCTGCAATGCATGCGGCCTGGCCTTCAATGTAAACATCTTGTGACTTTCGTGTTTCGTATTCCTTTCCTATATTATATGGTGGGGAAGTGACTATCAGGTGCATTGAGCTATCGCCAAGTCGTCTCATGTAGCGAAGGTTGTCTTCACAAGAAACGTCGGCATTAACATCACGATGCAATCGTTGTATTTTTGATGTATTTGGAAGCATTTGCTTTTCCGCGGTTGTAGCCCCATGCGTTTATGACTCCCGACATATGTCTTGAGTAAACTGTCATACGCATAAAGGGCGAGTATTTTTGCCCAGCCGATCAGCTAGCGATAATAATAAGGTATGCCCACATCGAGTTGGTTGAGCAGGAGGTGCATCCATCACCTTCATAGCCTTCATGTCCTGCTGGAACAACCTGAAATTGTTAGACAACGACAGACACGCCTTGCTAGCTTTTGGCCGTAGCCATATATGATCAAGACCTCAAAATCAATACATAATACCCAGGCAATTACCCAAGTCAATTGGTGGTGGCGGTCGGCTAGGGGGACTTTACAACTCTGTGCTACGCCTCAATAGATATTTCGACCAGCAGTCCTCATGGGACGTGGATTCCATCACTTTTCGTGGTCAACTTTTGGGTGAGGCGCGGTGTAGGATATGCCCTCGCCTGGAGGACGGGTCGTAGATTCGCGCCGAGGGGGGCTTGGACAGCTTCAACTCGACACAAACTCCAGCCGTATCTTGCACCCCACGGCGGAGGCGTAGCGCTTGAGCGTATCCAGGCTCTTGACCTTTCCTGCCTCGATTTTCGCCACGGCGGGTTGGGAAATGCCCATAGCCTCGGCAACCTGGTCTGCATCTTCCCGGCGCGCGCCCTCGCAGCAATGGCCTGCTCGATGAGCGCGAACTCGTCTCCGAGCGCGTCATACTCCTTGCGGAATTCTGGGTCGGCTATCAGCTTTTCCCGCGTTTTCGAAAAGGGTATTGCTTGCCTCATTTGCTTTCTCTCCATCGGCTCTGACCTGCTCCCCGTTGCCAACAAACTTCGCTTTCAAGAGGTGGGAATGAGGCCTGAGGTGGCCGAGGAGTGAGGTTCGCTAAAGAAACGCCTTGTAGGGCATATCCAGAGCCTTGCCCAGTCGCTTGGCCATTTCCTTGCCAATCGTCCGCAACCCTCGCTCCATTTCCGAGATATTGGCAACATGCACACCAATGGCGGCGGCAAGGGTAGCCTGGGTCATGCCTCGCAAACCACGCGCACCACGCAAGACAGTTCCGGGTGTGGGATATGGGAATACCTGCTCTGCCGGGATATTTGGACTCGCAGCCTCAGCGATAGCCTGCGCAACGGCGTCGCCGCGCTCAAGAGGCACCACGGCCATGATCTCCACCATGCCGTCAGTACGGGGCGTTCTCGTGAGTTCCAACATATGATACCTCCACAAATTGCACGGAATGTTTGCAAAATCTCCAGACAGCCACATACGTGGGCCTGCCTTTATTCAGGTGACAGTGGTATATGTCTCCAGCCCGATTCTTGAGCTTATCGAAGTTGGGCATGCTGGGCTGAAGAGGACCGCCATATTCGATGGCCTTTCGCAAGGCGTCCAGTCGCTCGGCTATTCGCTTGGGCAGACTCCGGCTTGCTTGGCTGCCTTGGTCGTGAATTCAACTATCCACTGCATACAGAATCTATAACCATAAAATGGCTATACGGCAATCGTCAAGACTGGCACCTTCCCTGAGTAAGAACATCGAATTGATGTCCAAAATTAGCCTCGGCACCAGCACCTCAACAACAAGCCTGCCGCCAATTTCGAACCGCCCCAGGGAATGTCCAAATGTCCAGCCAAGGGGAACGTTGGCACCTGCTGGAGCAGCCGATCTTACACCCCCAGGGACTTGATCCCAGGCACGGTTGCCCCCTTCCCGTCTGGCACCCCTGATGTGCCCCTGATCAAATAATGAGACCTTCTACGTTGTGAATTGAAGCTACAAATTATTCCATTGCTTTGCAGGGTAGTCATTCAGGGGACAAGGCTAAGGAGACTTTACAGAGAACTCTACAGCATATACTCATTATTGGCAGATGGTGACAGCAACGCGGAGGGCGTTTGCGATATGCCCGGGCAGAGACTAATCCAAATTATGTAGGTTCTATTAATTCACAATCAACGCAGGTCACAAAGTATGGAAACTGATTATTATTCAAAAATTACTGTCGAGAACATTAATGCAATGGCAGAACGAATGCACAGCAAGAAAGATGTTTTTCCTGATGGGCTGCGCTTTCCAACAATCGCAGAAAAAAGTGGAAAATTCTATATTACCGACGGAACCGGTCGTCACGACCAGATTATCGAGAAAAACAAGTTTAGTGCCATTCAACTGGCAATGGACTTCTTGGGTGACTATTTTAGTTTATATGATTTTGATTCTTTGGCTAGAATGATAGTGACTGGCACCATTGACCCTGACTTTATCAACTCTAAATACAGCGAGGATGCGACATCAACAAATGAATCAAACACTGAATCTGAAGAACAAACCAGTCCATTCGTAAATGCAAATTTTAAATTCGTTCATAAAAAAATTATCAAGCACAGTGGGAAACAATTCTATACTCCGAGCATGGTTTTAGTCCAGCCATCAAGTCCTATAGAAACGGCTGATCCTGTCTGGGACATAGATATCCCAGAAAAACAAATTAATGATTTTGCTAGCTCTGTTGGTTTAGAAAATTACTCTACTGCATTCGCTTCTAATTCATGTGTTGAGAGGGGAGTTCCGTTTAAATCAAAAGACAAAAAAGATCAGTTGCTTGTGGTAGTGAGAACAAAAGAAGAACATCAAGCAATTCATGATTTCTTGTGCAAGCCTTTCCCCAAAAGCAAAAAACAAAAAACTCAACTCATTCATGACATCAACGATTACGCCGCTACGCTCCAAAATTCCAACTTTATAAACAATTTAGCAAAACACATTCCATTAATTCATGAAAAGGATGGACGCTTTTATGTAGCTCCCCCTGTTTGGCACAAAGCATGCTTAGACAGCCTTGGCGACACTGACTTGAGCCTTGGTTGCAAATGGGATAGAAATGCCATTTCATTTGCGTTTGACAATTTCCAAACCGTCTTTCAAAATCATGGGGCCACCTTAGGTTTGCTATGGTATGCGGTAAGTGGTGAAATACCACCCGTTTTTTTGAAAGTTCAAAGTCATGATGTCATTTTACCATAACCGCATCTTCGAGGTTTAACTAAGATTTCGCAATTGCTTCTTCGAGGTTTTATGTAAAACTTCCTCTGATTGAAGGCATTTCCGATTTCGAGCTGACCAAGAGCCTCAACAGGATGCAACGCTCGATGAACGCAATGGCTTGCTATCCACAACATATGCTCGCAGTATACTTGGTATACAAACAAGAATGGAATCCGTGTACCCATAAAAGTGAAGTCAAAATAGCATGTTAAGCACGCCAACGCAGCACATGCCTTTTTCTCATTGTTTTGCAAGCTTCTCGGATCAAATCAGCACCTCAACAACAAGCCAGCCGCCAATTTCGAACCGCCCCACGGAATGTCCAAATGTCCAGCCAATGGAAAGTAGGCACCTGCTGGAGCCCCTATCTGGCACAAGCGCCCAGGGGCACAATCCCAGGTCCGCACGGTTGCCCCATTCCCGTCTGGCACCTCTGGATTCTCTGACCTACCTGGACCACCTCCGGTTTGCTCTTTTACCGCCTTCAAGAGAGCCGGAATGCCGTCCCCGCATTGTGCGGATTCAGGTTTATCATCATCATGTTGGTTACTTAGCCAACTTTGTTTCGGACTAGGAGTCTTCGTCTAAGCGGAAGCATGAGGAAGATGGAGCTGAACGAAGAAAAGATACCCAGGAGCTTGAAACTCCACAGCGGCTTATTGTCACAGGTATTGTGTAAATTCAGCAGGTTATGCTATTGAGATACAGCGGCCTCAAGCGCAGTTTTTGTAGTCTCATTCTCCGGGCAAAAGCTGGTCCACACTTGGTCCACATCACACCTGGCATTTGTGGCATTTCTGGCGCGTCTGGAACAAAAAATTTCGAAGTATATGAAGGTGTTTGAGGAAGTGTTTAAAACAACTCAGCCTCTTTCACGCCGTTAACAGGGGTTCAAATCCCCTTGGGGACGCCAGGAAATTATCAAGCGGTTAGGTGCCAGACCTAGCCGCTTTTTCTTTGCCGCAACGCCGCCCCCCTCTCTTCCCGATTGAGACCATAAAAAGGGCCAGCCCTCTTGCGAAGGACCAGCCCCTTGATGACGGTGTGCTTGCGTCAGCTCGGTAGCGTTGGCACGCAGGCCGACACAAACAGTGGCGTAGCCCCTTGGGTGGCGTCTGCCAAAATTCGTTCAAGGTTGCCAATCATCGGGGGTGATGCCCATGGTCTTTATGCGCGAGATCAGAGTGGTTGGCTTGATCCCAAGCTTCTCGCTCACGCTTCTTGGCCCGTAGAGCTTCCCATTACACATTTGCAAGGCCCGTACGAGGTTCTCTCTCTCCAGGGCACGCATCTCCGTATTCGAGAGCACCCCGCGCGCAAAAGCCCCTACTGGCGGGGTGGTCAGCTCGACGAGAGCCGCCTCTTTTGGTCTTACTGCTAACCCGTGATCAAGCTCACCCAGTTGTGAGGTGATAACCGCCCGCTCAATAACGTTTTGCAGTTCACGTATATTCCCTGGCCACCCATAACGGCTTAATCTTTCATAATCGCTTTGAGTCAGGTGAGGCTCAGGCCGATTGAGCCTGCGTGAGATGAGCGTCAAAAAGTGTTTGGCCAAAAGAGGGATGTCCTCCATGCGATCCCGCAGGGGGGGGAGCACACAGGGGAAAACATTTAAACGGTAGTAAAGGTCCTTCCGGAACTGACCTGCGTGAACCTCCTGGTCCAGATGCCGGTTGGTGGCCGAGACAATGCGTACATCGACCTTGCGGACCCGTTCCTCACCCACTCGCTGGTATTCACCTTCTTGGAGGACGCGCAGCAGCTTCCCCTGGAGCTCAATTGGTATCTCACTCACCTCGTCGAGAAACAGCGTCCCCTGATCCGCAGTCTGGAACAGCCCCTCCCGATCCTTGCTCGCCCCAGTGAAGGCTCCACGCACATGCCCGAAGAATTCGCTCTCAAACAGTTCCCGTGGAATGGCTGCGCAATTGATTTTAATCAGCGGCTTGGTTGATCGGTTGCTCCGGGCATGGATCTCCCGTGCGATGAGTTCCTTGCCGGTGCCCGATTCCCCGCTGATGAGCACACTGGTGTCCGTGGACGCAACCAGGTCAATCTGCTGCAAAATCCGTTGCAGGGCGTCGCTTTGTCCAATGATGCCGATGAAAGACTGGGCGATGTTGAACTCTTTACGCAAGTAGGCATTTTCACTTTCAATCTGGCTCTTCAGGCGTTCCACCTCGGCAAAGGCTCGCGCATTCGCGATAGCATAGGCCAAGTGGTCAGCGATCATGCGCATCAGTCCAAGAGCACCTTTCTCCAACATGGTGCGCGTGAACATCGCCAGAACACCAAGAACCTCTCCTTTGTATAGCAGCGGCTGGCCGACAAAGCTGGCGATGTGCTCCTTCTCCACCCAGCCCCTATCCGCAACCCATTCGCTTTCGCCGTTAAGTGCCGAGACGTTGGCAGGCTCACCAGAGGAAGCTATGCGGCCAACCTTGCGCACACCGAGGGGGAAACGGCGAAAGGCGCTCTGTTCAATGGTGTTCCAGATTCGCGTTTTATCGAGAGAAAGGCCATAACTGGCCATAAGATGTAGACATCGGGATTTGTTTTGACACATCTCAGCCTCACTGCATGTGTCACACACATCTCCGGGAGCGTTCAGCCAAATTCTGACCAGGGCCACTTTTGGATTCGAGGCCAGAGAGAAAGTGACCAGATGCAACAATTCTTCAACCGAACGCTGCTCCGCCATCTTGAGAAGCAACTTCTGGAAGCTATCAAAATCCAGATTGAAGGAATTCCGATTCATCGCACACCCCGGAAGGCACACTGCTACACTACGGTCGAATCGCAGAACGATCCGTGCTCACGCCTGGGCAATATCAGCTATCGTGGGTGTACATAGCCTCTTCATCCTACTGTCGGCAAGGCTGACGTAGTCCGGTCCATTTTTCGCCCCAGACTTCAGCTTCCCTTCTTGAATACGATGAGCGGGCAGTTCTTGCAAATGTCAGCGCCGGGAAACCCGTCGCCTGGGCGAGTGATGGCGCTGCTGCCCAAGTCGTCGATGCGTTGCTGGAGGCGTGCGCATACTGCGCCGATCTGCGTGCCGGGGATGACGACGTTTATCTCCCCGCGCTCGGTCTTGCCGGCATTATAACTCCCCGAGCATGCCGGAAGCATGTTGAACTGCTGCTCCACGAAGCTCCATACATTGCCGCCGCACGCAGACGAATTCATGGTTATGTTCGTCCGCAGTGGATGGACGTCCACCGCTGCCATGTAATCCACGGCGAGATGATAGGCCTGCATGTTGTCGCAATAAAAATGCACGGTATCAGGACCGCCAAACGCATCGGCTTTTGCCAGCGGCGCCACGGCGACACCCAACAAGCCAAGAGGCAGCACGGCCTTGGAGCTGACAAAGCGTTCGGCCTGATCAGCATCCCGCGTGTACTTCGCGTGGCCCTTGATCTCATCCCCGTCCAGACCCTTCCAGCCGAAACAGTATTTTGCGTTGCCGCAACCCAGGCCATCCACGTTGGCATAAACGATCTGACCCTTCATGCGCGCCGCGATCTCCCATTGGCAAAAAGTCATGGGTTTGAGCGGGGTATGGTATTCCTCTGCCGTCTGTTTAAACGCATCGACCTCGGTCTGGTCGAAGAAAAACTTCACGGCAACAGGGTAATGATACAAACGCAGTTCTTCCATCAACAATTTCTGCATCTTGAGGTAGGTCATTGTCCGTTTTCCTTAAGTATCCAGGCCGTAGCCTTTAAATGTTCATGCCTTGAGTGCGGCTCACAACACGTCGCACTAGCCGAGCGCCGTGTCTCCTCCGATCGGTCTGACGAACCAAGTGTTGGTCCCCTCTTGTCAGCACCTGTCAGCCGGTCCTGGCGCAAAAATCGCCACAAGGTGGTGCAGGCCCATGACCAGAACACCGGCCGTCATGCTCCAAACCCCGCCAACGTAGAGCGCTGGCACCATCTGGCGGCAGCTCATCAGCACAAAACCGGCCACGCACAACCCCGTGCCCCATACCTGTTGTTTTTCCATGAACAAACCAGCGTACTTGGTGCGATGGTCATCGTCCCTAACGGGATACTCGAACCAAATCCTGTTCCAGGCAAAGGTGAAGAGTATGGTGAAGGTTGCCCCCCAGGCCATGTACACCGGGAACATCTCGGTGGGCATGGGCAAGGGCAGTAGCGCGGGAATCACAGCGGTGGCTGCCGCTGGCGGGTGGTCTGCGTCAAATACCTGCATCATCATGGCGGCAAACAGTATGGATAGGCCAAGTTGGAGCGGGAGGGCGAACTCGGTTCCACCCGCCAACAGCATTCCCAGCCAAACACCAGCCAGTCCGCAAATTGCTGAGACAAAATGCCCCACGATGACAGGTTTGGGGCGTGCCACTCGTAGGTACACACACGTGCAGTTGATGAAACACGTGGCCGCTAGGGGAGGGAAGAGAACCGGGATTCCCAACGACTTTGACAGTACCGCGAGGAGTGTCAACTGCAGGCCAACGCCAACAGATCCCCAGAGAAGACGCGACAATGAAATAACCCCAGGGCGGTAGAGATCCCTCTCGAACTCCCTGCCGCAAACCGAGCCAAACCGTAGCTGCACGGATTCCAATTTTCTATGCATCCCCCCCCCTGTACCTGCTCAAGGCCTCAAATAAAGCAATCCAGCAAATAGAGGCTAGTCCTCGCCGTCAGCGTGCTTGCCGGCGCCGTGCAGGCCGTACATGGAGGTGCTGCCGGAGGACCAGAACACGAGGACTTCCTCGTTGATCATCTGGGTCAGAATCTTCTTGACGTCGCGGCCCTTCTCTTCGGGGAACAGGGCGGTGAAGTCGTTGAAGTAGAACTTGCTCTTGGACTTGCTCTTGGAATTGATGAACTCGACAATCTTGGCTTTAGCTTCTTCGTACACGAGCGCCATGATGATGCCCCTTTTTATAGTAAGGGGCGCGGGGTAAATCCCCGCGCCCCGTGGAGAGCTGATGTCTAGAACTTGAACTGGGTGGTCTGGCGCCAGGTGTAGTACGCCGGATCACGGAAGTCGTCGATCAGGTGGTGCGAGAACTCCAGGTCGCACTTCTCGAAGAAGCGCTCCCAGCCGATGCGGTTGGCCCAGTCGCCCAGACGCTCGTACTTGCGGGCGTCCTTGGCGTAGGCATCAAGGATCTTCTTGATGACCTTGGTCATGGTCGGCCAGCGGGGCGGCTCGTTGGGGATGAAGGGCACAACGACCTTGGAGAACTTGGGGGTCGTCATACGGTTGCTGATCTTGCCGCCGACCATGAGGGCGATGCCGTCACCGTCCTTGTCGGACAGGGGCATGGCGGGGCACATGGTGTAGCAGTTGCCGCAGAACATGCAGCGCTCGTTCTTGACGGCAACGGTGTTCACCTGCTTGCCCTGGAACTCGATCTTGGTGGGGCGGATGGCGCCGGTGGGGCAGGCGGCGACGGCCAGGGGCACTTCGCACACGTTGTCCAGGTTCTCGTGGTCAATGATCGGGGGCTTGCGGTGAATGCCCAGGATGGCGATGTCGGAGCAGTGAACCGCGCCGCACATGTTCAGGCAGCAAGCCATGGAGATGCGCACGGGTGCGGGCAGACGCATGTTGGTGAACTCTTCGAACACCACGTCCATGGTCGCCTTCACGGTGCCGGAGGCGTCCGTGGCGGGCGTGTGGCAGTGGACCCAGCCCTGGGTGTGCACAATGTTGGTGACGCCGGCGCCGGTGCCGCCAACGGGGAACTTCGAGGAGCCGCCAGAGAACTTGCGGCCGTTCAGGTCAGCCTTGAGGGCCTTGGCGGACTCAAGGGTTTCGACCATGAACTCGATGTTGTTGCGGGTGGTGAAGCGCAGGTGACCGCCGCAGTACTTGTCCGCGATGTCGCAGATCTCGCGGATGTGGGTCACGGTCATGAGACGCGCGCCGCCGCAGCGAACGGTGAAGACCTTGTCGCCGGAGAGGCCGACGTGCATCAGCAGGCCCGGCTCGAGGATTTCGTGATAGTCCCAGGCGCCCTTGTTCTTGGCAAGAACCGGGGGCAGGAATTTGGAGAAGTGCTGGGGACCGATGTCCGTAATACGGTTCTCCATCGGTTTCGCGGGATTGTATCCGGAAGAAATGAAGGCCATTTTTTTAGTCCTCCTTCAGGTTAGCGCTGGTGCTTGGCGCGGTAATCCGCGATGGACTTATTCCAGCCACCCTCCACTTCCTCTTCCTTCCAGAAGATGTACGGATTGTGGCGTGGTTCCTTCACGTGGCGAGGATCGGCAGCGGTGCCGGTGACCTCGAGCAGGCGGGCGAAGCCAAGGCGCTTCAAGGTCTCACCGATGCGCTCGCGGTTCTTGCCTTCTTCCATCCACCAATCCCACACGGACTCGATGAATTCCTTGATCTCGTCGTAAGGGGCTTCAGCCTTGATAAAGGGGATGGTCAAAGAGCCCATCTGCGGGCCGTCGAGGATCGGGGCCTTGGCGCCGATGAGAATGGAACAGCCGCGGTCGTTGCCGATCTTCAGGGCGCGGGGCATGACGCAGATGCAGTGCATGCAGCGCACGCACTCTTTGTTGTTGATCTCCAGCTTGCCACCCTCGTAGCGGATGCACTGGCTGGGGCAACGGTCAACAACTTCAGCCTGGATGTCGAACTTGCCCCAGTCGCGACCGGCGTAAGCACCGGCGTTGGGGGCGAGCTCGCCGCCAACGTAAGCGGCAACGGTCTTCTGATCGACGCGGATCTCGTCGCGCCAGGTGCCGATGAAGCTCATGTCGGAACGGGCGATGGAAGCGACACAGCCAAGCGAGCAGCCGTCGAACTTAAACTTGAACTTGTAGGGGAACGCGGGACGGTGCAGTTCGTCCTGGTACTCCTGGGTCAGCTGGTAGCACAGCTCCTGGGAGTCGTAGCAGGCATACTCGCAACGGCTCTCACCCAGGCAGCAGGCCGGGGTGCGCAGGTTGGAGCCGGAGCCGCCCAAGTCATTTTTCAGGTTGTGGGTCAGTTCGTGGAAGATTTCCTCGAGCTGCGGGGTGCTGGTGCCGATGAGCACGATGTCGCCGGTGGCGCCGTGCATGTTGGTCAGGCCGGAGCCGCGCAGTTCCCACAGGTCGCAGAGCTCGCGGAGGAACTCGGTCTTGTAGAACATGCCGGAGGGCTGGGCGACACGGATGGTGTGGAAGTGGGCCACGCCGGGGTACTTCTCGGGCTGGTCGCAGTAACGGCCAATGACGCCGCCGCCGTAACCGAACACACCGACGATGCCGCCGTGCTTCCAGTGGCTTTCGCCGTCCACGTAGGACAGCTCGAGGATACCCAGCAGGTCGTCCGGGCTATCTGCGGGAATCTGGAAGTCTACGCCCTTGGGATTCTCGTAGCGATGCTCAATTTCTTGTTTGATGTCGGACACGAAGCTAGGCCACGGCCCGCTTTCCAACTGATCCAACAAAGGTGTTTTGTGCTTCGTCATTTCTTTAACCTCCAGTCTTTACGATATTGCCATGCAGTGAAGCGTTACGCATAAGCGTGTGGTCATGTTCACTTTGACCATCGCAGGTGAAGCCCCAAAGAGAAGATTGCGTTGGCCAGCATTGTTCTGTCCCAACGCGATCGGCTTAATTCCCTTCTCGATGGCTATTCCCAGCCAAGCTTCTTTCTTGCGTTTGCAAAGTCAGAGATGATCATCTGGGCGAGCTTCTGCGGGTCAGGGTCGACATTCATGCAGGAGCCGAGGATCTCTCTTGTGCCGCCGTAGAGAAAATCCTGCACTTTTTTGGACCCTTGCACCGGCGCGTGGACGCAGTGGTAAGAATCGAAGCCCAGCATGCGGAAGGCAAGGGCAGCGCCCACGCCCTTTTCGTTGGACCATTCGGGTGTGACTTCGGCAAAGGGCATGTCCTTGATGTGCTGCCCGAGCGCACCCGCGATGGTGGCAAAGGTGACAACGGCATGGGCGTTGTCGATGCACTCACCAAAATGCCAAACCGGGGGCATGTCCGCACCGAGGAACGCCTTCAGGCTGTCGCCACATTTCTCCTGGCCCTTGACCGAGCAGTACCCGAGCTTGGCCATGGGGAAGGAAGCGCACCCGTTGGCGAAGATCAGGATGTTGTTCTTAAGCAGGATGTCCGCGACATCCACAATGGCCTTTTCAAAAACAATGCGCGTATTCGTGCACCCGGCCAAGTTGATGATGCCCTTGATCTTGCCTTCCTTCAGGGCGTTTGCGATGGGCTGAATGCTGCCGCCATAATACTGGCTGAGATACTCAAGACCGAAGCCCACTTCCGCTTCCACTTCGTAGGGAGGGATGTGCCGCTTCACGTCGCGGCGATTGATGTGGCTTTCAATTGCGCGGGCGAGGATTTTCTCCGCCAGAGCGGGGAGCTTGTCGAGGTCGGAGAGATCGCGCTTGTAGCCGATGTGCTCCGCTCCCGGCAGGCGGTTGGATTCGTTTGTGGTGACCACCACGGTCTTGAAGCAGTTGGCCACGTCCATAATCCCCGGAAAGACTTCCTGAATGTCCGCCAGCCACAAATCCAGGGCGCCGGTCGCCACCACCAGCTCGGAACCGTTGGCGTTAGAAAGCGGGATAACCCCGCCCAGGCGATACATGCTCGACAGCCCGGAGCAGCAGATCCCATAGAACTGAATTCCTTGCGCTCCGGCAGCCTTGGCCAAGGCGACAAACTTGTCGGTCCGTGCCGTCTTGATGACTTCCATGGCCAGCATGGGGGCGTGGCCGTGGATCGCGATATTGACGAAATCCTTCTTCAACGCGCCGACATTCGCCTTGACCTTGCTGCGGGTGGGAACGCCGAAGAGGCAGTCGCTGGCGATGGAACCGCCGACCACGCTGTTCATGGAAAAGGTGAGGCCTAGGCGGAAAAACTGGTCCATCATCTTGCGCCAGTCGCCCTGAGTCCCCACCGTGGTGGCATGAAGCGTTTCGAACACCTCATGGTACGAGCCTATGGGCAGGATGCCGAGATCGCTCCAGACCTTCTGGCGTTCCGCAGGGGCGGCGGCGGCAAGGGTGCGGTGCGTGCCGGGAACGGTGCGGCCCATGTCTTCAAGCAAGATATCGGCGATCTCGCCTGCCAAAGCCTCAATGGTTTTACCTTCGGTCTCAAGACCGTACATCTTGGCCACACCAAGGACTTTGTCCTTGCCCACGATGGGCAGGTCAGCCTCGCCAGCGGCGGCTTTCTTCAGTGTGAGCATAACCTCGCGGGCGCGGGCGCCATGCGCGGCCACGCCGCCTGCGGCGGCACGGGCCAGGTTGCGGGCGACGATGAGATCCGCATTCGCGCCGCAGGTGCCGCGTTGGGATTTTTCGGTAATTTTGCACGGGCCGAGGGAGCAGATCTTGCAGCAGATTCCGGCAAGCCCGAAAGCGCAGTGGGGCTTTTGTTTGTCAAAACGGTCAAAGCAGTTTTCACAGCCGATTTCGTCCATGTAGGCGACCATGTCTCTCACTGCCGGGTCTGGAGCCTGGGCCATGACATCCGCCTTGCTGGCGAAGGATTTACGATACTCCGTGACTGCGGCCATGTAGTCCGTGAAGTCGTTGGGATCGTGATGGTGGCCGTGCTCGTGATCGTGGCCATGATGATGGTCGTGGTCGTGCCCATGGTCGTGTGAATGCTTTTTCCCTTCCATGACAAACGCCTCACTTTGTTAAGAGTATAGGGTTAGCACATACCGCTTGAGGACTGATTGCATGAGACTATCCACAACACGCGCAATGAAGCGAAGAAGGCGCTGCCGGTAGCTGTTGCACTCAGTTTTGCGGGCATCAAGATAGAACGGGTGGGGAAAAGCAATCGCCATGCCACGGAGCCTTCTCCGTTAACACACTGTATTTAAAGATCATAATCAGTGGCTTGCCTGGGGGCGAGGCGAAAGAGCCGCGAAGTCTCGTCCTTTGCAGCGAAATTTCGTGTGGAACAACGCTCTCCCGTTGTCTTGTCCTGGGCATCCCTCTCCAGTGCATCCAGAGGAGAAGAAACGCAGAGCATTGAGGAACACGTCAAGCAGAATGGCCGAAGGAGTTTGGACTTGAGGTGCGGGCAGAGGAAATTGAGGTGCGACACTCTTGTCTTCATTCTATCATTACACACGATCACATGATATCACGCCAGACAGTTGCGAATCATGGCCAGGCAAAAGCTCTGAGCAAGGGTTAAGCCGTCATTCTCGAACCGCCCCACGGAATGTCCAAATGTCCAGCCAATGGAAAGTGGCACCTGCTGGAGCAGCTATCTGGCGCAACCATTGAGGGACTCACCCCAGTTCCGCACCGCCGCCCCATTCCCGTCTGGCTCCTCTGGATTCTCTGACCGACCTGGACCACCTCCGGTTTGCTCTTTTACCGCCTTCAGGAATCCGAGGATCAGCAAAGATGCCCTGCCGGAATGCCGCCAAGCACTGCACAGTTTCACATTTATCATCAGTATATCGGCAGGTTATTCAACATCGTCCAGAGCTAGGAGCCTTCGTCTAAGCGGAAGCATGAGGAAGATGGAGCTGAGCGAAGAAAAGATACCCAGGGGCCTGAAACTCCGCAGCGGCTTATCGTCACAGATATTATTTCAATTCAGCTTGTTATGCTGTTGAGATACAGCGGCCTCAAACGCTGTTTTTGCTGCCTCATTCTCCGGGCAAAAGCTGGTCCACACTTGGTCCACATCACACCTGGCATTTGTGGCATTTCTGGCGCGCCTGGAACAAAAATTTTCGAAGTATATGAAGGTGTTTAAGGAGGTGTTTAAAACAACTCAGCCTCTTTCACGCCGTTAACAGGGGTTCAAATCCCCTTGGGGACGCCAGCGACATCAAGCAGTTACAACACTACTGCTTTTCACAAGTCCTTGGGGTATCCTTTTGGATATCCCGCCCAAAGCCTCCGGAGCGAATCGCCTCGGAGGCTTTATGCATTTGCGGGAATGGCACAACCTTGCCGAGCCCATCGCGCATCGCCACTTCCCTGAGCCCGTCCAAATCCAGCCCCAGGCGCGGATTTTGGCCCTCAACGCCTTGGTGCGTTGAGCAAGGTGCTGATCTGAATCAACGCCCTTCCCTGGCTAGCGCGTCCAAGGCCTGTGCCAGGCCGCGAAACGAGAGCGGCAAAGCAATCTCCTGCCCGGAGGCATCCTTGAACGTCAGCTGCCCGGCATCGCTCAGGCCGCGCCAGCGCGCCAGCGCGTCGTCCTTGAGCACGGCATCGGCGAAGCAGCCGCCGGGCAGGCAGCGCCGCCATTCAAGGGTGAGGGGCG